>Ga0307511_10003979_pt1 | contig 15106 bp, 9 predicted proteins | sample 13_EM_MG_FD_200266 | JGI IMG/M metagenome (GOLD analysis project Ga0307511, IMG submission 200266) | Populus trichocarpa ectomycorrhiza microbial communities from riparian zone in the Pacific Northwest, United States - 13_EM | ecosystem: Host-associated > Plants > Roots > Unclassified | place... | reverse complement strand
GCAAGGAATGATTAGACTCCATGAAAGTCACGGTCTTCGCATCGTGGATAAGAATCTGGCACTGTGAGATTTTACTACCGTGAAGAAAATCTTAATGTCCTCAGGAGTGATTTGACAGTGGTGATGTTGGCTGGTTAAGCTGCTCTGTTTCTCTAGTATATTTCTGACCTGGCGTGGTACGAAATTGCCAAGCGGACGACTAGGAAAAGGAGCTACCTGCCCGAATTTATCCCTGAAAAAAGTGTATCCCTGAAAAAAGTATATTAATGCAGTCTATCCTACCCGGAAATTACACTTGGTGGTATCTTTTCTTCGCCTGGGTCGGCATCAAGTGCGCCGGAGCTCAAAAGAGTTTTCCAAAAAATCAGCTCGCTATTAAACAAAACAAAAATGTGCAAGTGGTAACAAAATGGTGAGTGCTCTAACTCCTAATTTCGAGTCTTATCCAGATATTGACACGAAGAAGATCTAAATGCAAAGCTTACCTAGTTTGACAGGCCTCCATTTAGTGCGTTACAACCAAACAATTAGTCTAAATGACCCTATCTCACTCCTCGGTTTAATGAATCTGTCTGTTAATTAGCCCATAGCTTTCAATTTTGACTCAGAGTCATGCAACTCAAGATAACAAATTTCGTCAGTACATGTGCATGTATGTTTCGAGAGAAATGGGGTGGTAGGATTTTTTTGCCTGTAAGCCCTCGGCTTTGATTCAGTGTAAGAAATGATGACTAAATGGTATGTTTCCTGAGGATTATGAACTAAAAATTCAAGTTTTCTACTTGCACTTGATAGATATTAACTCTCGTGTAGTCATAATAACATCCGAAGAAACCGTGGCACCCAAGGCCTCCTCGAAAATGTCCGGCCATCAGATCACTGTGCTCCACCACTATCAACTGGTGGGGACCCTCTCCTATCTTATTTAGATACATATTGCTTTGGGGTTGGAAAATGTTTTTGTAAAAATTTAAAAAATTTTAATTGTTTTATATTGTTTTGATGTGTTGGTATTAAAAATAAATTTTAAAAATAAAAAAATATTATTTTAATATATTTTTAAATAAAAAATAATTTAAAAAACAATCATTATCATAATATGAATTGAGTTAGATTTTCGATCCAACTAGCTCTGGTCTTAATAAACGACCAATAACAAAATAAAGAAATGACTATCTAAAGTAAAAAAGAAAAAAATTTATAATATCACACTAAGATATTGTATTGTCATTTAGAATGTTTGATATTGTGATAGCTGTTATTTTTTAAAGTATTTTTTATTTATAAATGTATTATAAAAATATATTTTTTAAAAAAATTATTTTTAAAATCTACGGATCAAAACGATTTAAAACCATAAAAAAAATTAAAAAAAATATTTAGATTCTTGCAAAAGCACTTCAAAATATAAACAGATCTTATTCTTAGTATATTATCATCACTTATCATATAAAACCACAAAAAAATTGAAGAAAAAAATTTAGATTCTTGCAAAAGCACTTCAAAACACAAACGGTCCTATCGTAGTGTATTATCATCACTGATCATATACCAATTGGTATTGGCATCTAATTGACGAGAAGAAGTGTTCAATACTCTCTAAGTTCTAAGAACTCGCTCGATCGCTCTTTATTTACTGAACTCAAAAAGAAATGATCACTTGTATTTGATTTCTGCTAACCTTCTTGAATGACTGGATTATACAACATGAATGTAGTAATTATGTAACTCTCTTCTTTCTTAATCCCATCTCGGTCTCGCCGAGCAGAAACTACTCTCAAATTTGATTGTTTATGCTTGCCTTTTCGTTTTATATAATGGCAACAGTGGTGGACACGAGTTTTAATATGAACAAGTAACAAAATTAAAAATAATTAAATATTTTAAGAAGATGATGCACATTTGAAGGCACCATATATATATATATATATTGAATGCCCAGAGCAAGTCGTTTTTCATACATTAAGATGATAATCCATTACGAGAAGTAGAATAATTATAGCATAATAATATTTAAAGAATTATTTTAATTAATGCTTGGAGAGATTATTTTAAGCTCAGGGAGCTGGCAAAAAAAGTGAAAAGAGAGAGAACAGTTAGGCAGACTCTTGCAAATGTATCCTCTTTTGCTAATACCATGGAAAAAAGAGTCAAAGGGGTCAATAAAGGAGTCTACATTTACATGTTGTACACCTCCATCATTAATCTAATCCTGCCACCTAATTAGTCCCATTAATTTGAAAGAACAACTGGTTTTGATTCCTCAACAGCTACCACCACAGGCTCTCAGACCTCAGCTATAAATAGGGGTCGTGAAAGTTCATAGGCTCTCATCCATCGATCTTCTTCTTCTTCCCTCCTCCTCTCATAAACTCTCTCAACTAGCTAGTTACCTTGCTTATATATATTACTGCGGCAGCGTGATAGTACTTATCACTAAGATAAGTTATGGGATTTGCATTTAAATATGGCTATTCCCTTCTTTGTATCATGGCACTTCTGCCTGCAATAAGTTACTCCCAAGACTACACATTCTCAAGAGCAACTTATTATGGTAGCCCTGATTGCTTAGGGACACCATGTAAGTATATATCGATGTCTCCTATTTATTCAGAGTTCATTATATTGTTTATCATCTAGTCATGCAAATGTACATAGTTGAAAGACTGTGTAAGCTTTATATATATATATGTTTTGCATGAAACAAGCACTGACATGCATGTACTGAATAATATTGCAGCTGGAGCTTGCGGGTTTGGAGAATATGGAAGGACGGTCAACGATGCTAATGTGGCCGGAGTTTCAAGACTCTACAAGAATGGCACTGGCTGCGGTGGTTGCTATCAGGTACTTACTCAAATTCAAACCACTTAATTATCCCAGTCTTAATTAAAAGCAATTAGCTGCTAAAAATAAACTCCATGAAGATATTGTTTTCCAATATAATAAGTAACTGGTACTGTTTGTGTGCGTGTCATGAGCTTGCTGAAGTGCTTGCTTTTACATACTCCTCAAACAATTGGAAATACTTAACAATTTACGATTGTATTAATTATTAGTTAGGCTAATAAAAAAAAAAGTGCTAAGCAATGATAATGCTGATTTTACGTTTTGTTAATTAATTACAATTTCAGGTTAGGTGCAAAGCACCAAATCTTTGCACCGATGATGGGGTGAACGTAGTGGTTACTGACTATGGTGAAGGAGACAAAACTGATTTCATCCTCAGCCCACGCGCCTATGCAAGAATGGCACATCCAAACATGGCCGTAGAACTGATTGCGTACGGTGTTGTCGATGTAGAATTCCGGAGGATCCCTTGCCGTTACTCCGGTTATAATCTCATGTTCAAGGTCCATGAGCATAGCAGGTTTCCTGATTACTTGGCTATAATTCTCTTGTACCAAGCTGGCCAAAATGAAATTTTAGCTGTGGAGTTATGGCAGGTATGTTTCGATTTTCTTCTTCTTTCCAGTTTCTTGATGTAACCCCATTTCACACACTATATTACATAGGAACTAGCATGCGCAAAAATTGATGTGGAGTCTCTGATTTGTTTCTCAATTAATGTGCAGGAGGATTGCAAGGAATGGAGAGGCATGAGAAGAGCCTATGGGGCAGTGTGGGATATGCCTAACCCACCTAAGGGTGCCATCAGCTTGAGGTTCCAAGTAAGTGGCAGTGCAGGCGTCACATATTGGGCCCAAGCAGCAAATGTTATACCGAGTGATTGGAAGGCTGGGATTGCTTATGACTCTACCGTTCAGCTTTCTTAAATATATTGAAGAAATAAGTTATTGGTTTGTGCACTGGTAGGGCATCCAGGAATCTCCCAAGTAATTGTTTCTTGTTAGCTTGCTTCTGTCTTTAGTTATTGATGTATTTTGTAATCCAGCAAGTGCTCTTTGCTGTGAAGTGTGAGCAATAAAAAATTGGGGTTCTGTACTCTGTATTAGTAAGAATATGAATATGAATATGAATATAATTCCACTTATTGGGATCTTTTTGTTGTCATTTGAGGAACGAATTGAGCATTACAAAACCAAGTAATCACAGAGAGAAGCCTAGTTATGTTTTATACCTAACTCCCTTAAAAATTGTGCTCTGCCGGTTCCAAATACTTTGATATAGCAGGGTAAATACACTACTATCGTGGCAAAGGGTTTAAGGAACAGAGCCTTAACTCGGGTCTCTCTGATCCAAGTGACAAATTTGCCAAGCTGCAAGTCAGCGGTGTTTGAACACAGGTTTGACAGGCACAGCACCGTCTCCCCCACCACACACATGACTCTTCTAACGCCACAGAGCAAGCTCTGCAGAGATATAGCAGATGAAGGCTACCTGCTCCAGGTTTTCAACGTCAAGACTGACTCGTGACGTACATGAGAATATAGCAAAAAACGCCATATCATTCACCACATGAAAGGGACAGGTGAAAGAAAGTTTGAAAACTTCTATCGTAGCTTTTTGAGAACCATATGAAAATTACTGGATACAGCTACAATTAGTTTGTTTACACCCATGTTAAAAGCATTTTGGAATTTCCCTTCTGAAAGCACAGATCTGGGAACAACAATATTACATGTAACTACTTGAAGATTTTTATCACCAAGCAATCAAACTATCTGGGACCCCACTAATGCACAGGTGCTGCCTCTTTTCGCAGGGCAAATCTTAATACAAGACGAGTGTGAGCGATTTGTTTACTTCCCTTTATCCTGTTTGCTTCTTGCCAAAAGGCTCGAGCTACACCATAAGGCTTCTAGAAGTCAGAAGTTTGATATCTTTGCGAAGATAAGAATTATTTGCAAGTTACAAGAATTATCCTTGTAAGAAAAAAATCGTTTCCTAAGAACTATGAATGTTGAAAAAAAGAAAATCCTCTCAACCACACAACCCTATTGATCGTTTACTAACAGTCACAGCATTTATCCCCAGATTGATTAAAAAGTGAGGCTTGGATTGTGCTTGACAACTTGGTTTTAACATGGTTTTGAATCTTTTTTATGCAATGTCTTGAAAGAGTTGGCAAATTAAAGAGTTCAGTATACATAAAGAACAGGCTATGCTGTCTTTGTATATCTATTTATCTGTAGTGGCGACGTCCAATTTGCAGACTTTAATAGGCACCTACAACAAAAGCCCGGTCCAGAAATCCTGACAAGCACTAGACAGAACACAACTACTCGTACTGATCTGAAAAACATGGCCGCTATCATTGTGTGTTTTAAGAGCCAAATGCACATCATGCTCTACCACGGTTCTAGTTTTTGTGTATCTTTTTGGATAAAGGACAAGGATGACCGCATTGAAAAAGTAAGGTAAAGTAACGGCCAAAGACTGGCCAATAAGAAGATGGCTAGAGAAGGGCAAGGAAAATAAAGGGAAACCAGTGCAAACCAAAACCAACCTTCAGAATTAAAACAACAAACAAATGAAGCCAGACAACAAAAGACAACTCTCTGGCAAAAGAAACATAATAGACTCTCTAGCAACAATTAACTACTAACAGCTTGCTAAATCAATCAGCTAAAATTTTGGCCCTTGAAAGCCTACAGAGAATGTAACACTGCAGGGTTCAAACAACTCTATTTCAATAGTTTGCGTATCTATCAATCTATTTGTATTGCCCACATAAACATAAATTGATTTCTTTCATGGGAAATAGAATGCGATGCATAGGAACGGGCAGAACAGCCCTGATGCACGGGAAGTAGGCAAAAAAACATGCATCGAATATAGAGAAGAAAAAACAAGAGAAAGCAAAAGATCATTCGAACTCTTATCAAAGATTGTGCTCCAGTGCGCACATATATCCAACCATGCAAACATATTTATATGGAGATACTATACCCATATCCATGATCCATTCAGGAACTTACAGAGAGAAAACTATCAATGCCTCATCAGAGTCCAACTATTAGCAGCCAGCCTCTCAATACATCCTACCAGTGCACTCTGGAGAACCACAATGGCAACTCTTCTTCTTTATATTGCCATTGGAGTCAAAAACCTGATCTATCATGTAATTGTAATGGTAAGTGAGCTCTTGCAAGGGAGGAATGTTCTCGACAGCAAAGAACATTATGTGAGGAATTCTTTTGTCATCATGGTCATAAAGAACATTTTGGGCATAAAGATTTGGGGAGCAACTGTGGTTAATGAATCTCCCCACGTTACCACACTGTGCTGCATCAATGGTGAAGCCACTGTTCTGCACTTCTACAACAGCATCTGGCTGTGCTTCAGGCATGAGGGTTGTAAGTCCATCCCAAAGAGAATTGTCATTGAACTGATTTCCAATATCAAACAAATACTCATCGTTACCAGTTCTTTGTTCAGCTTCTTTCTCTTCAAGGACCTCGCCTGCATACTCACAGATAAAACTTCCTGAAGGAATTGAATTTAAAGATCTCACGCCCCATCCCCTTGATTCAGTTTTAAAGATTTCAAGCTGAAATTTGATACCATGCTGACTGACTCTATTGTAGCATAAAGGAGGACACTTGCAAGAAGGACCACACTCATACACTAGGGGCTTCGCTTCCACTATTGCGCCATTATAGTTATATGGGATCCCTCCTCCATTCTTTTCCAGACAAGGACATTTCCTAGATTCAGAGCATCCATTAATACAATCACAGCCCTTGGGAGGCAAACGGCGACACCAATGAGGATATATCATATGAGTTGTGTATTTAAATGGTGGAGGCTTCTCATCATTTATGGTGTTCACAGCACAAATGGGAATTTTCTCTTTCCCCTGTGAGATATCATCTACACAGACACCCTCCCGCACTTTAAATTTTTTGGACTTCTTCACTACATTCCAAGCAAGCTCTGGTTGACCTTGAATTCGAACCAGCTTAAACTTAAACACCAACTTACCATGTGACCCTATTTCCTGCCAGCACTTCTCCACCAGATACAACCCATCATAGATATAGGTCCTCCCTCTTGCATCAACTGAATCAGCCCCCTTTGAATCACCACGAATCACCCTTACAGGATTCTTTGCATCCATGCTGTTCTTCAAAGCTAGATTACCTCTCTCAAGCTTCTGATCTTCAGGTTCCTTGTCTCCACTCATCATGTTGCCTCCAGAACCTGTGTAAATCAAGACATCTGAGTTATCTGTGTCGTCATCATAGGCCCCAGATGATACAATACTTGTCGCAAGGAGTTTTCCATCTTGTTTCATATAATCTATACCACCCTGAATTTGGCGATGCAGGCCAACAATATTAAGCTCCACCCTGTAAATAAACTCATCACCAACTTCAACTCCTGGGACAGAACCAATAATGCGCTCACCTATGTTGACATATTTTCCTTTCTCCTTAAGAATCTTTGATGCTTGTAAATCAACCCTCCTACGAGTATTTCCTCGCTCCTTGAAATTTGCTTCTTCTTCATGCAAGAGCTTCCTACAGATAGCCTGGAACAAACGCAATGTCTCCCTCACTTTGTTTCTAGTAACGACTGCATCATTGCCATTACCTTTGCCACGTGAAATGGTGGGACAAGATGGAGGAAGGCTCACATCAAAATTGTGCGATCGTGCAACTACACGAAAATCATCGGATTCCTCACCATTTTCCAGATAATCTTCTTTGTTACATTCAGTCTTTTGGCCCACACCTCCTTCCACCTTTATAGTGGGAGATGAGTTCTTTTTCATAATTCCTCCATGTTTGCCTAACTCATTTATCTTCGTTTTCAAAGCAGATTTTGATCGTTCGAGCAATATGAAATTATGTTTCTGACCTTTGCTTTCTCTTGCATCACCAGCCAACATAGTAGGTTTATGCACCATCTGCCCCTTCCTCCATGGACAATTCCGTTCAGCCGGAAGACCCTGCACTACTTCCCTACCTGATGCAAGCTTCAAAACCTCAAACTTGTCTTTACACATTGAATTCTTACCACCAGATAGGTCTGAAAGCTTTCTCTTGGAACTTTTATCCTCCAAGTAAACTGTAAGGTCCTTACCCTGATTCTCTTCTAGACCACCAACTTCCATTTTGACTGATTTAGAGACTGCCGTGGAATTCAGGTCATGCTGATTTAGAATGATTTCTCGAGGAGATTTGATGCACCTTTCATGTCTATTCTCTTCAGCTACCTTCACCTTATTCACAGAAGAATCAGGTTCAATTCTAACTTTATCGTCATCCATCCTAGAAGCACTTTCTAATCTGCTTTCATTAAGATCTCCATCTTTAACATCATTACCCATTTCTTTCACAACATTCTTCACCATTTCTTTTGTTGGATTTTCTTCGGTGCCAGACTTCTCTTGATCCAAACTCTTCTTCTGCACAACAACCAGCACTTTCGCAGCCTCTTCCTTGTTAAGAAGCGGAGCATTAGGTCCACAAAATGGAGGGAAGTCTCTGACAGCAGAGATTCTTCTCCGAGGAGGATAATTGTGCTGGACAAAATTTTCAACTGGAGCAACAACATCCACCTTACACAGATTCTCTGATGCATCAGCAGTTTCATGTTCTAAAGCTTTTACTGCTTCACCCACAACAGAAGCTCCTACCGATCCAACCACACTTACATCATTCAAAGCACCTACAGCCTCTGGAAGCAACATCCCTGCAGGCTCTTGCTTCACCAATCCATGCCCATTCACCTGATCTGAAGAATCTATCGGCTCCTTTCCCTTGGTTTCCACACGATTTATTTTTTCAAGACAGCCATCACCACTTTTCTCCTTACTCGCTGCAACAAATTTTTCATTTTGTTTAAAAATCAGAACAGCCAATGGTCCACAGCCAGGGGGGAAATCCCGGACAGCAGAAACTCTCCGCCTTTTGAACTTGGGAGCAACATCACCATTTTCCATGGAGCACATCCCAGATTTATCGGAAGATACCACCCTCGTAGACTCCATTTACAGCAAATTGTCCACAAACCCCATTCAATGAACCACCCAAACTACTTAAAAGAAGATAATTACCATTAGCATTACCACCCATTTAATGCAAAACACACACACACACAGAGTAATTGAAAGTAACCCTCCCTCTATTATTAATTACCAAACCAAGAACACCAAGTAGAAAACATATTAACAAACCTAAATAACATAAAAATAATCCCATGAATCATCAAGCATTGTCTCCTCAGTTTCAAATGTTCGCTTAAACCCTAAAATAATTGCTAAAAAAAATACATGTGAATTTTGGGGTTCATTGATGTCAAAATTTGCACTTCATTAGAAATTCAATAAGCAGAAGAAATTAAAAAAAAATAAAAGAAAATGTGAGAGAAAAAATCGAATTTTAGAAAATGATGCTCAAAAGAAACAAGATGATGCTGATGATAACTAACCTATAGGTGGTCCAGTGACCAAGCTAGTAGCGAACCTCGTATCTTTCAACAAAATCAACTATTAGAAATGGCGGGGAGAGAGACTCATCGGCAACAACAAAATCAACAGTGGACAAATAAAAAGGCTTCTCTTTCTTTTTGGTTCGTCTGTTGCAAATGCACACAGAGGTAAAAGGAAATAATTGGTTTGTAACATAGTTATAAAACCCATTCGGGGTTGATCCGGTCAAGAGACTGGATTTTGAATTTTAATGGTCAATTCAAATTAACTCAGAAAAATATAAAAAAAAATAATTAAAATTTTAATATTTTAATATTTTATATTAAAAAATTAAGAAATAATTCATATAAATATAGACTAGATATATTATAAATAATAAAATTTAAAAAAAAATTAATTTTTTTTATCCCATATTAAAAAGATACTAAGTTATCTTTTTAAGTTGAAGTATTTAAATTAAAAAAAAATTATCCCACATTAAAAAAATATAACTTATTTCTTATAAACATAGAATATATATATTAAATGACTTCAAATCCCACATTGAAAAAATAACTTTTCTCTTATAAATATAAAGTATCTATATTAAAGGGTTTTAAATCTCATATTAAAAAAATATTATGTTATTCTTTTAAGTTGAAATATTTAAATTAAAAAAAAATTTATCCCACATTAAAAAAACTTAACTTTTTTTTTTTATGAACATAAAGTATATATACAGAAAGGTTTTAAATATCACATTGAAAAACAATTTTTTTAAAAAAATATAAAGTATATATATTAAAGGGTTTCAAATTCTATATTGAAATAATAAAATATTTTTTTAGTATTTATATAATAAACTTTAAAAAGTGTTAATAACCAATTAAAAAAATATAAAAAAAATACAAGAGAAAAACTACATTTGACAAGAAAAAAAAAATCTTGTTTGAATTTACCTGGATCGCTCGGGCTATGGATCAACCCATTGAATTGTTGTACTAGTTGGTTTTTTATCATACCAGATCAATTCAGCCATTAAATTAACCGGATTTCAAATTAATATACCGGTCAATCCCGGATTTAATAATTATGGTTTCTGCAGATGTGGCTAGTTTGCAATAACTCGTTCCGTACACGCTCATGTTAATGGAATTTTCCTTGCACTTGTTGCATATAACTGGGTTTGGCATTTTGGGCTCTACATTACTAAGCCTATATCAACTTAGATACATATTGGATTTAGCCCATTTAAGAGTATGTTCCTAATAAAAATTTATAAAAAAATTAATTTTTTATATTTTTTTAGATTATTTTAATGTGGTGATATAAAAAAATAATAAATATTATTTTAATACATTTATAAACAAAAAACACTTTAAAAAACAATTGCTACCATATTCTCAAACATCAATTGTACTCATTTGTTTCACCTATTTACTAGGATTTATATAGGATTATTTTTTTTATATATTGAATATAAAACCGTGTAAAATAATTATATCCTCATGAAAAAGAAAAATTTTTCCCTATATAGAAGTCAAACTAAAATTTCTTATATATATTGAAATTCTTGTATTGGAGTTTGATAAATACCAAGATATTTTGAAGAATTTTTTAGATAGAAAAATATTTATAATAATTTTGGTAAATACCCTAAAGGCATTAGGTTGTTGGTTAAATCTTAACTCTATACACTAGTATTATGTTATTTATTTATTTATTTAGATATAGGATTATTGATCTAACAATATCTCTTATTTATAATTAATTCATCAACATATAATCCACTAAAATAAATCAAGTGGTTTGGATCTCAAGGTCTTTGTTAGATTGTTCATCTTGATGTGCCTATTATTATATTGATAGATTTTTATTTGCAACTTATCTTTAGAGTTATCAAATGGATTTCGACTTCACAATATTTGATGAGGGTATTGAGCTTCTCTAAGGCTTCGAAAGTAATTTTATATTAATTGATATCCTACCGTAATAATCTATGGAATCATGAAGCTATATGGAAAAAATCCATGAATTTTTATTATTTTTTTTTAGTGTAAAAGATCTAAGATATTTTGTTGAAAAATAAATGTTACTCCTACCTATGAATTGCATCACTGAATCATGTAAAAGAATGAAGATGTTATACATTTTAATTAAATATCATTAGACACGCATGGAATAAATGTATAGAATTAGATTTTTGACATATTTATTTTTATTGTTTTACTTCTTTAATTTTTTAGATTCTCTAGGATTTTTTTATTTTTATTTAATTAAGCAAGTGGTTTCTTAAAAAATAGTATTTTATTTTCCTATTCAATATTATTAGTGTTGTCACTTTTTTTTTTTTATAATAATACTTTGATTGATGAAAATGAAATATACTGGGGTGTTTCTCCATAGTTATGATGCTCTTGATCTTTGAGGGTTTTAACTTATAATAAACCTCGTATCTTTCATTATACTCCACTTCAATTAGTATTATAATAGGTTGGTTTGTTTGGTGATGAAGATATTAACAACATCTTCCTACCTTATAAAGAAAGAGTGAAGGTTGTTTAAGAACTTACCGGGGCTCAAGATGTAAAACAGAGAACCATATCTTAGAAATTTGATTGGATTGATCAATTACCCGAGGGAGGTGTGAATATAGGTAGTGATAACCATATCTGTACATCCCTAGAGATTCACCTCGAGGTGAACTAGACCTTAAATCTATTTATGCATATCTATATAGGCATCATGACTTCCTAGAAAAGTAGTGTTTATAATAGGTGAAACACTGAAGACTTAACTCACAATTAACCTTTCTATAAATCCATTCATTTCTTTGATGGAGATTTTTTAAAGAAAATATTTATTAGATAATAGTTAAAGTTGGAATCATATTTTCAAATGAAAAAAAAAACTCCTCGTTATGAGAAGAAAGGGAACACAAACTCACTTAACATTGAAAATTGGTGGTACAATATTTTAGAAAATAGAGTTCATGCTAGTAAGCAAGTACTTCCATCATGAAAAAATGTAAGAAAAATATTAATTTTAGAGTTTGTATAAAATGATTACGAAAAGATTTTATACTAAACATATAAAAAGTTAGGTTATTATTACTTGATTTATATTCAAGCTTCTCAAATACTAATGAGAAAATACACAAAGACATGTTATTATAAATTTACAAGAATGCCTTCTAAAGAAGGAAAAAAACAATAAGCATGAACATTCTTAAATGAATCACTATAAAAATAATATAAAATGATTAGCGTTCCAGTACCATTAAAAGAAACAAATGAAAAACCATATAAGCCATCGAAAATTCTTCCTATTAAAGAATCTAAAAAAATTAAGACAAAATACATTAAAGATTTAACAATGTCAAGAGTAGTTGACAAACTAGAATCAAGTATTCCTAAGATTGAGGTAAAGTCTGAGAGAAAATCTAAAGTCTTGGTACCCATTCAACACTACATGAAGAATATAAGATGATTGATGTTCCAATATTATTAAAAGAAGGAAATGAAAAAACACATGAGCCATCGAAAACCAGTCCTATTAAAGAATCTAAATAAATTAAGGCAAAAGACATCGAAGATTTAGCAATGTCAGAAGTAATAAATAAACCAGAATCGACAGTTTCTAAAATTAAGGTGAAATATGAGGGATGATCTAAAGTTTGGAACCTGTAACCCATTTGATTTCTCAAGCATCAATAATTCATGTGACCTTGATTTTTTAGGTATTAGGAAGTTTTACCTATGTTCAAAAATTCAAAATGAATCTTTCTTTGCTAAAATTGGATTTAAGTTATTCATGGCAAGTTATTTCATGCATAAATCGATAATTATGCTATGTTTAAAATATATATTTTTATGGAAGAGTTTAATTTCTAATAGTTAACTCAAACACAAGTTTTTCTCAAATGAGGAAGCCTGTAGTGGGATATTGTATAGGATCTAATTTTTGGCATAATTATTTTAATTGTATTACTTCCTTAATTGTTAAGAATTTTTAGGATTTGTTAGTTTTATCCAATTAGTCAAGTGGTTTATTAGACTTTTAATAATAATAACAAGATTTTTTTTTCATATCTTACTTTCTTATTTAGTATTATTAGTATTATCTAGTTTTTCTATTTAAAAGGTTGTAATGATATTTTGGCAAGAATATTTTGATGAATAAAATTTAAAAATTTTGGAGTGCTTCTCCATAATTATAATGTTTTTGGTATTTAAAGATTTTAACTTATAACAAACCATGTTATCTTTCACTATACATTGCGTTATGAGTTTTTTAGCATGTAACAAACTTTTAAAAAATATATAGATATTTATTTTTTTAGCTTTTAAAAGACCACAATATATGCCTTTAGAGTTGTTAAACTCTATTTTGATGAGATCATCAACGTGTATGGACTTCCCAAAATTATAGTCTTATGTAATGGTGTGTGACTTATAAGTTACCTTCGAAAGACCTCCAGGCTAATGGTTGGTACCAAAATTAAAATTCTCTAGTGCCTATCACCCCTGGTCGATGGGCAATCTAAGATGGTTAATAGAAGCTTGGGTAATTTTTTTGAGGCATTTAATGAGTTGCCATAATAAAAATTGAGACTTGGTAGTAATGATGAAGACAATAATAATAAAATGATAATTACTTTAATAAAAAGTTTGTTGTAGTGATGATGGTGATTATAGAGGTAATAAATGATGGTTGTTGTTGTTGTGGTTGTCATAACTCATTTTTGGGTCACCCCAAATCTTTTTTCCTTTTCTTCAAAAAAAATAAAAAACTGCACGGTGCCGTTTTGAACGGCACTGTGCAGCTTCTTCTCCCCTGTAAATGCAGAGACAGGGGAGAAGAGGATTTTTGAAATTTTTCCCGCTATTCTTCCCTTCTCTCTCTCCACCCCACTTGCCCAAAAATCCCGCATGACCCATACCCATACCCTGCAACTCCCACGCCATCATGCCCTGCACTTGGACAGGGTATGGTGAACCTCTCCCCCGGCTGCCTATAAATACAGGGGAGAGAACAGAACCAGAAGGAGGGGGGGACAATTTTTTTGAGAAAGAGAGGAACGAACAGAGGGGAAGGGAAAAATTTTGGAGAAAGAGAGAAGGGTAGACGAACAGAGAGGGGAAGACAAGAAGAGGGAGGATAAATTTTTTGGAGAGCAGAGGGAAGCAAGCTGCAGAAACGGGGAAGAAAAGGGGAGGAAAAAGAGGAAGAGGAGAACAGAAAGAGAAGGGAAAGGGAAACCAAACGTGGGATTGTTTTTTGAGATACAGAGGAGAGGGAAAGAGCAAGACAGAAGAGGGAAGAGAAGAGCCACCGTTGCACCTCCACCAGCGCCTCCATCGTTCCTCCCAGCCACCACCAGCAACCCCACCATCCCGCCACCATCAGCGCTGCCAACGCCAGCAGAACCAGAGAGGGAGAAGAGAAACAAGACAGAACAGAGAGGGAAGAAAAAAACAGAGACTGCGGGCTCTGCACAGAGGAGGAGAAGAAAGGACAGCCGCGCCACCGCCTGGAATCATCGTCATTTCTCCTCCCAGCTGCTTCCCCGACCACCTTTCACCACCGCCAGATCGAAAACAGCGAAGAACAGAATAAACACAGGAGAGGGGCAGAGAAAGCAGAAGACAGTAGGAAGAAGAAGAAGTAGCCACTGGCAGCAACCACCGTCTGCCGTTGCTGCCACCACCGTCACCTCTCCACCGCCAGCTCATCTACCCAAAGTCTTCTGTTGCAGGTAACACCCTCCCCTCATCTCTGTTT
>Ga0307511_10003978_pt1 | contig 15107 bp, 11 predicted proteins | sample 13_EM_MG_FD_200266 | JGI IMG/M metagenome (GOLD analysis project Ga0307511, IMG submission 200266) | Populus trichocarpa ectomycorrhiza microbial communities from riparian zone in the Pacific Northwest, United States - 13_EM | ecosystem: Host-associated > Plants > Roots > Unclassified | place... | reverse complement strand
TGCCATTGTATATACCTCGGTATTTTATAATGATCAAATATATATTATTTTTAATATAATACAACTCAAAATATAAGAAGGGTAAAATTACTCTATAACCCTTCATTTTCACAAAATAACAAGACTATTAGGCTATAAATACACCATGAATCCTTCAAACTTAAGGTTCATAATCTCTTTATTCTTAACACTTTCAGTATATATATTTTCAAAGCTGATTTTTTTAAAATATATTTGTACTTTCTTTCTGTACAAAGTTACTTATTTAAGCATTTGAGAGTTCCAACATTCATTAAAGGAAACTTCTGCAGGTACTAGTTATCGTGCTTTCCACATGAAGCCACAAGATACTAAGAGAATGAATTAAATGCTTGAACTAAGAAATTAATTAATTTTCCAACACATCGATCTTCTTTTTAAACATCTTGGATTTAAGAATCATCATAAAATAAAGAGTGAAAACTAGATAAAAAAAAAACTATCTAAAAAAGGGGCTTCGTTTAGTTATCTTTTTAGTTGTTTAGTAATGGGGGACTAGCTCCTCCTAACTTATAGTCTACAACATTAGTATTGAAATAATCTAAACTACAGGGGCTAAAAGTAAATATTACTAAGTTTACAGGACCCAAATGTAATCTACCCTCATTCACTCTTTTAAGGTCAATACCGTCATTTGAAAAGCAGACACTCACAATATCACGTCCGTCGTCCGTTGTCTCTCTCTCGCTCTCTCTTTGTTGCCGGACCTGAGGTTTCTGTCACCGGTACCGGCGGGTTAAAAGAGTTTTTTTTTTTTTTTTCTGAATTCCCGAAATGGAGAAACTCTAGGGTTTCTTAAACAACAGTGTATCCCATTCTCGACAAGAAGAGATGTCTCGGCAAACGACATCATCTCATTTTCATAAATCGAAGACTCTCGATAACAAATATGTGAGTAGTCCATGATTCTTATAATCCTTACTGTTCATGCCATATTAATGTATGTCATGGCTTTAATTTTATGCTTGGTTGCTGAGAAAATCGAGGTTGAAAAGAGAATTTCTCGATTTTATTTTTTCTTTTAGTGTTTTTGATGGTGTATTTCAAGTTTATGACTTGAGATTTAGTAGAAAAGGAAATCAATTTGGAATTTAAATAAAAACGAGAATTTAATTTGTACTTTGTTAATTTTAGTTATTCCTTTTCTTTTTCTTAATTTTTAGTGTTTTTTATTTTTATTTTGATTGATTTTGTTTCCTTATTGCCTCTTAACTAATTGGCTTTAGTCAATATCGATTTAAGTGCAAATGCATGATTTTTAAGTGACTCTGGTGTTTTTTTTTTTTTTTGGTGTAGATGCTTGGAGATGAGATTGGAAAAGGAGCGTATGCTCGGGTCTTTAAAGGGTTGGATTTGGAGAATGGAGATTTTGTTGCGATCAAACAAGTTTCATTGGAGAATATCGCCCAAGAGGATCTTAATATCATCATGGTTTGTTTCTAAGTTTCTCTTAAAGATGTGTGCACGTGTGGGCACAACTCTTTTAATCTTGAAATGTTGCTAGCTAATTAAAGATGATGAAGTGAACTATTATAAAAAAGATTTCATGCTACCGTCTTAAGTTCATTAGGTTTGTTGATCATGATCACTATCCCAACCCCTGAAAAGCCAGAAATTTTATCACGGACTTGCTTTGGGAAAAGCCAACTCATTTTCTGGGATTGTTTAAGGGTTGACCAAGTTGAATTAAGTATTTGAAGCATTGACTACTGGCATGCATCTTACCAGAATGGTTTTGTAGTGGTTACGGTTATAATCTTTTCCCTATCAATTCTATTCCTTATGTGGACTTTCTTTTAGCACTTGTGTCTGCTGAAGGCTCGCTCATGGTATATTCATTATACTTGGAAAATGATAACAATCAGTTAGGTACCTGACATTTCCCTGCTATAATTGGTCCTTAATCAGGTTTGGGTAGTCTTTGACATCACAACTTTTTAATTGGCAACCTATATTTCATTGGTTGTAAGAGCAGGTGATGGGTGCTAAAATATAAGAATTGTTGCTTTTATGCTTCTTTATCTGGTTTTACTGTACAATAATTTTTCAGTCTCTACCTTGTAAGTTTGCTAACAGCTTGGTCCTTTTCTTTTGGGTACAATTTCTTCCGTGTAATGTGTTGATGCTTCAGCAAGAGATTGATTTACTGAAGGTAGAATTGGTTCTGCACTGCCTTATTTGCTTTCTGATTTCATCTCTCTTTTGCTGTACTTGAACTGTGCTTTTGTGGACTTCAGAATTCATTTAAGAAAGCATATTTTCTGCATATTAAGGCTTTGGGATGACCTTTAAATAAATACCGTCTAGTCATTTGCTGAAAGTATTATGGTATCAATGATTATGGACGCTACCATCCATCCTTCCCAAAATCTCGCTCCCTTCATCATCTATTGGAAGTTTTATTCCCAGTAAACTGTGTGCCTTCTTCGTAATTACATTGTTTTGAACGGTTATATGGTTTACTTCTCCATATCTTGTATGACAAGCTATTCTTCCGTGTAATGATAAAGATCTTAGCCGCTACCAAATATAAATGAGTGCATTTTAGTTTAAGGGTGGATGAGCAAGATTGCCTTTTCTATCCCTGTCACCCGAGTTGCAAACCCAAAGGAACTTCTTGGGCGGGACGGTAGCTGTCTAATGTCCTTTATATATCTTTGCCATCATTAATTTCTAGCATTGGAGGCCCTTTGGGCATTCGTACTTCTTAAATTAGACACTATGAGTTTCCTCTGGAAGGATGCATATTCTCAGCACATGCTCATTCTATTTTGAACGTACTACTTCCATTGCAGAATTTGAACCATAAAAACATTGTGAAATATCTTGGATCATTGAAGACAAAGTCTCATCTCCACATAATCCTTGAGTAAGTGAGCTCAAACATTTTCTGCTAACTGAATAATCAGGTTCCAAATAAACTCTGCTTCAGATTTTTATGTTTAAAATTCCATAATGTTGTTGATGTAGGTATGTGGAGAATGGCTCGCTTGCAAATATTATCAAGCCAAATAAATTTGGGCCTTTTCCAGAGTCTTTGGTGGTTGTTTACATTGCCCAGGTTTTGCTCGTCTCTTCCAGTTATTTGTTTCTTTCTGAATTAATCTTTTCTAATTTATGCTTATAAAATTATTTTGACGGCAGGTTCTGGAAGGATTAGTTTATTTGCACGAACAGGGTGTTATCCATCGAGATATCAAGGGTGCAAACATATTGACGACCAAAGAGGTAATTGTACTGTTTATGGTGTTTAAGTAATGCTTCATTTAGATACGAGGACCCTATAATTACTCTAATTTCAAATACACTAGAAGCTCAATCCAAAATTGAATGATGTTAAATTGATACTCCCATATATTGTGCCTTTCTGTAAATTCAGAGTTGCTGTGTATCATTGCTATATAATGTCAAGTCATGGGATGTTGCATGCTTTTCATTGAGGGAAATTAACATGTTATATAGTTGTTGATGTGACTGTTTATGGTAATCATTTTTAAATTTTTTTTTTAAGAGGTTTCATTTTTATTCTTATACCCCACTGCTTTCCATAATAATGAAGAGAGCTTAGGAGCGTATTTGACTATTTCGTATGTAAATGGATGTCCTGTGACATCATCGTGCTCTTTCACTCATGTGTTGTATTTGAAGATTTGAATTTCTTTTTACTTGTCCTGTACTTCTCATACATCTTTTACAGTGGTGTCTTTAAAGCAGCTACTTGACCTAATTTATTATTTCAGGGTCTTGTGAAACTTGCTGATTTTGGTGTTGCAACAAAATTAACTGAAGCTGATGTTAATACTCATTCGGTTGTTGGAACGCCATATTGGATGGCCCCAGAGGTACTCATTTCTTGCGTGCTTTCATTAGCCATGTGTTTTTCCTATTTGTTCTAATCCATTATGTGCAAAATCATGGTTGGAAATGAGTATTCATATGATGTAGCTGTTGAGGTATTGGAGGGCTTGTTCATGTGAAACTTGTTTATTTGTCAGGTTATTGAAATGTCAGGGGTTTGTGCTGCTTCTGACATCTGGAGTGTTGGCTGCACTGTGATTGAACTCCTTACGTGTGTACCACCTTACTATGATTTGCAGCCAATGCCAGCTCTCTTTCGTATTGTTCAGGTTTAATCAGCTGTATTTCTTTGTACTCTTAGTTTCTTCAGACGAGCTATGTTTCCTGTTAACCTTTTTGGTTCACTTCACCTCATATCTTTTCTTCTACAAATAGCAAGCATGGATATAGTACGGATTGGGTTTTTCTAAGCGGAGCCTCCATTGTTGATGCTATCTCTTGTTTCTTATTTAGATTTTGCTTGGGGTTCTTATTATCCAGAATGCAAACCTCCTTTGATGTTAGAAGTGCTTTTATTATTTCTTTTGAGGTAGTTGAATATATTCGGAGAATGGTTTGATGATTTACTGCATTATAATGACAAAGCTCTCTTTCTCTCTTAGGATGATCGTCCTCCGATACCTGATAGCTTATCTCCTGACATTACAGACTTTCTCCGCCAGTGCTTCAAGAAGGTACATTGCTCACATTAAGTCCTCTAGCTTGATCAGTTTCGCAGCTCTTCAGTTGCCTAATTCCTAGCTTGCTAATTTCATATGTAGACTCATGTTTTGCTCAGTTTCCAATTTTTAAGTCTTGAAAGTTCTTGGCATACTAATTTGGGCCTGCCATTGACCTAGCCCAGAATTAAAAAGGGATGGAATTACTACTTCCCATACATAGGCCAACTCCCTTCCAAAGTCCTAATGTTAGAAAGGGATCCCTAGAAAGAAGCACAATGACTGGTAAGGCAGTATAGCAATTTCTTGGATTCCCACTTTAGTTCACTCCAACCAACTCCGGCTTGCCTAATTTTAGTTTCAGACCTGATTCAGTTTTGCCTTATCATTTTTTAGAGCTTTCAGCTTTGTAATTATTATTCTGTTGGTGACCCTGAAATATGTTTTCATTTTCATTTGTTTTTTTGTTTTCAGATTCTGTTCATTTATTAATGAAAGGAGATATTTGGTTGCATATTTCAGGATGCAACGCAGCGGCCTGATGCAAAGACACTGCTTTCTCATCCTTGGATATTAAATTCTAGACGTGCTTTGAATTCTTTCCGTCATAGTGGACCAATAAGGTTGGATTTTATCTTCTCACTTGTTTTTGCCCACCTGTTGTTTAGGGGTCATAAATATTTCTTGTCTTGCCAGTTTTATAGTTCTGCATATCACTCTCTTAACCAAGGACAAGGTAGTTTATATGGTTCGCTTTAAACCCCAAGCCTGTTTGTGAGACTATATGTACCTTATCAAATATTCAATTTGAGCATTGGAATAAACCAGTAGTTCGCTCTAGCCACTTTCTCTGCTGTGATTTTTGGGAACTGGCATCCAGTATTTTTATGCCTTCATAACTAAACATTTGTCATGTCACCATAAATCAAACTGTTGTTCTTTGTTTGCAACTAGGTGACTTCCTCCCATGGTGTCAATGTGGTATCTTACCGCAAACATGCTTGCCTTTTCTTTTTTGTAGAAGCATACAGGAAGATGTTTCAGCAGAAGCAGAAATTTTAACTGGAGATAACCAGAGGACTGTTCAAATCAATTCTGTTGATAGAACAAAAGCATCTGTTGCCGACTTCAAAGCTGTGAGAATCATGTGACCTAAGCATTGTGATAATTATTAACTTGGGAACTCTTCTCGATATCCTTAGCCGAGGAAGAAAATAATTTTGCTTGCAAAATGATTCACAACTTGATTTTCCATGGCAAAGTTCCAATGACACTACATTCTCTTTTGGTTTTCAGGGCTCTAGGAAAGAATCATTGCCAGATTCTGAGGATGTGAGTAAGTCTGATAAGAATACTTCTTCAGATGGTGATGTAGTTGAGGAAAGAATTGATAAATTGGAAGATGATCTCCATTCAGATCAAGTCCCAACCCTAGCTATTCACGAAAACTCATCTCTAAAAACTAGTCCTGGCAGACTATCTACAAATAAAGTAGCTGCTGCTTCTCCTTTGCTTCATGGATCGATGCCTTTGCATTACCAGGATGAGATTCTGACTATTGATGACTTGGAATCTCCCGATGCAAGAGGAAAAAACATTGAAAGAAGGAATGGAGGAAAAACAAGTTCTGCTCGTGTTGAGAATGGATCATTTGGTTTTGCAACAAGAAATCAAGATAATGGGCTTCGAAAGGTAACTAATTTCTGTTGCTTTCTTGGCTATTGATAATGGACACATTTATTCATTTATGTTATCTCTCTCTCTTCCCAAAGGCTCACATGGTTTGTTGTGTGCACGCTGCATTATTTCATCATGAACAGATAATTCTTGACATGATTAAAATGACATGCAAAGTAGAGAAAGAGAGAGATGTGGTGTTGACCCTATCATTCATATTTTCATTTGGTCTTCCAATTTAATTTTATCTTCAATGTTTTGCATGACATGTCTTGTATTCAGAGTCCAACTTTTTTCAAGTAGACTATTTCTTTTTGTGAAGAAAGAGAAATAAAATATGAATATGAACTTGAAAGAACATGATACTGGGGCAACATGTTAACTAAATATACTCAATAATGCCTAGATCTAGGGATGTAGGTTCCTTGAGCAGTTCAATATTTTCATGTAATTTTGAGGATTTCAGCTGGTTCTGCTTTCATTGCTTGAAGTAAAACAAGGTGATGACTTTTGGTGGAGCAACTAAGCTGCACCACAATGATTGAGAGGAACTGTACTAATTGCAACTCATGGCTTTTGGACATGGCCAAAACAGAATTCTTGATTGTCCATCCCTGATATCACCACTCAGTTGAAAAAAACGTGGTTGATTAAATTTTAGCTTTCAACCTTTATGTGAACTTTACCTTTTGGATTTCCATGATATCTGGTTCTTTTATGCCCTCTGGCCCTTTCTTGTGATAACAGATCTTCTGTTTTGGGTTATGTTACATCTGCTTCTGTCTATTCATATTGTGTGTTAGATAATGTGCTTGAAAGTTTTTTTCTTTTGAAAGGGCATCAAATTGATGCTTTTGGATGGTTATGATATGAACATGCATTTTCTACCCAAAAGTACTTACAAAAGCACCTAAACACTATACCAAACGAGCTCTTTGTATTTCCGCTATAGTTATGTATTCTTAATTTCTTACAAAAGTTAATGTGTGATAATTCCTCTTTTAACATTATGTATGCCTTATTTCATAGCCTGTCTCTTCTTAGTGTGTGGGCACTGTACCTCTCTGTGCCACCATGTGGCCTTGCATGTTATAGTTTATCATATTTGTTGTGCGATATTTTAGTTGTAGCCAGGTATATTTGAGTGTGGTTTTCTGTTGTCCCATTTGTTTTCTTTTTGGTGTTAAAAAATGGTGGCCTGTCCTGAGTTTGAATTCAGGTTTCCTTGGGAGCTTGAACATTGACATAATCTACACCTTACTCTCCTCCTCACTCCTCTCACCCTCTTTCTTGTTTCCCTGCTTAGATACAAAAATTGTTTTATCTTACGCTTCTGTATAACTGGGACATTGAAGGCTGTGAAGACATCAATGACCTCAGGAGGAAACGAACTTAGTAAATTTAGTGACACTCCAAGAGATGCTTCACTGGATGATTTATTTCACCCGCTTGATAAAAATCCTGAGGATCGGGCAGCTGAAGCTTCAACATCTACCTCAGCATCACATATGAACCAAGGGAATGCAATCATGGCTGATGCAGGGAAAAATGACCTGGCTGCAATTTTGAGAGCGACTATTGCTCAAAAACAAATGGAGAGTGAAACGGGACAAACTAATGGTGGTGGTGATTTGTTTCGCCTAATGATGGGTGTTCTAAAGGATGGCGTGATTGATATTGATGGTTTGGTATGTTTTAAGTGCTCAATTTGTTTGTTCTTCAGTTAGTTTAATAATTCCTGACAGCATATGCTTTTCTTGGCAGGATTTTGGAGACAAACTGCCGGCAGAAAATCTCTTTCCTCTACAAGTAATCAAATGTTTTAGCATTTTAAGCAATTCCTTGATTTGAACTACAGTAAAATTGTAATTCAGACTTGTTTTTAGTGTTTATATTGATGAACAGAAGACGTGAGCTCATTACCTGCCTCTTTTTATTGTTCGGATTGTGGGTGATGCCTGTTAAAGATGGGTATTTTAAAATATGAAGCTGCACCAGTCTATTGTAGTTCTTCATGTTATATAATAACCTTAAATGGCTGTCATTCTTGCAGTTATTTATTTTTCCTTTTTTGATTATTTGAGAATCTGATAGTATTTTAAAATCCAATGGAGAAGAAAACATCCTGTTATACAAACTTGTAATCTGATGATTGATAAACTGGCTCCAATCTCTAAAATTTCTCTTTCATGTAATGGTTTGACCATCCTGATGATTTAGTGACATTGTGAAGCCAATTGATGCATACCATGCTGTTGTGGGTTGGAAACTCACAAACCTTTGCGAATTTAATCTTTAGATAATTTTGCTCATCAATTCCTGTTGTCTAATCATAGTGGATTATTAAAATAAAAATGACATTAATATTAGTTCTAGCATACTCATTGATTTTTTTCACCATGGATTGGTTGTAATGGTTATTGTTTTTGCTTGGTAGGCTGTTGAGTTTAGCAGGTTAGTTGGGTCATTAAGACCTGAGGAATCAGAAGATGTGATTACGTCTTCATGCCAGAAACTTATTAGCATCTTTCACCAGCGCCCCGAGCAGAAAATTGTTTTTATTACCCAGCATGGTTTGCTTCCTCTAATGGAATTACTTGAAGTTCCTAAACCTCGTGTAAGCCAGATAGCTATGCATTTCATTTTGTTGCTGCTGCTTGCTTTGAGCATTGCAGCTTATAATACAAGAGAAAATTGTTTCCTATTTTTCAGGTTATATGCTCTATCCTTCAACTTATAAATCAGATCGTGAAAGATAATACTGATTTCCAGGAAAATGCTTGTCTTGTTGGCTTGGTAAGTGAAGTATATCTCTGAGATTTTGTGTTCTCTTGTCTGAAGTAATTTGCTAAAGTTTGGAGTTACTGCAGGCAAGCATTCAGTATTGCTTGTGAATGGATTGGTCCATTCCATCCTTAATTGGGCCTTGCACTATGTTTTTACTTTTCTGTACTAACCCTTCTTCCAGAAATGCTTGGGTTAGAATATTACTTTCATCAATCTTTTTTTTTGCCAATTTTATGTGCCAGATCCCTGTGGTTACGAGTTTTGCAGGACCTGATCGCCCTCGTGAAGTTCGCATGGAAGCAGCTTATTTCTTGCAGCAGCTATGCCAGTCAAGGTGGAGATTTTCTCTTTTCATAATCCTCTTGCATTGATTTGTTAAACAAGCAAAGGGATTGGGATTGACATTGTTGGCTTTCTTGTCCAGCTCCTTGACATTGCAAATGTTCATTGCTTGCCGAGGAATACCTATCCTGGTGGGTTTTCTAGAGGCTGATTACGCGAAGCACAGGTGTGTAATTTCTTTCTGGTGTGAGTTGAAAAATTATGTTTTGCAAGGCCAGGTATTTTTTCCTTTAAAGATGACAAAAGAATTAGTATTTGCTTGAAAGTTTGAAATGGTGCTTTTGCATGCAGAAAGATAGGCGGTTTGGCTGCATGGTATGGATTTTATGTCACAATGCATGAGTATGAAGCTGGTGAATTTCATTAGAATTCATTTCTTAGCTATATTTTATTCATGCCCCTCCTCTTGTATCAAACCCCACCTTGGAATAGAAGTACCGACTATTCTATAATAAGCATTTTCCCAAGAAAAGCTTGATTTGTGCTGCTCAATATCACATTCTAAATAATTTATTGTCTTTGAAATCATATCTGGTCTCTGATTAGTAGACAAGGATGACACTGTACAAAAACTCTACAACTGACTGCACAAATTTCCAAATGCATATGGTTTTGTCATGCCAATTTTTGGAGCGTGCTTGTTAGTCGACACATAATTTCCTTTGAGTGGTCTTCACATCATCTTATAAATACACTGATTCAGAACTTTGCATCCAGGGACATGGTTCACCTAGCTATCGATGGCATGTGGCAGGTCTTTAAGCTTCAGAGATCAACCCCAAGAAATGATTTCTGTCGCATAGCTGCAAAAAATGGAATACTGCTCAGACTTATCAACACGCTTTATAGCTTGAATGAGGCAACTAGGCTAGCTTCAATATCTGTGGGAACTGGATTTCCACTAGATGGTTTATCTCAACGACCACGATCTGGTCCCTTGGATTCCAATCATCCTATTTTCATTCAGAGCGAGACAGCTCTTTCTGCATCTGATCAGCCTGATGTCTTTAAAGTTAGACATGGAATGATTGATCATTCCTTGCCTTTTGGGACACAAGAACCATCACGTGCTTCAACTTCACATTCCCAAAGGTTGGATGCCATTCAACCAGATGCCAGATTTTTTGGGACAGACACAGATGGATCTCAGGCTAGCAATGAAACAATCGAAGCTATAGCTGCTTCCAAGTTGTCAGATCCAGCAGCTTTAGGAAAAGCTCCAAACATGGCCACCAAAGAACCTTCAGGTGCTGTTTCTAAAGAGCGAGATAACTTGGACCGGTGGAAAAGTGATCCATCTCGCCCAGAAATTGACCTTAGGCAGCAGCGAGTCACTGGTTCCACACAAAGGACATCTACTGACAGGCCTCCAAAGTTGATAGAAAGTGCATCAAATGGTCTTACTTCTATGATATCTGCCCAGCCAGAGCAAGTTCGTCCTCTTCTAAGCTTGTTGGAGAAGGAACCCCCCTCTAGGCATTTCTCTGGTCAGTTGGAGTATGCACGTCACCTCACAGGGTTAGAGAGACATGAAAGCATACTGCCTTTATTACATGCATCTGAGAAGAAAACAAATGGTGGATTAGAGTTTCTGATGGCAGAGTTTGCAGGTAATTGGTTTTGTTCATCTCTCTCTCCTTTTCTTCAACATTTGAATTGTTCAAAATGACTTCATGTTATTTGAAGTTTTAATGGCATATGGCTCTTATCTCCATTCACTGTTGGTATTAACAACACAAATTTTGAAGTCTATTTTAGGGATTTTTAGTGATAATCTCTTCCCGTTTCTCGCTTGCAGAAGAATTTGAATTTCCAGCAATATTATTATGGAGCTGCCACTTTATGAATTTCCATTGAGGAACACTTATATTAGTAACTTCTCTCCTTATGGTTGCAGAGGTATCTGGGCGTGGAAGAGAGAATGGAAATCTAGACTCCATTCCTAGAATTTCACACAAGACAGTGAGTAAGAAGGTTGGATCTCTTGCACCTAATGAAGGCGCTGCTTCCACATCTGGTATTGCATCTCAAACAGCATCTGGTGTACTGTCTGGTTCGGGTGTTCTAAATGCTAGACCTGGGAGTGCAACATCATCTGGGTTACTTTCCCAGATGGTATCAACTATGAATGCAGAGGTTGCAAGGGAATACCTGGAGAAAGTGGCAGACCTTCTGCTGGAGTTTTCTCAAGCTGATACAACTGTAAAATCCTATATGTGTAGCCAAAGCTTGCTTAGTCGTCTTTTTCAGATGTTCAACAGAATTGAGCCCCCTATTCTTTTGAAGGTGCATAAGAGAGTGCTCTACCAGCTTCAAGCTTAAACTTGTTGGAGTGATTTTTTTATGCTGTCTCACTTTGCTGCTCTTTATTGATATCCAGATACTTGAGTGTATCAATAACCTGTCAACTGACCCGAACTGCTTAGAGAATCTTCAGCGCGCAGATGCAATTAAGTACCTGATCCCAAATCTTGAACTCAAAGACGGGCCTCTTGTAGATCAAATTCATAGTGAGGTTGGCCTTCCCAACTTTCTTGCTATAATCTAAGCAGTTTGTGACTATGCTACAAGCTGCTCTTTACTGTATCCTTTTGATTTACTACATGAACCTTTCCTTATCTGCCGTTCCATTTTAGTTTTGTTTGTACTTCTATTTTACTACCGCACTTGTTGACATTTTGATAGTAGTCTTTTCTCGTGATGGTAAATAGTCTTTCACTAAATTACTGGTAAGAAATTCTCTAGGTTCTTGGATCATCTCTTTTCTAAACCCTGTTCCTGACATTGCTATTCTTTTGTGTGTGTAGTCAACTAGAGATTGAGTGTTAGGGAGCCCATTTCCAAAGCTTGTAGTAGGTTGCATCACAATGAAACTTTCATTCTATGCTTGCTAAAAGTATCATGTTGCAAGTTCTTGTCTTTCTCTATGAAGAAAGGAACTGGCAGGTGCACTGAATGAAAGCTTTAATTCTATGGTAACCAAAAGTATCACTTATCAAAATCTTGCCTGTATCTGAAATTTGGGAACAGTGTGGGTGTGTACATGTGAAATGTAAACTTAAATTTGTGTCAAAATCTGCTTAGATCATCTTTATCTCTTGTTATCTAGGTTTCATTGATAAATTGGTCAGGATTGTTTATGTTGTACAAGTTCTTTAGCAGTGGATTTAATTAGGTACAAGATTTTTAATTAGTGCGAGTATCCTAATTCTCACAATTCTTTTTCTGAATTTTATAATTTGAAGGTCCTCAATGCACTTTTTAACCTCTGCAAGATAAATAAGAGGAGGCAGGAACAAGCTGCTGAAAATGGAATCATTCCACACTTGATGAATTTTATTATGTCAGATTCTCCTTTAAAACCTCATGCATTACCTCTACTGTGTGACATGGCTCATGCATCACGTAATTCAAGAGAGCAATTGAGGGCTCATGGTGGATTGGATGTATACTTGAGCCTGCTGGATGATACGGTTTGGTCAGTGACAGCATTGGACTCTATTGCTGTTTGCTTGGCTCATGACAATGACAACCGCAAAGTGGAACAAGCATTGCTAAAAAAGGACGCAGTTCAGAAATTAGTGAAGTTTTTCCAATGCTGCCCGGAACAACAATTTGTGCACATATTGGAGCCATTCTTGAAAATTATAACGTATGAATTTTCATTCTTTCTATTCATTTCTTAATTAACAATTTAGGCTGTACTCTTAAGTTTAACTCACAAATGTTAACCTATTGATCTATTAAATTGTGAAAAATGAACTACGAATGAAAAACTGGAATGCTGCAGATCCTTTGGGATGTGTACTGCTCAAATCATCAGCATTTTGGCAGCATTTCATTTGTATTTATTGAATGCAGGAAATCATCTCGGATAAATACGACGTTAGCTGTTAATGGCTTGACACCTCTGCTCATTGGGAAACTGGATCATCAGGATGCCATTGCTCGTCTTAATCTGCTTAAACTAATAAAGGTGAAATTTTTCAACCTCTCACCATCCCCTATCGCTTATGTCTTTGTAAATATTTATTCGCTTGTGAGTCATACTGTGCTTGATGAGATGGATGGAGTCAATTTACCCAAGCCCAGAAAAGAAGATCATCATTTGGTTATGGTTCCAATAAGTGGGTTCTTTGATAGAAGGATTAGAGGTAGCCCTACGTGTGTTTTTCATATTTTAGTGGCAACCATCAAGATTTGAACATCACACTTGTGGTTGCAAGCACTGGTTTTACCACTGCACAAAAGAATAACCTCTAACATGTAGATCAATGTTGCTTGAATTGTTGATTTTGCTGTTGCTATGGCTCTTCTCTTGCTAGGTAGACACATTGTTTATCTCACTTAGATTTGTTTAAGAAGTGCTTGTTAATGTATACCAAGGGCTGGCTCCTTTCCAGTTTATAAACCCTCCATTTTCCACAGGTATTCTTTTGGATTACTAACACGTTGTTGGTAGAAATCCAATGATTAGCACAATGATGGTCAAAACACCTCGTTTTAAATCATCTTTGTCTCTCCTCTCTCACCATGTTTGATATTTATGCTTTTCTTCCCATCTCTGTCACTTGAGTAGGTGTTTTGATTGTAATTTTTATAGGAAATCCCAATTAAAAGTGTGATATAAAAATTTATGGCTAGCGATAATGATGCATGAGGTATTTTATTGAAGAGCCTATAGCTTACCTTTTTTTCATGAAACTTCTCTTTTCTATTTGCTCCTCACTTCATTCATTCTAACATCTGTTTTTGTGCTGAAAGCTGCATCTGAAAGCAGGTGCTTGCTTGTTTGATCATATTAATTGCTCACTGAAATTTGTTTTGTCAGTCTGTGTATGAGCACCACCCCCGTCCAAAGCAGTTGATCGTGGAGAATGATTTGCCCCAAAAACTCCAGAACTTGATCGAGGAACGTAGGGATGGGCAAAGCTCCGGAGGCCAAGTGCTAGTTAAACAAATGGCTACTTCGCTACTTAAAGCACTTCATATAAATACCGTTCTGTAAATTCGTGTCTCATAGCTTCTTCTCCTCCAAATGTACATGGTTTTTTAGGAATTGTTTTTTGTTAGGGTTTTCTTCCCCTTGAAATATGGTTTGCTCGTGTATATTTCTTTGCATTGAGTCTATTATGCTCCGTTTGTTTGTTTTTGCAGTTGAATCCGTGTTTTGCATTAACCACGTGTTAATCCTGTTTGGTTACCAGTGCTTATCATGTGATTTTGTATGGGTTAACCGAAAATATTTTTGGATCTTAGTAAAAAAAAGAGTTGCAATTTATAGCTGTCATTTCTTCACCTCTCATTATTGTTCTTCATCGTATGATTTCGTTTTCGGGAGAAAAATATAGTAAAGGCTCTTTCTTGCATAATAGCTTCGGGTCCTCCCTCGACTTGCTTTTATGATTTTCACTCCAGGGTCGGGCTGCTATAAGTGAGTGCTGCTGCTTTTAATTCCGAACCTGTCAACAAATAATTTAAGTTTTAATTAATTAATTAAAATATAATAATTAATTGTAAGAAAAAAAACATATAAAAATAAATTAAGTTTTAAATAATAAAACACTCAGTTACAATAAAACATAAGTTGAGTCGATTGACTGAATTTTAAATTTTAAAAATTTCCACCCACCATGATATTTATTTATTAGGTTTTTTTTAAAAAAATTTATTTTAATCCATATTATAGATAGCAACCATCAGCATCTTGACATTTCCTAATAGAGTGACATATGTAGAGCTCGG
>Ga0307511_10003976_pt1 | contig 15107 bp, 20 predicted proteins | sample 13_EM_MG_FD_200266 | JGI IMG/M metagenome (GOLD analysis project Ga0307511, IMG submission 200266) | Populus trichocarpa ectomycorrhiza microbial communities from riparian zone in the Pacific Northwest, United States - 13_EM | ecosystem: Host-associated > Plants > Roots > Unclassified | place... | reverse complement strand
CGAAACGCGTTACCTCGGCCTCTATTCTCTACCTACCCGAACTGCCGATATTCCGGAGCCGCAAGTTACGCCAACACGTACGGGAGTGGTCTGTCTCGACCCACTCTGAAGAAATCCGCGGTTACCACATAACTTCGTGTACCGAGCTCTAAGAGAGACTAGCATCGGTTCAGTAGGCCTGTTGGCGAGGTCGGTTCTGACACACCCTTCCAAGCTAGTTGCCGAGACTATGCTTGGGAAGCGCTCCATAAGGGAGTTCCGTTTCTTTTCTGATTCCACCTCCGCGCTCACCAGCATATTCGATCCACGCCCCCACCCTTCACAACAGGCGTCGCTCCTGTTCCGATCAAACATGCACCGCCTCTTCTCCGAAAGGAAGGACATAACCGGCCGGATGCTCTGGACCCCTGGTCACGGGGGTCTAGACCACATGAACATCACCGACAAAAAGGCCAGACAAGCCGCGAACCGGAAACTCAAGGAGTCCGGCTACCTCCTCCCCTTATTCGTCTCACGCTCGGCTGCCGTCACCGAGGTCGAGACCATGGCGCTTAAGGACTGGAACGACTTCCTCGACCGACTGGAGGACAAGGACAAGAAGATCTTCCGACCCCAAGGGGGATTCTGACCCTTTGCCGAGAAGCGGAAGGGATCCACCTTCATGAAACTCAGACCCGCTAAGTGGTTTAAGTCCATCACCCGCAAACACATGTCCCAGCTGACACAGATGTGCACCAACCACGCTCCAACGGGCGAGTACTTCAAACGCAACGTGTGGAAGTACCAAGACAAGCCCGCGTCCTTCTTTCACTGCCCTTGCAAGCATCCACCGCACGGCGCACCACCTGTCGTTCAAACACGAACCCACATCATCAAGTCCTGCCCCCTTTTCGAAGACGCCCGAGACAAGCTGAGGCTAGCGGTGCCAGGAATAGATCGCCCAAGATTCTCGATCGGGAGACTCATCAAGAAAAAAACCATCAAACACACCCTAGAGTACCTGAAGGCCGGGCCGTTCTCCCGCCAACACGCCCCCCACAAACCCCCGTGATTTCATTCTCGGCCTGAGCACGTCGCTCCAGAGCCTGGTCTTTTAGTGACCCTTGCCTTCTAGGCCATTACAGGCTTTGTCCCTTGCCGCCCTACGCGTGCCACTCCTCCCCCTTTCCCTTTCTTGCTACCCCTTTCTTTTATGCCTTCACGGTACCTCCACTTGGAGTTTGCTTATAGTTTTGCTGTGTGCTAGAATTTACAATCAGGCCCTTAACGTAGTGTGACGTACGATGTAGTATATAGGGGACACCTCTGGCCGCCGAGCTGAATGGTGTATAATAGAACAACACACACACACACACACGTGTGTAGACACCGGACCGGCGGTACATAGAGCCGGGATGCCAGGGAACGTGTTCGCCCCGTGGTAGACTCCAGGCTCTGACCCAGGCTGGTGACCATCCACTGGTACGACCGCGTCATTTGTATAGGCCACTCAACGCTCGACACACTTCCTCCCTCCTGTCCTTGTCACATATACCTCCACGGTTCAATCCAATATTATCTAGCATTACGGCCGATCGAACGCAACTTGCTGGTTTATCCATTTATTTCCACATATACTACCTAGTTACTTAGTCTCGCCGTCTCACCTTCGCCGTGGAGCACGGTCAAATTCAGCCATGGGCCTGGAACCTGACCCTGAACGGATCAAATTGAACGCACACAACTAGATACCTTGGGTGAAGCTATGGCAGATGGGATGAGCGACACGAAACTGAGTTCTATCAGTGCCTAGGGCCACGTTAGCCGCTCCAAGGGTGAAAACGTTCAAGGGTGGTGTAGAAGGTGTGGTCGAGGCCCCCGTTTGGAGTGCCAACTTTTCGCGTTCGGCGCCAGGCTGAGCCTATCATCCACACACACCTGTGTTGTCGGAGAAGTTTGTTTATATTATCGTACCTGTTATAGACTATTACTATCAAATCCCTACACTTCATACTCCTCGACCTTCACCGAACCCAGATGGAGCTTCGGAGTGGTAGCGTACCTCGACTGCGGGGGGGCGAGGACCGAGCTCAACTCGATGACCCTCAATGATGTCTTTCGCAATCTCCCCACCGCCCGAAATCCCGTTTCCGGCTCCTTCTTCAAACAGTTTATCGCCCAATCTATTATATCTTTCATCTGTTCCCTCAATACCTGTTTCTGGCGTCCCGTATAAGTCCCCATCCCGTTAGACCAACATGGTAGGCATCCGTATGGGGGAGGTGCGGTGAGGGAAAACTGTACAATTTGGAGTGCGCAGAAAGTTTCGAGAGCTTTGCATGCGTTGGTTAGTGCTAACATTGCGGAGCGTAGATTTGCCGTGTCTGGTGTCTCGTGTGGATGTGGGCGTGGGTACGGGTGAGGGCAGAGGACGGTGAGTTCAGTGAGCTTTGGACACGCGGCTATGTATCCTAAAGTTGGAGGCGGTCGGTCACCGTTATTATCTCATCGTACGACAGAGTGCTAGATCGCTTACGGGATGGATTACCATGCAAAACCAGGGGAATTGTCAATCGCTCGACCTTTGAATCGCAGTTTGACGAGAGAGATTCGAGAAACTCGTCAGAAGTGATAGGTTTGTTTGTGATTACCCATACAACGTCTTCAACATTGGGACAGTGTTTGAGGAGCGGATGAGCGGGCTCAGGTATGATCAGAGTCTTCATTTGGGGGAGTACGATCCGCTCGAGCGCCTTCTCGAGTAATGCAGTATCAGGACCGTAATCCGATGACCCTATCTCGAGACTATGGAGATTTTGGAGGAATGACAGGCATCGGACTAATGGACAAATGCCTTGGTCATCCAGGAAATCCACCGCCATGAACCTTGAGGGTATTTATCAGACCAGGTCTAAGGATAGAGAAGGGCGCAGAAGTACTTCACGCGAGTAGCCAAAGATTGGTCTGTGAACGCAACCCACCGCGTGGTGAGAGCGAAATTCCACGAAACCCAACATCTTCCACCAGAATAGGATGGTTCGCGTCGTGACGGTTGGATGAGATGCCAAATCCACGGCAACAATCGTAACCTCATCGCTTTGCACGTTCTGCTTAGTCGTCGCAGGATCCACATCCGCTGCTGATGATCGTCGTTGATCTCCATACAATATTGCACGCAGTACCGCGCACAATGGCCGGTGAGGTGCGGGTCTGGGGAGATGTGGGAGAGGATCGAAAGGATCAACTCGTCTGGGAGTTGGAAAACTGAGAAAATGGAACGGGATAAGTTAGCATTTGATCAAGACATGCTGACGGAACGCTTGAAGCTCGTACTGATGCTGGTTTGAAGCGTTGGAGATCCAAGGGACATTGATAGTGGGACAGAGGCTGGGCGTTGCTTCCCAACAAGACCGTCTGCGGGCCTGGAAAAGAACGCTGGGGTATTTTCACTGTGGCGGTTCATGGTTTGGTTCTGTAACGTAGGGTTCACCGTCAAAGATTCGAGGTGCTGGGGGGGAGGAAGGAGAAGTTGTGGCCGCAAGGCACGGGTTTCAAGAATATCGGAGCGCTGGCTGTCAATTTAGCGCTTGATCCACACCCCCTCGGACCTCCCCCTCGTCGAGCGGGTTGAGGCGTTTCACTGCTACCCGCACCGCGTTCTCCCGAAGGTGTTTACGTGAGACAAACGCACGGACCAAAAGGCCACGTTGTAGATACAACACGCAGCGTACGAACACTCAAGAATGAATGAGATTAATAATTCCCGCTCACCTTTCCGCTGGTCTTGCCGTCCAACATAACAACAGCGAGCAAGTCGAGGAAATAAGTGCACATTTGACGCAAAAGAACGATTCCGGAACAACAACGGGGACGGTCCGAACGCTCAAGTGCTGCCCCCTGGCCTGTATTTAAACTTTGCGGCGACACCCCGGGCACTGTGGTAGTAATCCTCCTCAGTCGGGTTCGCAATTTGGTGCCTATAGAGAAACCCCAACGTAAGAAGGTGCTCCATATACTGTATGCTTACATGTAAGAAGGAACTTACGAATGGGCAAGGTGACCTTTGACCTCACTAAGCCGTTCATGACGGTACTGGGATTTCCCCACTCGCCAGCAATGGAGGCAAGCCCAAACACTCCTTTGATCCTCTGGTTCGGGTACATATTCCGGTAACTCCTCAGGCCGCAGAAGCCGACACGGAATATCTCTATAGTAACGTTTGTGCTCGAGCTGATGGTGTGAGCCAGGTGAGGTGTGAGACCATCCAATGGTGGACTCCGGAACTTACCGCTTCTGACCAATTGAGCACAGTGACCTTTCCATCCCTACCAAAGCACACGAAGCGATGGTTTTTCCGGTTCATTTCCTGGATTGTGACTGTGTCCGGATTCTCACCGCACTCCACGACAACTTCTCTGACAATGGCCGAGAACTCCGCAGAGTACTGATACTTGGAAAACCCGGAATCCCAGGGAACCCCTGCCCTATTGTAAAAAGCTCCTGCACTGGCGGCATTCGAGAAGCCCGCTTTGTGTTTGCTGCCATAGCCGTAGTTGTAGCAGTAGTGTACAAGCGCCTTCTCAATGCGCATTCCGGACTCGCGGCATTGTACACAATCAAAAAAGGTTGTTGCGAGGAGAAGGTGTTGTAGGCTCGGAGGATCTTGCGGCAAGAGTTGCGAGAAGAATTTCCTGCGTTCCTCAAGCCAGGCGGCCGAAAGGTCCGGGATTCTAGATGGAAGATCAGCTTTCAAACCTTGGAAGTCCTCGTCGGTCCCGTCGACGATGACCTTCCGCACTTCCGGGATCCAGCATATGTCCGCGGTTGAGGGAGAGAAGTCATGGGGATGAGGAAGTAAGAAGTGAAATGAATCGAAAATCTCTCTGACTCTGGCTATGCGAGACTCGCATCGTCGAGCATCGAGTTGAGCTTGTATGCGATTTGATTCATTTCTCATGAAATCATTCAGCGGACCCTGAAGTTCCGCCCACGCTACGCACTGCTCTCAGGTCACGGGAGGTCAGGGATCCGGGATGCGCATACCTTTCTCGCTGAGGGAACGAACCATCACTACCCCCTTGATTTTCATGAGCCCCGGTTCGTATATCGACTTGTGAGTTGCAATTTCCTCGCGCCATCCTTCCTCGGACAGTTTCTCCCAGATTCTGCAGAGGGTTGGTAAATTCACATGGGGGTGGACGCGACCACTCACTGTTCGATTCTTCGCTTTTGCGCGTCTACTCGAGCATCTTTCTTCGCTTTTTCTGCGACCCTCTCCAACCGCAACATGGCATCTGAAAACTGTAAAACAATCAGTTGACAGAATTGCGGTGGACCGACCAGCCACCAACCTCTGACTTCTCGTCAACGAGTAACCCGTATTTCTCAACTACACCCTCCGAACTTTTCCCTGCCGCCATATATTCTTCAATGAACCTCTCTCTATCCGAGCATAGAACTTTCTCTGCAAACTCCCGCCTATTTTCTATAAGGCAGTTAGTCTGCAGAGCAAGGAACTCTACTGAGATATATACGCACGCTTGACGTCGAATACAGGAATGACCTCGTGAGCAGAGATTTCCCAGTCAAAGCCACTCCCTAGTTCAGGGTCCGTCGTACTGGGTAGGATTATTTAGTGTCCGAAAAGTGGAGATGAAGAGCAGAGGAAATACAGTGCTTCGACACAGGATCCACAAAGCCTAACTAGGGCACACCAAATCGAAATCAGCGAACGACCGCTGGCGCAGTTCTGCGGACACTAGTTAGACGAATGGGCAAGATTATTGGCAACTGGTCCACGAACCATGCAGTACTGGCCATACAAAAGGTTCGCATACCCCATTTCGGTCATCTCTGAAGGGCGGGTTGGTACTCGCTCATTCTTCGGGATCGTGTTGAATGCGGCCTGCCAGATATGTCGCGATGATTTGCTGGTGAGGAATTCATTGAAGACCTTCGCCGTCCAAGAGATGTGCAATAGGTCCCTCGGATGAACAAGGGAGAATATCTGGGACGTCCTCACATCAGGAGGAGTGCGATAAGGGGAGGGGGAGGGACATCCGCGTACCTCGTGGAGAATATCAACGGGCATTTCAGGAAGCATTGACAGTTTGGCCTTCTTGCGGAGTTTCCCCTGTTGCTTTGCCTTCGTTTTGTCCGTCTTGGCGCGTTTAGCGCTACGCGTCCCGTCAAGCTCAGGGGCGCGTTCTTCGTGCTCCTCACCGCCATCGTTGGGAGGTGAGCTCTGTTCCGCGACTTCCCTCAGTTTTTCTGCCTGTCGGGTTGAGACCATCAGAGTCGACGATGGTGGTTCGAGCTTCAAAGGTTGAAAGGGGGGTCGGGTTGGCCTTCGGGTCACCTAAATTACCATCACGTGCCATCCCAAACAAGGAGCGTGACTCGCGGGAGAAGCATTGGTGACTCAAGCATACCATTGGCTTGGCGCTTCTACCATCTCCCCGTCGAACAGGTTGAGGCGTCTCACTACCGCCCGCACCGCACTCTCTCGAAGGTGCCCACATGGGAAAAATGGGCGGACCAAAGAGGCAAAACGTCCCACACAACGCGTCGTGAGAGCGGCGGAATTTATCGAGGACGACTTTCTTGACGAATAACACTCGCATGCGCTCGCTGGTACTATTTCCGTTCGGGGCGTCCGAGCCTAGGCTTATGTACATCTCTATCTAGGCGACAAATGGGGATGTTTGGATATTCTCCACGTCACACTGTTTGTTATTCAGGCAGATGCGGTGAGGCGGAGAAGGAAAGTCCAGACCCGGAGATGCGTTGTACTTCAAGATCCCGAGAGTGTCGTTGACCGTCATCGAAATTCTGGTGCGCATGTTTTTGCCTGCTCGAAGTGAACCCCGACCGAACCCTAGTAGGTGGGAGCCGCATCGTCCGTTCGTACAGCAGATCGTACCACCCTCTTGAACATCACACAAGAATTCGAGGAGAACACCGAATCAGTTATTACTTCACCGGCGAATATATCTCTGGCCGCCATCCCGCCGCTCAATTGTCACTCACGGCCACGACCACGTTGAAACCCAGCATCTCACTCACGGGTGGTACGTAGAATTCTCAGGCTTTGGCTTCCTCATTCCCGATCACGCAGTTTCGACTAAGCCAAATCACCAGTTCTGGTCAGCGGAGCGAGTTCGCACCCAAAACGGGGAGGATGCGAACTGTAATCCGAGCTGATATTATTCCTTGGATTAGTAACAATTCAAGGAGTAACATAAGTGCGAATTATGATGTCAGGGATACGATACAGCCAGCCGTTTGTACTATATTGGCTCCCTCTTCGAAAAAATACACGCAGTGTTTAATGTTTCTGCGTGGGACTCAGCACCGCCAGCACGCCTCACAAACCATTGCTTTGGGGAACTGCTGCAAACTGCGGCGAACAACTCGCCCCCAACGCGGCGACGAATCCGTGGTTGAACAACGTTCTCTGACCCGAGCCACAACTGCGGGGGAGATTATCTCCCTCGGAGTCGTACGGGTCTCTCATGCGAGCGTAGGGCTCGTACCTCCAATCTCAGCAAGCTCGAGCGGACGCGTAGGACATACGGTCATCGCAAACGGAGATCGATAATAGTGTATGATCAGGGGAGATGTCGGGGGAGATTCTCCTGGAGTTGGCGAGGGGGGTGCTTGAGTGGGTGCTTGAGGAGAGTGTTGCATGCACACCGATCTGGGGGTATCACACAATGTTGAACATCGATTCGTTGTCAGTCCTTTGGGGGTACCAACCGTCGTTGTACATATCACCAACCATTACTATCAAATCTTCACACGCCATACTCTTCAACCATCACAGAACCCAAATTGAACCTCAGAGGGTCATTGGCACTGGACCACGGAAGGATAGCAGGACTGGGCCTCGGAAGGGCGAGAATCGAGCCCAACTCGATGACTCTCAGCGTCGTTCTCTTCCTTCTCGGTTTCGACTTCAAACACTCTATCGCCAAATCTTTCGCACCTTGGACCCGATCCCTCACGGCCTGTCTCCGTCGTTCTGTATAGGACCCTGTGCCATTACATCTCCAACATCGGCTGATTGGGGGAGGTGTGGCGAGGGAAAGGTGTACGATCTGAAGCGTGTCGAAATCTGGGAGTGTGTTGCACGCGTTGATTAGCTCTAACAGCACGGAGTGTGTGGTTCCGACTGTGTCAAGTGAAGTTCCCATCCTCACGCCCATAATGTCATGTGGGTGTTCGCGCGGGTACGGGTGAGGGTAGAAGACGGTGAGTTCGGTGAGCCTTCGACACGCCTCCACATAACCTGAGGTCGGAGGTGGTCAGCCACACTCTCATCCGATGATCCTACAGAGCACCAGGTCACTCACGGGACGGGTTACTGGGCAAAGCCAAGGGAACCGCCAATCGCTTGACCTTTGAAAACCGGTTTGACGTGAGAGACCGAAGGAATTCGTTGGAGGTTACAGATTTATCTGTAATCACCCACACGACGTCCTCAACACTGGGACAGTGTTCGAGAAGCGGGTGAGCAGACTCGGGTATGATCAGAGTTTTAATCTGAGAGAGTCTGACCCGCCTAAGGGCCGTCTTGAGTAGGGCCGCATCAGGACCATTCCCCGATGACCCTATCTCAAGCGTGTGGAGATTTGGGAGGAGCTCCAGGCACTGGACAAACGAGCGAATGGCTTGATCCCCCAGGAAATGCACTGTCATGAACCTTGAGAAAACGCGAATCAGCCCCGACACAGGAATGAGGAGGGGCGCGAAGTACTTTATGCGGGTAGCCAGGGACATATCTGTATACACAGTCTGCGCAATAGCGATGGACTTCCACGAAATCATCCGGATTCCATCGCTGTCGTAGGAGGCTTGTGACGCCTGGATATGATTCCAAATCCACGGCAGCAATCGCAATCGCATCGCCCTGCACGTTCTGCTCAATGGTCGCAGGAACTTCATCCGCTGCTGGTGGCCATCGCCGATCTTCATACAATACTGGACAGAGTACCGTGCATAGTCTCCTGTGAGGTGCGGGTCTGGCGAGATGTGGGAGAGAATGGATAGAATGAGCTCGTCCGGGAGTCGGAAGACTGCGAACGTGGAATGGGATAGATTAGAATTTGATCGAAATAGTTGGGAGGATTGGAAGTTCGTACTGAGGCTGGTTTGGGGTACGAGAGATCGACGGATCGCTCGGTGTTGCTTCCGAACAAAGCCATCTGTGTTCCTGGGAAAGAGCCTTGGAGTGTATTCACCGTAACGGTTCATGATCTGTATCGTAGGGTTCGCCACCAAATTCGAGGAGATGCCGGGATGGGGAGAAGGAGTGGCCGGGGCCGAGGCACAGCAGGTTTTGAGAATAATATCAGGGCGCTAGGTGTCTATTTAGCGCTCGAGCCGAGTCAGGTCACGGAGGAATTCAGCCCACGTTTTCTGATTGGCAATATATTGTGCGGAATATGGCTTCGTTCGAATACAATCCCCTCTGCGACTACGGAGCCTCCAGTCGAGGGCAATTTCTTTGACGAGGACATCGTGAAGGTTTATGGGGGTCCTTCCAGGGTGCCGAATCCTGGCTTACGCGTATTTGCATCGAGACGGTGAATGGGTGGGGGCGAGGCTATGATCTACGTTACGCCGTTTTTTATACAGGCAGAGAAGAAAAGTCCACCAACGCCTAGTCTCTGGATTGGCCCGGAGATGCGCTGTGCTTCATGATCCTCAGGGGCGGCATCGTTGGCAGAGTCATCGAAAGTCTGGTGCACATATTTTCGCCTGCTCGAGGTAAATCCCGACCGAACCCCAGTAGACGGGAGCTCTATCGCCCACTGGGATCACGGATCGTACCGCCCTCTCAAATCAAACATTGCACAAGAAGAATTTGTGGAGTGCACCGAATTAGTTATCACTTCATCCCTGAACTTGAAGACGTCTGGTCGTTGCGATCACTTTGAAGCCAACCATCTCACGGGCGGTACATCGAACTCCCCGCAGGCTTTGGCTCCCTCGTTAGCGGTCGTGTAGTTTCAACTAAGCCAGATCAGCGGTTCCAGAAGGCCCGGTCAGCGCTAGTCGAGAGTCAACAGGTCAATTCCTCGGTCTTACCACCCGGTAGCAGGAACTGGGGTGGACCCAACAAGAACAACAACGGCAAAGCTGATACGAGAGTCCTACGAGGATTTACGTGTATCTGAACTGACCGTTGGTTTGACTCCAGCGATTCACCCGAGAGGTCGTCGAGTCCCTCTTCACTGAAACTACCCACGCTTCCTGGATTGGGTTTTGGGTTGCGCAATCGCCCACAGCATTCGGTTCGCCAACCACGGTGAACGGACCAGCCCCCCGACAACCGCACGGTAGATCAGCCTCGACGAGTTGAGGGTTGAATAACCCTGACTCGAACAACAACTACGGGAAGGTCTCCAACCCCGCGCAGGACATACTACTGTCATCGCAGACGGGGATTGATGGAGGGCATGAGAAGCTGCACACACACCAAGGGTACGTATCACGCGACGATGAACACCGAATCCGCACTCCACTTCTCCCAGTCCTTGGGAATATCACCCGCATCATCGTGCATGTTATAGACCATTACTATCAAATCCAACGTCATACTCTTCGACCTTCACAGAACCCAGGTTGAACCTCAAAGGGATACCGGCACGGGGACTCGGAAGGGAGAGGACCGAGCTCAACTCAATGACCCTCAACTTTATCTCCTTCCTTCCCGTTTTCGGCTTCGGGCAGTCCACCGTCCGACACCTCGTACCCCTGACCTGCTTCTTCTTCGGCACTGCCTTCTTCCTTCCATCCCCCTTTTCCGGCTTCCTCAAACAATCTACCGCCAAATCCTTTACGCCTTGTACCTGATCCCTCAACGTCTGTTTCTCTTGTTCTGTGTAAGGCCCTGGGCCATCACACCCCCCGCACCGGCTGATTGGGGGAGGTGTGGTAAGGGAAAAGTGTACAATCTGGAGTGTGTCAAAATTCGGGAGCGCTTTGCACGCATTGACTAGTTCCAGCAGCGCGGAGCGTGCGGTTCTAACTGTCTCGAGCGGAATATCAATTTCCGTGCCGGGACTGTTGTGTGGATGTGGATGTGGGTGTGGGTGCGGGTAGAGGACGGTGAGTTCGGTGAGCCTTCGACACGCAGCTACATATCCTGATTGGTGGTCAATCATAATTCTCACCCAATGGTCCTGCAGAGCACCGGATCACTCACGGGATGGATTCCCAGGAAAAGCAATGGGAATTGCTAATCGCTTGACATTTGAGCCCCGGTTTGACGTGAGAGATCGAAGGAATTCGTCGGAGGTTACAGGTTTGTCCGCGATCACCCAGACAACGTCTTCAACATTGCGACAGTGTTTAAGGAGTGGGTGAGCAGATTCAGGTATGATCAAAGTCTTAATCTGAGGGAGTCTGATCCGCCCAAGCGCCTTTTTGAGTAGGATCGGATCAGGATCTCCTTCCGCTGACCCTATCTCGAGTGTGTGAAGATTTGGGAGGACTCTCAGGCACTCGGCAAACTCGCAGATGGCTTGATTCCCAAGGAAATGCACTGTCATGAACCTAGAGAGGGCACCAATCAGCCCTGACCCAGGACGAAACAGGACATGGGGGCACTTTATGCGGGTAGCCAGGGACATATCTGCACATATGGCCCGGGTGATAGCGGTGAACTTCCACGAAATCCACCTTACTCCGTCGTGGTCGTAGTTGCCTTGTGACGCCTGGATGTGATCCCAAATCCATGGTAGCAATCGCAATCGCATCGCCATGCAGGTCCTGCTTAATGGTCCCAGGAACTTCGTCCGCCGCTGATGACCATCACTAATCTTCATACAATATTGGACACAGAATCGTGCATCGGGTCCAGTGAGGTGCGGGTCTGGGGAGATATGGGAGAGAATGGATAGGATGAGTTCGTCCGGAAGTCGGAAGACTGCGAACGTGGAGTGGGACGGTTAGAGTTTGATCGAAGCAGGCCGACGGGAAGATTGGAAGCTCGTACTGAGGCTGGTTTGGGGTGCGGGAAATCGACGGATCGCCCGGTGCTGTTTCCAAACGAAGCCATCCGCGATTCTGCCAAAGAGCCTTGGAGTTCTTCCACCGCAACGGTCCATGAGCTGTATGAGGTTCACCAACAGGTTTGAGGAGCTGCCGGGGTGGAGTAGAGAAAGTGGCCGAGGCAGAGGCACAGCGGGTTCTGAGAATGCCTATTTAGCGCTCGAGCTTCAGGCCACGCACAATTTAGCTCGTGTTTCCCGATTAATATATGGCGCAATTATCCCCTTGTATACAATCCCCCCCTTGATGGCGTTTCTCGGCTCGATGGCCTCAACGCTTTCCTCCTTCCCATTTTCAGGTTCAAGTGCAGGCTGCCACCCGGTCCTTCACCCCCTTCATCTGCCCCATCAAGATCGCCTTCTCCCTTCCCCTTCCTGAAGTCCCATTCCTAGGCCCTTTAAACAGTCCATCGTCCAATCCTTCACCCCTCGCATCTGTTCCCCTAATGCCTATTTCTCTCGTTTTCTGTACGGCCCAGGGTCACGATACAACGGTGGCCAGCGCGCTTTGAGGGGTGCAATGGGGAAAAGGTATACGATCCGGAGTGTTTCAATTCGGGAGCGCGTTGCAAGTTCTAGCAGCATGGGGTGCACGGTCCCCGACTGTTTCATGCGGGAGTGGGTATGGGTGTGGGTAGAGGACGGTGAGCATTGTGCACGCAGCTACACATCCTGAGGCCGCGGAGGATCAGGCATGTGTGGGAGGTTCAAGGTATTATTGGATGGATTCCGTTGCTGAAGTTATTCGTACTTGATCTCGAGGCAATCGACCGGACGAGCCTCGCGGTGAAATCCCATGGCGGTAAATCTCGTCTGCTTGGTGTAGACTTTTTAGCAAGATGGAAACGTGAAACAAGCAGCTAAGAGTCACTCACTAATCAGTCCTCTCCAGAAGTTCGGCATTCTCTTTGTAAAACAGCGCGTCCTTCGTGCCAATCTTGTTTGTATAAAATTAAAGATACTCGCTGAGAACCCGACATATTTGGCATACGTGATTCACAGCTTTAAACAGCAGGGATCGCCTTTTGCCGTCGGATCTTCACTGAGTTGTTGGGCGACCTGCTCGAGTAGATCGATGCAGCTGGAGCCGTTGGCTTCGAGCCATCTCGTATAAAACGGTAGACGTCGAGAGGGTCGTCCTTTTGGTTGATGGAATTGATTTTCTGCAGAAAACGCGCCAGTTCGCGTTCGAAATCTTGGGGAAGGGCATGAGAAAATGGGAATCGGCAACCCTCCTCAGTCACGGACTTGAAAGCGTTTGGGGAGTATAAAATCGCGTGGAAGAGATCTTCGACGCGCTTTTGATTGACAGTCGGGTCGAACTGCATGGATAGAGCCAGATTTCATGGACGGGGCCTAATCTCGTGGAAGCGCGTGGAAACTAGAGGTAATGGGGTTACGATTGGCTTTTTTTTTCTGCTTGGGTTGTCCTGGTATGCGTGGAGGATGGCAAGTGAATTGTGACGACCGCACCCGTGGCAATTCCGACATTGAGCCGATCAAAACCCCGGGAGCTTTGAACCCGCTGAGAAAGTCCGTGCTCAGGGCTCCGAAAACATCTCTCATCTCCCACCATGTCTACATCTACCCCTCACAAACCCTCCTCCTGCCTGGTAACACCTACCGTCTCGGATCATGCCATATCATCGAGCTCTAGTCGGCACCGGGATGACCTGAGGATCGCAATGGTGGAGGAGATCACCGACCAGACATTCAGCTTCCCCTCTGATGAACTTTCTCGTATGCTCTCTCCGAAAACCCCGAAGCGTGATATCGAGGCTGCCGGGAAGTTGCTCCGGTTGGACCAATATGACTGCATCACAGACACGCAACCCTTCCAGGCCGCTCTCGACGACGCTGTCGGGGCCTTGGCGGGTTACCCGTAACACGTATTATAATACACCAACATGTTATGGGTCCCTGCTATGTAATCCCTATACCTCGCACTCCTCAACCTCCACTGGACCTAGGTGGGGTCTTGGATGGTCCGGGTTCAACTCGATCACCCTCAACGTGATCTTCCTTCTCCCTCCCTTCTGACGTCCCGTTTCCAGCTTGTTCAAGCAGTCGGCCACAGAATCCCTCATGCCTTTCACCTCCTCCCTCAATGTCCGGTTCAGTGGCGCCGCAGAAGGAATGCCAATGGCTTCCAACCTGTCACCTGTGCCGGGGAGGAAATGGACGATCTGGATTGTATCGAAATCCGGGAGTGCTTTGCATGCATTGACCAGTTCTAGCATTTCGGATGGCACAGCCTTAGATTTGGCGCCATCTGGGTGAGGGTACATGACGGTGAGTTCAGTGAGCCTTGGACATGCAGCCATGTATCCTGGGGTCAGAGGCGGTTAGTTACAGTTCCCACCCTGCGATTTCACGGAGTCCCGGGCCACTTACTGGATGCTTTACTGCCGAGGACCAGGGGGATGGCTAGCCGCCTGACCTCTGAACACCGAATTGACGCAAGAAATCCGAGGAATTCATCGAAACCCACGGGCTTATCCTTGATCACGTAGTCAACGTTCTCGACATTGCGACAGCGTTGGAGAAGTGGATGGGCACAAGGAGGCAGTATCAGAGCCTTAATCTGGGGGAGTTTGGAATGCTTAAGCGCGTCCTTGAGTGAGGTCGTGATATAATCATCTGCCCGTCTTATCTCTAACGTGTGGAGGCTCGGGAGGGATTCTAGGCACTTGACGAACAAAGGAAATTTGGACACATTCCGCAGGGTATCCACCGTCATGAACCTACACGGAGGGTGAATCAGTCCCGAAGCACTGGGGACAAACGACACGGAAGCACTTTACGCTAGTGGCCAGGGATATATCCGCACATGAAGCATTTGCGATGGTGTTGAGGTTCCCCACGAAGTCACTCCATGACGGCTCGAGATGCTCCCATATCCACGGCATTAATCGCAACCGCATCGCTTTGTATGTCGTACTTACATCAGGAAAATAGCCAACGACTGTTTTCGACCTTTTTACTTATTCTCACTTCTGCGCACTTCACTGTTTTTTACGAGATGATGTGATTTGGAAGCTTGCACGGAAGACATCGGCTAAAATGCTA
>Ga0307511_10003973_pt1 | contig 15112 bp, 5 predicted proteins | sample 13_EM_MG_FD_200266 | JGI IMG/M metagenome (GOLD analysis project Ga0307511, IMG submission 200266) | Populus trichocarpa ectomycorrhiza microbial communities from riparian zone in the Pacific Northwest, United States - 13_EM | ecosystem: Host-associated > Plants > Roots > Unclassified | place... | reverse complement strand
ACTCCTGGGCCACTTTTATAGCAATTGCAATTTCCATTCGGAATTAGGGGGCAGCCCTCCCCTAGAGCACTGCCGTCACTGCGGTACCACGGTATACGATTCCCATGCGCCGAAGCTTGTCCTATTGTTAATCAACGGACTGGCTCCCGCATTATCCGCACAGACATATTTCCCGTTGGCGTTCGCGAGCAATGCAATCATTCCTCCACCCGCATTGACTTCGGTAAAGCTTTCCCATGCTCCGACTGAAGTCCGGTTCGCAATCAACGGATTGACTCCCGCATTATCCGCAGTGACATAAAGCCCGTTGATCTGCGCGAGGAAACCAACTTTTCCTGAACCCGCATCGACCACGGTGAATTTTTCCTGGGTTCCGACTGTGGTTCGATTGGCAATCAACGGATTGGCCCCCGCATTATCTGCAGTGACATATTTCCCATCGGCGTTCGCCAAAAATGCGACAACCATGCCCGGCACAAGTTTCTTCGTGTAAAATCCAGAAGGAATCGCCGTTACACCAGTCATGGTTGCCGAGGCCCAGACATTCGGGTTGTGGCTCGTAGCAACCAATCCTACATAGCAACTGCTGCTCATCCCGAAGGTCTGCGGGCTGCCACTTTGTGTCCAAGTACTGCCATCAGGGGAGCTATAGGCGGTGAACACATTGCCCACACGGGTGACCTTCACCCAATACGGCGCGGAAAGACCTCCGCTCATGCTGCTGGACGTGCTCTGGCTGGTGGTCGGTCTCCATTGCATGCCCACACCATTACCCGGAGTGACCAGGGCCGCGGCATAGGTGGAGTCCGCCTGCAGTGATTCACGGATCATCACACCCACTTTGGTCCACGGATCCACGTTCTGAATGCCGGCCACACAGGCCTGAATCATACAATCGCCGGTTGCGCTCTGGTAGACATAGCGGAACTGGTCGGACGAATTCCAGATGTCCGATCCCTTGGCCAGGAGCGTGAAGTTGATATTATTCGACTCGTTTCCACCATCGCCGAGCGATCCACCAATGCTTTGCGCCTGCCAGGGGCTTTGATACGTTCCCGGCATGGTTGCAACCGGAGTCGACTGGGCAGTCTCACTCGAACCGACATAAGCCGATATGGTGTAGAAATAGGTGGTTCCATTGCTCACCCCTGGGTCGGTAAAGGGCGACGCTGCCGAGGTCGAAACATCCGTATAGGATCCGCTCAGTGCCGTGGCCCTCTTAATGTGGTAACCCGTACTCGTCGCACCCGAGACAGGACTCCAAGACATGAGAACTTGTCCGTTGCCGGGCACAAGCGTGAAGTTGGCAGGAGCAGACGCGGGAGTCGCAGTCGGCGCGATTTGGACGTAGTCAAGACGGGTGGCATTATCTCCACCTGAACCCTGGTCCATGGTGATTTTGCCGTTGCTCACGGTGACCGTATGGGTCGCGGTGAGGAAAGACCCCGGAGTCATGGACTGGTTGTTCCAATAGTTCACGCCATTCACGTTCACCGTGGAAGTGGTGTTGTCCTGCCCATCACCAATGCCCACCAGCACATTATAGGAACCATTGGGAACCGCGATTGACCACGTCGCTCCGGATTTCCAGAGGAGAACGCAATCCTGCAACTCATTGCTGTTAAGTCCCCGCTGCCTGGTCTGGCCAGTGCTACCGGTGCTCCAGCCATAGCTATAGCCATTGTTTTCGACCATATTGGTATTATAGGCTTGTCCATAATCCACCAGGTACCCGGGAACATTGCCCGAAGGAACCAGCGGTTGAAAGTTGACGAAGATCGTTGAACCTCCCGACGTTGTCGCGGTAGCCGTGTTGCTGTTGGAACCCTCAACCAGGTTGGCATTGTAAGGCCGCACGCGATAAGTATAAGACGTTCCTGAAAAACAGGTCGTATCGTTATAGCTCGTCGCAGTACCCGAAGTAATGCGCGCCAAGGGAGTAAAGGCGCCGATGTTGGCGAGTGCCCGCTCGACGATATAACCGATCGCATTGTTGGCATTATTGGTCCAGGTCAGATTGATCTGTCCCATCCCGGAAGCCGACGCCGCAATGTTGGTCGCCGTGGCTGGGGCGGCTTGCGGATTAACGGTTGCCTGGGCCGATGGGAAACCATTACCCAGGACACCTACCGCAGCAACGACATAGTAGTAATTTGTACCGTTGTTCAGGCCGGTATTGGTGAAGCTCGTCCCGGTCGTCGTTCCAATGTCCGTATAGCCACTGCCGTTGGTCGTGGAGCGCCTCACGACATAGCTGGTGGCTCCCGAAGTGGGAAGCCACGAAAGAGTAACCTGTCCGTTGCCAACGTTCGTACGAACGCCCAACGGAGGAATGGGTGCTTCGCTTAACCGGAAACCTTCCAATTTACAATAATAGGGCAGCGAACCGCTGAGACCCCAGGCGTAATTTTCACCCACGCTGATGCTCGTCAGGCTCCGCCCCGTGACCGCATCCCAGGTACCGACTGCCGCCGAAGCGCTCATGCGGTAAACATTGCCCGATGCGTTCACGCCCCAAACTTCGTCTGATCCAACGTCAAGTTGGGTAATATTGTTGGGGTTCGATACGGATGTAAACGTGATTGCATGGGTCGAAGGCGCGGTGGGAATATAGGCATGGTACAGTGTGGTACCACGAATACCCCAAACATGGGCATCACCCACCCAAACCTTGTCCAACTGCTGGCCCGAGACCGACGTCCATCCTCCATCTGTCCCGTCAACAGATTGGCGGTAAACATTGCCGCTGGAATCGGTGGCCCAGACTTCATTGTCACCCACATCGATCCAGGCCATGGTGCCGCTCCTCGACGTCCATCCTTGATTGGTGTAACAGGGAGCCGGTTGACCCAGATGCGTCGAATAGACCGCGCCTGCCGTGGTCAATCCCCAGGCATACATTTTGCCTACGGAAACCACCTTAAAGGCCGACGGCGCAGAGCTGGTTACCTTGGTCCAGACATCCGGATTGCCGACGATCCGGTGACCCCAGATCGCGCCCGCAGAATCAAGCGCCCAAACGTCGGAAAATCCCGCCGCGATAGAAACCAGATTGCCGGGGCCGGCATTGGCCTGCGTCCATGCCTGGAGATTATGTTCCGGACGGTAGACGTCGAGATCGGTCGGCGAATTCCATTGCCGACGATAGGTCCCCCCCATGTTACCGTTACCGGTCACAGCCTTTTGATATTCGTCGCAGGCTTCCGCCTCGAAAACGAGGGTTTGCGAGGTCGGGTCGGAATACTGCCGCATCGCAGCGATGTGTTGGTTGGGAAATGCAAATTCCTGATGGCAACTGCGCAGGTAGGAATCGCCTTCCCCAATGTCGTTCAACCCTTCGCTCTCCATATATGAGACGGTGCCAAGCGCCAGAGCATTGGCGAAGGTAGTCAGGAAATTAGAGTTATTGCTACCATCAAGACGCGATTGATGGGCTTCAACTCCCGCACTATTGCCTCCGGGCGTTCCGGTATCCGTGGCGGGATTCCAATCGTTAAGCCAGACCTGGTCGAGTCCGTGACGGCTTCCCGGCGAGGTGCCGCAAAAATAGGTCCCGTTGTATTGATTTGATTCGAGAAGGGGACCGGCCCAGAGCATGCCGGGAACAATTCCCCATGTGTGGGCCAGAATTCCCGAGTCCATCGTTGAACCGGTTTGGAAAATATATTTCGGAGTAAGACCGTACTTGAGCTGAATTCGACTGCTCAGTGCGGTCAGGAAGGCTCCCTGGTTTCCGTCATTGATAACTCCATTTGGAAAGACATTTCCCACGCGAATAATGAATTGCCCCGCCGTCGGCTGAAAGATCATCGACGGAGGAAGGTTGTCGAGAAATGGACCGATGTAATATTTGAGCGAAAAGTCGACCAGCGCCGGATCTGAAAACGTAGGATTATAGCCGTATATATTGGCAAAATCACTCCCGAGACCGCCGTTATTCCAAAGAATCGCGGTTTTAACCGACGTAGCGGCCTGAGGATTGCGCGCCACAGCCTCGGCTAATTTCTGCATCCAACGGGGCTGCCATCCAAATGTGTCGAGTTCCCGGTCCTGCAAATTATCGACAAAGTCGGTTACTTCGCCGGCCCAGGGAATGGGGGCCTGTACCCGTAGGGCTGTCAATGTGTCAACCAGCACATCCCAATAACGATCCAAACGGCGGTCGTAGTCCCGGTTCATCGGAACGGCAAAATAACTCTGAATCTGGGTGTCGCTGAAAGGATGACCATTGGCATCCGGAACGGGATAACCCAGGTTCATAAGCGAAGAAGAATGCCCGTTGCTTATCGATTGATCAAAAGCGATTGTCGGCAAAACAACCATTCCCGTGGAAGGAGGAGGTACCGCGGTGATGTCCGAGTCTTTGACGCTGCTGGTGGTATCGGTGTCCTTGACCGCCATAAACCAATCCAAAGATTCCCCCGAACTCCCAAAAACAATTCTAAGGGTATGAGTACCCTGTGAAATATTGGTTTGGCCGAGATGAAGATTGGTAAAGGAATCAGCCCGCCCGGTATTTGGCACGGGCACATTCAATTGCACCGCAGTGCCATCGACTTCAACCCGTATCACGGAATTACTTGTCGTGCAAGCGACCCGCCCGGTAAACCGATAGCTGCCCGACGAAAAATAGACCTTATCGTATTGGATCCATTCTCCACCTGCGGTATTGCCGACATACCAGCCTCCGCCATGCAAGGGGTCATTGGTAAACAACGCCAATGCGAGGAGAGAACCAATTGCAAGCGAGCGAATGCTCTTAATGATTTTGGGAGTTAATGGACGCATTAAGTCTCTTTAGCTTTTTTTAGCGCACAAGCAAGTATTGATTTCTATTTCCGCAGTTTAAGCTACATATTGCCGTTTATTTACTAATTTAAGGCATTTATTCCGAACTGTTACAACATTTAAGTATTTTAATGCAAACATGTTGCAATTTATAAGTGAGTATGTTATTAATTTACATATTTTATGACACTAATTTATCGCATTCGAGTTCAATCAAAGATTATTATGCATATTTTTACTTATGTATGTATTATATATATTTAATAATATTAAGTAATTTATGGCTGACTGTCGAATTGAATATTTTCTTCGGCAATACGTTTTTTTGGGCCTCGTATTTGTATCGTGGCAATAAGGAGAGAATTTGAAGAATCTCTTGCCATGGTTTGCTCAGCGACAACTTTTCAGCTTAAATTCTAATCTGGCTCTCATAGCTCAACTGGATAGAGCGATACCCTTCTAAGGTATAGGTTGCTGGTTCGATCCCAGCTGGGAGCACCTGCTTACTCATTATGTTTTAGAGCTGACAAGCTTCCGAAGCCAAAACCCTCGTGTCACTATGAGGAACTGTTTGAGCTTTTCCCAATGTTATTGCCGAACGGCCATCTCACAGCGGCGCCACTTGACCTAAGCCAGCGCCTGTATTTCAGGACAAAATTATCCACGTACTGTGATTTGCCAATGCCCGTGTGGGCCATGTATCTCCGGCACTATTCCTACATCGACATGTGAAGCCCTTATGGTCAACCAACCATAAGGGCTACCAATTGATCATTAACGGTAAGCGTACCAGTAAACTAATGGGACATTTGCCGTATCATGGCCAGATGCTAAGCGTATAGGTTTCCCAAGTGCTGGGAGCAGCGGTTTGACTTGCAATCAGGGGAGAAGCTCCCGAGCTGGGTGCCGTAACCCACTTATTATTGGCATGGGCCTGCAAGGAAATCGCACCACTTCCATCATTGACCCAGAAGAACGTCTCCCAGCTTCCAGGAGTTGTGCGATTAGCAATGAGGGGGGAAGCCCCGCCGCTGTCCGCACTAACGTACTTGTTATTCGCCTGTGCTTGTAGTGCGATGGCATTTGGGCCGTAGCTACTGCTCATATCGACCACGAGGAACTGCTCAGTTGTTGACGGAGTGGTCACACTAGCAATCAGCGCGGAAGCCCCGCCGCTGGGCGCGGTGACCCATAAGCTATTGGCCGCCTGGAGACTGATCTTCTTTCCCCATGGAATCACCGTAAGCTGGGGCACTGCTGTTACACCCATAATGGTTCCTGAAGCCCAGATGTTCGAGTTATGGCTCGTCTCGACCAGACCGATGTAAACGCTGCTGCTCATCGTGATGGTCTGCGACGTTCCGAGCTGCGTCCAAGTAGTGCCATTGGGCGAACTGTAGGCTGAAAACGTATTGCCCGAACGAACGACCTTAACCCAATACGGCGCCACGATGCCGGAAGTGTTGGCTTGCGAAGTCGATCCACCGGTGGTGGACCGATATTGGTAAGCCACGCCATTACCTGGGGTCACCACGGCGGCCATATTGGAGGCTCCCGCCGCCAGTGTCTCACGAATCATCACCCCCACCTTGGTCCATTGATCGACCGGTTGAATGCAAGTCACCTGACACATGACCGAGCAATCGCCCGTGGCCGTCTGATAGACGTACCGGAATCCATCCGATGTATTATAAATATCGGAGCCCTTGGCCAAGAGACTGAAGTTGATGTTGTTCGACTCGTTTCCACCGTCCCCGAGCGATCCACCGATGCTTTGAGCCGTCCAGGGACTTTGATACGTTCCCGGCATAGTCCCGACTGGAGTCGACTGGGCCGTCTCACCACCGGTGATGTAAGCCGACACGCTGTAGTAATAAGAAGTGCCGTTAGTCAGGCCCGTGTCGGTGAAGGGTGACGTTGCCGTAGTCGAAACATCAATATAAGGCCCGGTCAACGCCGTGGCCCTTTTGAGATGGTAACCAGTCGCACCTGATACGGAACTCCAAGTCAGGACAACTTGTCCGCCGCTGGGCACAATCGTCAGGTTGGCAGGCGCCGTCGGCGGAGCAGCCGTCGGCGTGATCTGGACGTAATCGACACGGGTGGCATTGTCGCCGCCCGAACCCTGGTCCATGGTGATCTTGCCGTTGGTCACGGTAACCGTATGGGTCGCGTTGAGGAACAACCCCGCTGTCATCGCCTGGTTATTCCAATAGTTCACGCCATTCGCGTTGAGCGTCGAGGTGGTGGTGTTAACCCCATCACCGATACCCACCAGGACGTTATAAGAACCGTTGGGAACCGAGATCGACCATGTCGCCCCCGATTTCCAGAGGAGAACGCAATCCAGCAATTCATTGCTGTTGAGCCCCCGTTGCCGGGTCTGGCCGGTGCTGCTTGTGCTCCAACCATAGGTGTAGTTATTATTCTCCTGCATATTGACACCATAGAGCTGTCCGTAATCGACCAGATATCCGGGGACGTTGCCTGAATTGACCAGCGGCTGGAAGTTGATGTAAATGGTCGAACCTCCCGTCGTTGTCGCGCTAGGCGTGTTGCTGTTGGAACCCTCCACCAGATTGGCGTTGTAAGGCCGCACGCGATAAGTATAAGACGTCCCTGAAAAACAGGTCGTATCGTTATAGCTCGTCGCAGTGCCTGAGGAAATACGCGCAAGAGAAACAAAAACGCCATTGGATCCGGTCGCCCGCTCGACGATATAGCCGATCGCATTGGTGGCATTATTGGTCCAGGCCAGATTGATCTGTCCCATCCCGGAAGCCGTTGCCGTCAAGCTGGTCGCCGTGGCTGGGGCAGCTTGCGGGACAACCGTAAATTGAACCGAATTGGCACTGACGCCCGTCGCAGCCGTCGCGATCACCACATAGTAGTAAGTCGTACCGTTACTCAGGCCGGTATTGGTGAAGCTTGTCCCGCTCGTCGTGCCCACGGTCGTGTAAGGACCTCCGTTGGTCGTGGACCGTTGGATCGTATAGCTCGTAGCACCAGTCGTAGGAAGCCACGACAGAGTCGCCTGACCACTACCGACATTGGCCCGTATGCCCAGAGGTGCGATTGGTGGGTCACTGAGCTGGAAGCCTTCGAGCTTGCAATAATAAGGCGTCGAACCGTTGAGGCCCCACGCGTAATTTTCGCCCACGCTGATACTCGTCAAACTCTGTCCCGTCACGGCATCCCATGTTCCATTGGCTGCCGAGGCGCTCATCCGGTAGACGTTGCCCGCGGCATTCACACCCCAAACTTCGTCCGATCCAACATCAAGCTGGGTGATATTATTCGGGTTTGAGACTGAGTTGAACGTAATCGCAGCCGTCGAAGGCGCAGTGGGGATGTAGGCATGATACAGCGTCGTGCCGCGAATACCCCAGACGTGGGCATCTCCCACCCAAACCTTGTCGAGCAATTGGCCGGTAACCGCCGTCCAGGCCCCGTCTGATCCGTCAACGGATTGCTTGTAGACGTTGCCGCTGGAATCGGTGGCCCAGACTTGGGCATCACCCACGTCGATCCACGCCATGGCGGAACCTGTCACTGCAGTCCACGCCCCGCAACTATAATTGGCGGCTGGCTGGCTCAGACTGGCTCGATAGACGGCACCTGCCGTGGTCAATCCCCAGGCATACATTTTGCCTACGGAAACCACCTTAAAAGGCGTCGGGGCTGGCGAGGAAACTCGAGTCCAGACGTCTGGATTACCCACAATACGATGACCCCAGATCGCGCCCGCAGAATCAAGCGCCCAAACGTCGGAAAATCCCGCCGCGATGGACGTCAGGTTACCGGGACCGGTATTGCCGGCAGTCCAAGCCTGGAGATTGTGTTCCGGACGAAAGACATCGAGATCGCTCGCCGAATACCATTGTTCGCGATAAGTCCCTCCTATATTGCCGTTGCCGGTTACGTTCTTCTGATACTCGTCGCATGCCTCCGCCTCGAATACGAGGGTTTGCGAGGTCGGGTCGGAATACTGCCGCATCGCGGCGATGTGTTGGTTGGGAAATATAAATTCCGGATAGTAACTGCGAAGATAGGAATCGCCTTCCACAATATCGTTCAACCCTTCGCTCTCCATATATGAGACGGTGCCAAGCGCCAGAGCATTGGCGAAGGTAGTCAGGAAATTAGAGTTATTGCTACCATCAAGACGCGATTGATGGGCTTCGACTCCCGCACTATTGCCTCCGGGCGTCCCGGTATCCGTGACGGGATTCCAATCGTTAAGCCAGACCTGATCGAGTCCATGCCGACTGCCGGGCGAGGTCCCACAAAAATAGGTTCCGTTGAAGAGATTAGGCTCCAGAAGAGGACCCGCCCAAAGCATGCCGGGAACAATGCCCCAAGTTTGGGCCAAGGTTCCTGAGTCCATCGTTGGACCAGTTTGGAAAACATACTTCGGAGTAAGACCATACTTGAGCTGAATGCGACTGCTCAGCGCGGTCAGGAAGCCGGACAGATTCCCGTCATTAATGACTCCTGTCGGATAAACATTTCCCACGCGAAGAATGAATTGCCCCGCCGTCGGCTGAAAGATCATCGACGCAGGAAGATTATCGAGAAATGGACCGATGTAATATTTGAGCGAAAAGTCAACCAGCGCCGGATCCGAAAACGAAGGATTATAGCCGTATATTTTGGCGAAATCACTCCCGAGACCACCGTTATTCCAAAGAATCGTGGTTTTAACCGACGTAGCAGCCTGAGGACTGCGCGCAATCGCCTCGGCAAGTTTCTGCATCCAACGGGGCTGCCATCCAAATGTGTCAAGTTCCCGGTCCTGCAAATTATCGACAAAGTCGGTTACTTCGCCGGCCCAAATAATAGGGGCCTGTACCCGTAGGGCCGTCAATGTGTCAACCATCGTATCCCAATAACGATCCAAACGGCGGTCGTAGTCCCGGTTCATCGGAATAGCAAAATAATCCTGAATCTGGGTGTCGCTGAAAGGATGACCATTGGCATCCGGAATGGGATAACCCAGGTTAAGAAACGAAGAAGAATGCCCGTTACTTATCGAATTATCATAAGCGATTGTCGGCAAAACAACCATTCCCGTGGAAGGAGGAGGTACTGCGACCGTGTCCGAAGTCTTGACGCTAGTGGTGGTATCGGTGTCCTGGACCGCCATGAACCAGTCCAGCGAGACGTTCCCCGTATCGAAGATAACCCGCAGGTTATGAGTTCCTGCTGTCAGTGTCGTCGCACCCAGATGCACATAGCCGAATTTATCCACCCGGCCGGTATTTGGCACCGACACACCCGACGTCAGCGTCGTTCCATCCACCGTCATATGGACCGTCTGGCCCGCCGCGGCCGCTCCCATACGTGCTGTAAATCGATAACTGCCCGCCGCGAAATAGACCTTGTCGTACTGAACCCATTCCCCAGACGCGGTATTGCCCACATACCAACCTCCGCCATGCAGGGGATCGTTAGCGAACAATGCCAACGCGAGAAGAAGGCCAATGGCTAGTGAACGAGTACCCTTAACGATTGCCAAAAAAGATGGGAGCATTTAGTCGTGGTAGCTTTTTTTAATACACAAGCAAGTATTAATGTCTATCTACGCAATTTAAGATACAAACAGTCATTTATCTCTCAGCCCTCAAGATGGTGCGCAATGCACATATATGTATGTCATTATGTTGCTGCGTCTTGCGTAATCTAAAACAACACTGTCTGTTAGATCATAGCCTACTACGGATATTTTTACTTATCTGCCTCCTGCGGCAAAATTAGGACAAAACTATCTTGGCGTCGTAAATCTGATGTCTTTCCTGAATGCCGGAGTTAAGTGCTAACGATCCATGGAAAAGCTTCTGACGCAGAGCGGCCAATAAGCCTATAGGGCTTATTGGCCGCTTCCTGACTGATCTTTCTCGATTGAAATGTCAACGCTCTAGGGTATCGGCAACACGCTGTCGAAGGTTCCAATGGCCCAGAGGTTCAAATCATGACTCGTCTCAACAATGCCGATAAAGGCACTGCTGCTCATGGTGAAAGTCTGTGGAGTCCCGACCTGCGTCCATGTAGTGCCATTGGGCGATATGTAGCCCGTAAACACATTACCAACCCGGGTGAGTTTGAGCCAATAGGGAGCCATGATCCCTCCGATGGTGTTAGACGCCGTCGTGGCCCCGGTGCTGGTCCGATATTGGAAGGAGGCGCCATTGTTGGAGCTCAATACGAGCGAGGCATTGGGTCGCCCCTGCAGCCAGGGTTTCACGCACCATGATACCCACCTTGGTCCAAGGATTGGTATCCTGCACACTGTCCACCTGCGTCACGATGCTGCAATCACCCGTGGATGTCTGGTAGACGTACCGGAACTGGTCGGCGGTACCCTGGATATCCGAGCCCTTGCCGAGGAGAGTAAACATGAGAGCGCCGGACTGATAGGCTTCATTTCCACCATCGCCCAGCGACCCGTCACCGATGCTCTGGGCCAGCCAGGGACTCTGATAAGTTCCCGGCATGGTCGCAATGGCGGCTGACTGGGCCGTCGAAACACCGCTAACCACAGCGGCCACCGTGTAGTAGTAGGCAATGCTCTTGTTGCTCAAGCCGGTATCAGTGTAGTTCGTTGTCGTCGGAGATGACACAAGCGTGAAGGGGCCATTCAACGATGTCGACCGATAGACCTGGTAGCCACTCGCTCCCGTCACGGCACTCCAGGTCAAGGCTACCTGAGCATTGCCGGACACACCGGTTAATCCCGTCGGCGCCGCCGCCAAACCGGACGTAGGCGTGATCTGGATGTAATCGATACGCACCGAATTATTGCCTCCGGAACCCGCATCGATGGTGATCTTGCCATTGCTCACCGTCACCGTATGGGTGGCATTGAGGAACAAATTGGGCGTCATCGACTGTAGGGATCATTTTTTGGGGAAGAAATATGTTCGACCCTCTAAAATCTGAGGTTATGGCTCGCTTTACTGCAGCGGAGTCGTACTTCAAAGCCTCTTACGCCTTGGGAACAAAGGGAAATTCAGCCCAAATTGCAAAAGGAATGGCATTCGTGCAGATGTATGCCGTTTATGAATACACTGTCGTTACTGCAGTTCAGGCTGCAGTTGACGCAGTGGCGGCACATCGACATCCAATAAAAGATTTGATTCCCTCGCTAATGACTCTGTTCTTAGACCCAGAACTACAGTCACTGCAGGATTCCTCCGTAAAAACTGCATGGCAAAGTCGCCTTAAGCTCTTCACTCGTATCTTTTCTGGCCATCTTGCCAGCGTCAATAATACAGTTCTCCCTATCGACGGTAGTCATTTTCGATCCTCACAACTGCAGTTGATTTTTGAGGTTTTTGGCATCAAGCGTATTCCGGCCCAGCGCAAGCGACATTTGGAACGAATAAATCAGATAGTAGAAAGCCGCAATGCCATAGCTCACGGAAGAGATACTGCAGAAAACATTGGGCGCACACATACGCGAGCGGATGTTCTCCAAGCCTTTCGGCAGATGAAGAGTGTCTGCCTGCTTCTAATTCAGATTATCAAACAACACTGTGCGGATGGTAAACGCCATCGCAGAAAATAAATGAAAAAAACTCGGGCTCTTAAAATTGCCCTACCTCCAGAAGAGGCTCTAGGCCGTGCTATGATGGTCAAGCCGCCGAAGGACTGGAAGAAGGCGTTGGCGCAGAAGAAAAAGAAAAAATAATCTGCAGCAAAACTTTTTACGAGATGTCCCGGCTTATTGTTTGTGAAGTGCATAAGTCCGATTTTTTTAGGACGGATAGGCCAAATAAACCGTAGAGGAAAGGTCGGACGTCTCAGGAGAGATCAAACAGGAGAAAGCGTGCGTCGGATTTCGCGGTGATTTCGCAGGCGGCTGTTCCTTCAATGGCCAGGCCGTCGCCGGCATGCAAATGCTCCTGCTCGACGCCAAGCTCACCCGCGATGACTTGCAGCCAAAGCCCGTGCTCGGGCCGCGTGGCGTGAGTGATCGATTGCCCCTGCTTCAGTTCGCCGACGTAGACGTGCGCATTCTGGTGAATGGCGAGGCTGGAGTTGGCGCCATCGGGAGAAGCGATGGGCACGAGCGGTCCGGAGGGATTTTTCGGCGGCAGCCATTCCGCGTAAACGGGCTTGAGGCCGCGGGCCCGGGGAACGATCCAGATTTGCAGGAGATGAACCGGCGTTGTGGCGGAAGCATTGTACTCGCTGTGCGTGACGCCCGAACCCGCGCTCATGTATTGCACCTGCCCCGCGCCGACGGTACGCGTATTTCCCATGCTGTCGCGATGGGTCAATTCACCGGAAATCACGTAGGTGATGATTTCCATGTCACGATGCGGATGCTGGGGGAAGCCCTGTCCCGGCGCGACCCGATCTTCGTTGATGACCCGCAAGGTGCGAAAGGCGTGATGGGCAGGATCGTGATAATCGCCGAAAGAAAAGGTGTGCCAGCCATCAAGCCACGAGATGACCGTGTGGCCGCGTTCATTTGCGATGCGTTTATTCAAGGTGAGCGTTGTCATAAGGATTAAGGTTTGGCCTTACCTTCACCCAGCCTGAACAGATGACAAATGACAATTCGGTCATGCTCGACGCGGTCAATCACCGCGTAGCGCGATTGCGTCCATTCACCGGGAGCCCCGGAGGTAAGCTTAGTATGTGGAGTTCACTTATTTTTGCCCTACTATAGGGCTATTGACAGGAAACTCATCGGTGGCAGAAATGAGAATCAGAGCCGGGAGCAGTCGCGTTTCTTACTCTATTAGCAGGAGGCCCATGGTGAAAGACTCTGAGGGTTCCGTGGTTGGTGAGGACAGCCGTTTGGAGGAGGAGGGACCTTGCGTCGAAACGCCCTGATGGATAAGGGAAAGCCAACCACACTTAAGTGTGGCCGTGAATACCAAGAAGCTGCACCTGGATTTGTTTTACTGTGACGTTGGCATCCCGCCTACGTGGTTGAACCATTTGAGATTAAGAATAACTGTATTTACAGTCTTGTTTGGGAGCAGGCTCACCGTCATTGTTTCCGGATAAGAATTTATGGCGAAACGAACCAAGAAAAAGCCGAGTCAGAACAGAATCTCAGCATCAAAATCCAAGCCAAAAGATTTTCAGCAAAAATCGATTTTTAGCATCTTCTTTTCGAGCCTCTCGCTGCCACTTCTGCTGGCGCTGGCGACTTTTATAATCTACTGGCCTTCGCTTAAATCGGATTTTGTCTATGACACACATCTGGAAATAGAGGAAGGGTTTCTCACTTCGCTGTCCAATCTACCCACAGTGCTTTCGCTCAAGGTACTGGGCATGAATCTTATTCTCGGGACTCGCCCGGGAACACTGCTTTATCTTATGCTGATCGCCGCCGTCTGCGGCAAGGAGCCGCTTGGGTATCACCTGTGTAGCAATCTCCTGCATGCCGCCAATGTTGCCTTGTTGTTTGTATTGTTGCGGCGATTAATCGCGACGGAAATGGCAGGCTCAGTCCGGAGTATGCTTGTGAAAGCCCAGGTGACGGTGGCAACGGTCACTCTGATTTTTGCTTTGCACCCGCTTGCCGTGGAGACAGTCGCCAATGTGAGTTATAGTTCTGATCTTCTCGTAGCCTTTTTCACGATGCTGGCATTGCTGGCCGCGACCACTTTTCATCCCGGTAACTTTCGCGTTATGATGGTCACAGGGACTCTTGGCACGCTCTGCGCTTTTGCCGCCGTGACCTGCAAGGAATCGGGTATCTCGGTGGCACTTCTACTCATCGCTTATTGGTTCTTGTTTCGTCGCAACGAAGCAAAATTGCCATGGTTTTTATTTCTGGGCGCCGCGACAACCGTGACAATCATCTTTCTGGTGGCCCGATTTCTTTTCGCTCCACCGAACCAGAATTCTTTGAGTTATCTCAACGGATCATTTTTCCAAGTCTTTGTGATCCAACCCCGTTTATGGGTCTTTATGCTGGGCAAGCTGCTTTGGCCCACGCAACTTTCGGCTGATTATACGATGGAGAATGTCAGTGGAATTTCCACTTCTGCCGCTCTGATCATTCTATTCGTCGTGATATTGCTGCAAGCTGGGCTGTCTTGGCAGAGCCGACTGGGAGCACTTGGGGTGGCCACCTATTGGCTTGCCCTTGCGACTGTTTCCAATTTCATTCCTCTCAACCGTATTATGGCAGACCGATTTTATTATTTACCGCTCGCGGGAGTCTCCGCCAGTATCTTTTTGAGCTCAGCGTTCTCCCTCTCCAGCCCTTTGAGCTTCTGGGCATCGTCTAACTTTAAGCCGCCGTACTTGCGCTTCCACCGATGGAACGTGACCTCGTGGACGTTATGTTCCCGGCAGA
>Ga0307511_10003972_pt1 | contig 15114 bp, 20 predicted proteins | sample 13_EM_MG_FD_200266 | JGI IMG/M metagenome (GOLD analysis project Ga0307511, IMG submission 200266) | Populus trichocarpa ectomycorrhiza microbial communities from riparian zone in the Pacific Northwest, United States - 13_EM | ecosystem: Host-associated > Plants > Roots > Unclassified | place... | reverse complement strand
TAAACAGGGGGATATGCTCGGATGCTTACCAGGGATCGAGGCTTCCTTGGTCAGTTTCACTATGATCTTCCCCAATTTCGCTTTCCGAAGAGACTCAAGAGACCAGGGCAATCGGTCGATTATCTGGTGATCACGGCATTCAGGACGTCCATCATTAAAACCACAAATGATCTCCTCACATGTAATAACGGCATTATTGTCTCGACCAACTGGTCGTCCCCTTTGGCCGCAGCTTTAAGCCACTCTCGCGTTATGTCCATCGCATCTTCGTTCTCAACCCAAGCGCGAAAGTAATGGTTGCCGGCATTGTCCCTGATTTTCGTCAGAATTGAACCTTTCCTGGCGGGCTTGCGGGGTGAGTTTGTTGGAAGTGGAGGTCTGGGTGTTTGAAGGAGGTGTCGCGGAGGTAGAAGGGGGAGATTGCTGATAAAAGGCAGTGGGGGATACAGGCGGCGATCGGGCATTCAGGACGTATGGAGCCAGTGTCTGTGGTGGAGACTGCGCGTTCTGCCTAGAGGGAGGGAAATTGTGCACAAACGCTGGATTGATCGCCATCGTGGGGTTGTGATACTGTTGGTAAGGGGAGCGAGACGATAACATATACGGTTGGGTGGTGGGACTTGTCTGCGGTGTCCCCATAGTCAGCGCAGGGCTAAACAAGTATATGTCAGACGGGGAGTTTGAACCAATCGTTGGGGGTACTCAACTCGATGACCATCTGGGGGGGAGAAGCCGTCTGCCCATTTGTGTTTGCGGTGGCGCCGTTCAGAGAAGAATACGAAGATAGAGGGACTGAGGGAGGCCACTGCGGAGACGACCCATATGGAGTCACATTGAACGGCCCGGGAAGGTAGAAAGGGAACTGAGTAAAGTGGCCGTATGGCTGTGAGCCCGACGCAGGCGATGGGGTGGAAGGTCCGCTGGATGTACCATGGGGGTTAATCCCTACGGAAAAATCGCGTCAGTTGCGGGCCATCCACACGGAGTCCTGACATGGAAGCACGTACCCACATTGATATCCACATCCAGCCCAAAATCGTTGAGATCCAGCGTGGGTTGCGCGCCTGAAGTGGGATTGGGCGCGAGATCCACTCACAACACCCGCTGCAGGAACAAGGGACGAACCAAGGAATTGTTGCTCGGCAAAGCCAAAGCAAGTCCTTCGCAAGGCTCGTTCCCTCACCAGCAGGGGGTGGGCCCAGTGCAAGGGGTGTTGCACGCAATGTGTGGTTACTGGGGAGGTGTGCTGGCAGCTGCGGGTTGATGGTCACGCAGCGGTCACGCCGTTTGGGCAGTGGATAACAAAAATTCATAGCCGGCAATCGTAGGGATAACGATAAGGTTAACAAACTATTACATTAGCGCACTCTCGCGTCCCGACCCCTACAAAATATGTCACTTTGCTTCAAACCCCTCTCCGAGGAGAGGCCCGATCTTCGATCGGCCGGAGGAAGCCTCTTTGAGCGAGAGCACGTGGTGTAAACCACGGGGTTTGGAACGAACCTAGGAGATGATGGTAGATAAAAGGATCTGGGCCAGGACATGTGATCAACTCCCTATAGTATGGTCACTAGACTGAGAGCCAGAGGTCGTCGTCCACTCTTCTCGTCTGTCGCTCCTCCTCTGCAACCAACGCGGCATTTTCCTTCATCCTTGCCCGCTTTTCCCGGCGATACGCCTCAACCATCGCCCTTGCCTCCTTGATGTTGTCTTGAACGCGGGCTACCTCACGAGATACATCTTGTTCGACTTGTTCCAGGAAATTCAGGGTATCGATGACGTCCTGGGGTGGTATTCTGTCGCACGAATCACGAGATCCAGTAGAGAGGCTGCTGGCGACAGTGTGGTATGAGCAAGAAGAGCTTGAAGAGAGGGTTGTGATCGTCGGTAGAGTGTGAACGGTTGCCGGCCCGTTCTTGGTACGAGTCGCTTGATGTTGGTACATTCTGTCTAGAACAGTCGGGGGTGGTAGAAAGAGTGGGAGGATGAGGCGAGTTGCAAGTCAGACAAAGTGTCGGTTCAAGTTGTTGCCCAAGTGGTCACGGGAGGTCACACCACTCTCTTCCTACTTCCGCGATGCGTTCCGGTCACCTTCAGAGGACCGTCATCGGGTCTGGCCGACGACTGGCTTCAAACGCTACTCGACCACTGACCGGTCTGAGGTACAGTTCCACCGAGCATGGCCACGAACACCATGAACACAACGCTGAAGATGCGACCGAATACCCCCAAGAAGGTTGGGCTAGACTGGAGATGTACTGTTTCCCTGCTGACTTTTCGCCAATTGCAGGTTTCGCAACTTCGACCATAGTCAAGGCCATCGCATTCGCTGGTGCTGTTGTTGCGTTTTATAAGTACGCTCCGTCCTCGTCCGACGACAACATCATTTCTCGATACATCTCGAGCAACACTACACCTTCCGAAGTCTGGGAAAGGACCAACATCAAGCACACGGTCCTTGAGCAACAGCATGCCGACGAAAGTCAGATCCTCTGGTCTGCTCAGAAACCACCGGTGCATCGGTACCGTTATCCTCAGTGCGTTCGCTTGTCAATGTCCCACCTGGGCCAATGCTGATCCGCATTTTCACGTATTGGCAGACAAATTGACCAGGCCTTTCCGCATAGACAGCCAGTTGGTTCCGGGGTAGATTTGAGTGATTTGGTAGTAAAGCAGTGATAAATTCGAATGTTTTGCGCCTTTTTTGAGTGGAGTTGCAGCATACATCCTGAGGCAATATCATCACCGAATACGGCTATTGGCTGCTTAGTCAGCTGCTGTTCGTTTCGCGTCGCGTTCCGACAGTTTTCCCTTACCCCCCTCCTTCCCCTCCCGCTCGCCCCGCCCTTCCGTCAAGCCCTGGCCCGTAAGCTGCTCCAACGTTGCCAGTCATTCGATATCTTACATTTTGACTGCTTTTTTCTGCAATTTTCTTTCTCTCCAGACGGGTAGTCGCCCAGGACTACAGAGCGCCCGGCCATGAAACACAACATCGTATTCTCTTTGGTGTCCCTTGTCGCCCTCTCCGCCCTCGATGTCGTCCAATGTGCACTTCCAAGAGTAGACTTTGACCGTATGGGCAAAGTCGGTCTCTTTGGCGACTTCGCAGGCCTCGACTGGTTCAACGAGACATCGTCGTTATCCCTCGATGCTACCTCCTCCACTCTTCTTTCCCGCTCCTCCGACGGCTCTCTATCGCGCGTAGGCTCAACAAACTCGGGAGGATCAATCCACGCCGGATGCGCACTGAAGGACGTCTTCTATGTCGCTGGCCAGTTTTCGGCGTTCGGAAGTACTCCTGCTCAACATATTGTATCGTATACCCCCTCCTCCGGCAAGATATCCGCCCTGGGTTCCGGTGGACCCAATGGTGCCATTCGCTCGGTATATTGTGATACCAATAACAACAAGGTTTGGGTTGGAGGAGAGTTTTCGTCACCATCATCCTTAGTCGCCGTCTGGAACCCCGCATCCTCCTCGTGGTCTGCTCCTCCGTTTGGCGGACTGTCAGCGAACAACAACGGCCGGGTACTCTCGATATCCTCAAACTCGTCCCAGTCCAGTCTACTGTTCGCTGGATCCTTTGTTACAAGTTTCCAAGGAGGCAGCATCAACGGCACAAATAACCCTAACGTCCCATTCTCTTCCGGCGCTTCTCCGTTCTCTTCGTCACTCGTTCCTGTTCCCCTCGATAATGTCGAGGTCGATCCAAACCCTTCTTCATCCGACCCGGACTTGCGGGATATCCGTAACATCCTCTGCCCCACTGGAGACGACGGCCCTGGACAATCGTGGTTTGGCGTAGAAGGCGGCCCGGCCGTTATCACCGTCCGAACATTCAGCTCTCTCAGTGCGGCTGGCATTCGTTTGGGCAATACCTTCCTTGGTGGTCGTGGGACAACGGCGTTCACGTGAGCTTCTGACTGATATTTGTTTACCCCCATGCTTCCCTGCTGACACCATTTTCTGGGTTTTCTAGCCTCACAACCATCCCAGACAACGCCGTCCAAACCTTGACATATGTTGATCCCTCAAACGGGCAGAACCAGACTTGCACGGAAAACTGCCCCCTGCTTACGGACTCATCGATATTATATCAAGACTTCTTGTTCCAGCAGTCCCGCGCGATCACTGGCTTCCAGTTGAAGTTGTCGCAGTGGCGTGGAGATGGCCCTGGTTTGCATATCCTCCAATTGCTCTCATCCGGCGCTTTCGCTGCTGCTGTCAATGGCCAGAATGGCAAGTCGTGTTATGCCCCCGTTGGCTCCAACTCAACGTTCACCGGAACCTGGACCCCCCAACAAGCTAACACAAATATCGCCGGAACCACCCAAACCGTCCTTGTGTCCCAGTTTCCGGTTGGAACTTCCCAGTCAAATGGTCCAACCTTCACCTGGATGCCGTACGTCTCCGCTTCGGGTCAATACGATATCAACCTCTTGGTTCCCGGTTGCGATGAATTTATTGACTGCGATCTTCGTACATCTGTCCAAATCACCGTCTTCCCGGGAGGTGGTCAGCAACCCTGGGTTACTACCGTTTCGCAACGCAACACACAGGACAGTGTGACAAACATCTACAGTGGTGTTGTTGTCCCTTCTTCGCCTTCCTTCGTCGCCACCATCACGATGTCTCTGGCAGACAACCCCGAGGGTTCTGGAAGCAATGGTCAATATAGGATTATCGCGGATCGAGTCCAGCTCCTCCTGAAGTCCCCAGACATAGGAGGAACCTCCCCAAATGGATCCGGGGGTGCGGGATCGAAGACTGGATTCGGTTTCCTCGAGTGGCCGTTGTCTGTAACGTCATCACCGAGCACTTCTTCCGGAATCTTGCCAAACACCACTCAAACATCCCTTGACATCGCCGGTTTCGACCTCTTCAATGCTCTCGGAGGATCCACCGCATTGATCACGTCCGGAGCGTTCGTCAACAGTGTTGTCCAACATCCCTCTGGCACCCTATTCCTCGCCGGTCGGTTCAGCTTGACTTCCGGGACCGCCTCTGGTGCCTCGAACATCGTTGCTTTTGGAGGCGGCGCGCTCCACGTTTTGTCTAATAACGGTTTGAACGGAAATGTCTCGGCGCTCCTCCTCGTTGGGAACCGGTTGTATGTGGGTGGTCGATTCACGGATACTGCCACGGGATCCACAAACGGTGCGCTGTCCGGAGTCGCTGTTTATGACGTCGCCCAAAATCAGTGGGCCGCTCTCGGCGGAGGTGTCGACGGGACCGTTAGCGGGCTAGGTTACACTGATGGACGAGTTCAAGTTGTTGGCAACTTTACGAGGGTTAGGAACACAAGGGGTGATACTGAAGGCCTTCGGGTTCCTGGCCTCGCTAGCTGGACCGTTGAGGCGGGTGGATGGACGAGCAGTGGTGGATACCTCGTCGGGTCCCTCGACGTCATTGTCAACGGAACGCACAACAAGAATACCCAAGACGTACAATACATTGGCGGTCACATCTCTTCGTCGCTTCGTTATGGCACAAATGGATTCGCACTGCTCGCGACGGGCGAAAACGGTGGCCTCCCGGAGCTCACAACCCTCAATACCACGTTGAACCCTGTTGGCTCAACCAGCAGTTCCCCATCGAGGCGAAGTGCAACCATGGTCCAGAAGAGGAGTTTCGTGACGTCTGTCACGCTTAAGCACTTTTTCAAGAGGCAGCAATCTTCAACTCCCGCCCAGACTCCGCCACAATCCGGTAACTCTCCTGCAGTTTATGCCGGGTCATTCTGGACAAACAGCTCCTCAAAGCAGCAAATAGTTATCATCGGTGGAAACTTTTCTTTACCTGCCCTCGGTGGCGCCTCTGGCCTTGCTGCTTACAACATCGAGACTGGAGTCCTCTCTGCTTTACCCGGGTCAACCATCGCCGGAGTCGTTCGTGCCCTCCTTGTTCACGGTGATACCTTGTATGTCGGCGGCCAGTTCACAATTCAAGGATCAGACCTCAATGGCTTCGCCATTTACAACCTCGCGGCCGGCCGATGGGCCAATGACGGACTGCAGCCTTTGGTGACCTCCACCGGTACCGTCGCTGTCAGGTCTCTCAGCCTGTCAGAAGCGAGGTCGGATACCTTGATTGTTGCCGGATCTTTCGAGAACGCTGGGTCGTTCCCCTGCAGGGCCATTTGCGCATTGAACGTCAATTCGAAACAGTGGACTACATTGGGAAGCGGTTTAGGCGGCGGTCAGGTTTCAACCGTTGTCCTAGCTGGGGTTCGTGGATGTCTTTATGGGGCCTCGCTCAGTTACTAACCTGAATTTCTTCCAGAATAACCAGGACTCGCTCGTTGCCTCTGGTGCTTTCTCACTCTCCGACAGCTCCCCCGCCAACATCGCTTTATTCTTATTTGGGAACAACACTTGGACACGATTGGGCAAAGACAGTGACCTCCCCGGACCGGTTACAGCTGTTGAGGTCAACGCTGGAAACTCGAGCAGTATCTTCGCCGCCGGGAAGTCTACGGACGGAACTACGTCGTACTTGTCTTTCTGGAATGGGTTGACTTGGACCCTGCTCAGTGAGTTTATTTCACCCGGAGTGTGTTTCCGATGTAAACTCACGCTTCCACCCAGAATCTGATTTCGGAAGTGATACCAACATTTCGCAATTGACCATGGTTCCCGTTTTCGACGCTCACAAGTCCAATGGGCCGATCGAGAACGATAGAATGCTGCTGCTCTCTGGTGCCCTGTCTAGTTCCTCCTTCGGCAACGCTTCATCCGTCCTATTCGACGGACAATCCTTCGTTCCTTACATCGTTTCTACTTCGGGCTCCGGATCTCCAGGTGTTGTATCGGGGCTCATCCACTCATTTACTTCCTTCAGCTTTGCCCGTAGACGTGAGTTCCGTTTCCCCTCACTTATCTCTGCGTTTACAAATGGAAAACTTTCTAGATTTCTTGGCCGTGGGGATTGTTATCCTTATCTCTATCGCTATCGCGGCCGGGGTGGTGTTCCTCCTCGTGTTACTCGGGATCCTTTGGACATTGTTCTCCCGCAAAGAACAACAAGTCAAAACGGTTGATCAGGACGAGGATGATGATTCTATGCACCAGCGTCCCTCTTCCCTCCTTGCCCATGTGAATGCCGCGACAAGGACAACTATCATTGGCGCCACGAGTCCGTTCAGCCAATACAGCCCCGAGAAAGAGGAAGAAACTACCGGACAGAGGTCCGGTCACGATAACACTGACGTTTTTGGGGCGGACGCGAGCAACTACGTCCGCGCGGAGACGCCGTCGGATGCGCTTGGGTCGAGTGGTGAGGTCGGACGACCAGCTCACGCCAGGTACTCGTTCGAGGCCACAGGTGATGGAGAACTCGCCCTCAGTGCTGGTATGGAGTTAGAGGTCTTGGACGACTCCGATCAAGCGTACGTGCCGCTTTTCCTCCTCACTCAACGGCGTAGCTGACTCGTTTATAGTTGGTGGCTTGTTAGGGATCCACGGACAAACCAAGAGGGCGTCGTGCCTGCGGCCTATCTGTACTGATCTGACTTCCCTCCCATTTGATCATCCTCTCTCCATCTGTTCCTCCTCCATATTTTTGTTCATTTGTTCGATGTGTTTTCCTGGCCCCTCCTTCCCACTATCCTCTCGTATTTGTCGCATTGCAGTCTCTTGCTTGTTATACCCTACCCTTACCCCTTCTACTACTCTCATACTCCCCCTCCGGTTTTGACCCTTGTTTACCCTTACATAGTAATTGGCACCAGGTATCATGTTATTCATTTTTTCGTAGGATGCGGAAACTAGTGATTGGCTTCGTGAGGAACGTGATTGCACATAACCGCAACGTGTAAATGAAAACCCCTTCCGCATGTGCGTCACTACAGGAATGACGTCAGTGACAAAATAAAAGAGGTGGAGGGTACGGATCTACACACCTGGAGGAGTGGATCGCGGAAGTGTTTTTGGTGGTTGTGTATAAATCCGACCTTGGTCTTGAACTGCTCGCGACGTTTCTGGTCCCGGAATTCTCGGATATGTCGTCCGGCTTCCTTAGCCTCTCCCCTGTTCCTGGCCCTAACGGTCATGGTACCGCTACCAAAGGCACCGTAAGCACCCTTGACGGGAACGAGGGTAGAATTCTCCTTGTCCCCAATGAGTCTTCGAACGAGGCCGACCCCGGAATTTGGATCCTCCACTCGACCAGGTAAGGGGTTGGCGAAGGACTGCTTGTAGTACCTCCGGAGACTGCGGTGCCCGATCCTCGCACCAGATGGTAAGACGAGTTCGTAAACGGTATCCCCGTATGTGATTTGCGATCCATCAGCCTCGTCGTCGGACCCGTCCTCCGAATCCTCCGAATCCTCTGGTTCAGTGATACTCTCTTCGACGACCCCATTGAGCCCATCATCGCCACCGTCGTCGTCTACATCTTCCCAACCATCATCATCCACGAGTTCCGTATCGGGTACGACGACCTTCACTCTCCTCCTTTTTGATGAACCTTTCTTCTCCCCGGGTAAGCTCGGGTACGAGCTCGAGAAGTCGTAGAAATCCGAGACGGTGAGCCTCTCGCTCTCGGTATCATACGCGATCTTGCAATGGCCTTTATCCAACATATGCTTCCTCACCGCCTCGAGGCTTCGGAACTCCCTACTCTTCTTGAGACAGAATATGCAGGTATTATCCACTGCGATGCGTTCCCCGAGGGAAGATAGAAGACCCGAGAGATCAGTGAGGTACTCCAGATCGGGGATGAAGAATGAGTGGGCAGCAGCCATGTGCGAGACGTTCTCGTCGACGGACGTGAATGCGGGCGCTGAGCAGAAGAGACATTGTAGGGGGGATATGCGGGAGCGAAGAGAGGCAATTCGGTCTTCGATGGATTGGGGATTTGACGTCTCTTCCTCCCCTTCCGGCTGTTGTTCTTCTGGAGTTGGTTGTGGATGGGGTTCCACTGGAGCAGGAGAGTCTTCCGGGACGCCTGCAGTCGGCTCCGCGGGTTCTTCACTTTGGGGGATTTCTGCCTCAGCCTTCGGACGGTTAGCGAGCTTGAGCTCCGCTTCTCTGTGTTTCTTGGAGTGTATATGAGATCGGTAGGCACCCTCCGTCGTATACGTCTTCCTAAGGTGCAAACGGGCGAGATGAAAGTCAGGGCACTGGGAAATGATCCACGAGATGTAACAGAGTGCATACTTGCAAACTTCGCAAACGGATCCCTTTGTGGAAGCCATGATCGCAGTCTCTGCCTTCCTCTCCAAGACCTTCTCATTGAAGACTTGGACAGAGACAGGAGGAAGCCCCGCGACCCGACGTTTCATATTATATCTGTGGTGGTCAGAGCGATAGTGCTCTCCTAAGAACCACGAACGACGCATAAGTTCGGGTTTACGATTAGATAAAAAAAACAAGTGCGGCCAGGGAAATTTTGAACGTACGTTGGTCGTCCGCAGAGTAGAAAGCAATCGAGCACGACAAACATGTGAACAGGTTGCTCGTATCGTTCGTTTGGTCCGACATGGTGTGAGCGGGGGTGGGGAGAGGAAGTGGTGGAGGATGGGATTAGTTATCCAGGCGCTTCGCCGGGAGCGAGGATGATTCATCGATCATCGATTGCGCGATCGAGAGAGAGCGTGGCTGGGTCACTCATTCTCCCGCGATTTTCTCCGCGGATTGTCTTGTGAACATACGAGAAATTTGTATAGCGGTCCCGCTTAAGCACGTAGAATTAAGGTGCCAATCCTCGAATGTTCCCGCCACATATCTATAAGCACCTCATCGCAACTCGATTGAGCACCAGCTACACTCGGTCAAACAACAGGGGCACACGGACAAGACATCGACGGAGAAAGTAGCGCACACGGACAGGAGAACATGGGAACATTACAAACAATACGATACGAGCAAGGAATGACAGCAGATTTCAAGCTTTTGAGGCACCCTGTGTGAGGAAGAGGGGGTAACGTGTCAAAGGACGCGGAGGCTCGACGGAACGTCGAGACTCACCGCGAGGGGCAGACCGAAACGCTCAGCACGTTTCTTTCTCCGTTCGAGTTCTTCAGGATCAATAGGTTCCTCTGGTGCTCCTCGCTTCCTCGCGGGTGGCTTCTTGTTCTCCGCGGATGCATCGATTCCAAAGCGCTCAGCCCTCGCCTTTAGTTTCCCTTCGCTCTACAGTGTGGCATGAGTGACTCGTCAAGGTTTGGACCGGGCAGGTGCATACGTCTGGAGATTGCTGCTGCTTCTTGGACCTCTTGTCCGTAGATTTTGGTTCCACCAGTGGGATTCCGAACCGAGCGGCGCGGGCTTTGCGCCTCTCCAGCTCAGGGTCTTCTTCCACAACAGTGGGATCTGCAGGTGCCGTCGTAGAAGTCGTTGTCGACGTCAGCTGTGGTTCAGGTGCCGACTCCTATAACCCCAGTTCAGTGTGCCACAGTGGCGGATGATGCATGATGATCCGCCGTACCTCAGTCTCCATGGGTGGGTTAGTGGATTCCGGCTCAGATGGCGCGTCTTGTTGAGATGTGACAGCTGTGGGATTGTGTAACGCGTTGTACGCATCGAGAGCAGCAGGTTCAGCGAGGATTTTGGCAATGAGATCCGCCTTGGTCGCCTTTGGAGGTGGGGGGACCGAAGCCTTCTTGAGGACCTCTTTGAGGTCTGCGACCTTTAGGGCTTTGCTGACACCGCGTGTTATAATGTGTAAAGCGCGACTTCTGCTCAAAGGGACTCACAGTTTGGATTCCATCGTCAGCCGCGTCTGGAGGAGGCGCGAGGGAGCGTGACGATGAGTCGTGTGTTACGAGTGACGTGACTTTGTGTGACTGGGATGGAGAGTGACGAGATGTCACATGCAGCCAATGGGATTGGACTGACTCCCTCAACCAATGAAAGCACGATGGACGGATTTCTAACCTCGGCTTATCACTCGTACAGTAGTAAGCCAGCCAACCACACTCACTCATCTAACTCTCTCCCTGACAATCCCCCAGCTGGCGAACAACCCCCCTCGTCGTCTTCCTACGACTACTACCCGCAGGACCATCAGCACCAACACCAACCCCCCACCCACCATCAGCTCGAGAACCCCCAGTCAACAACCGTTTCCCCAGACCCCACTGCCCGGTCCATCGACCAGATCTCCCAAGAGAACGCTCTCGACGAGGAGCCCCTCTATGTCAACGCAAAACAGTACTACCGGATCCTCAAACGTCGCGTCGCGAGAGCCCGGCTAGAGGAGGTCCATCGACTCTCCAAACAGAGAAAGGTATGTATCTCTTCCGTTCGGTTTGTTGACTCGATTGTTGATCAACGTATAGCCATATCTTCACGAATCGCGTCACCAACATGCGATGAGGCGGCCCCGCGGTCCAGGCGGTCGTTTTTTGACCGCGGAAGAGATCGCTGCCCAGAAGGCGAGCGCCTTGACAATTGAATCTCCCGCTCCAGAAGACGGGTCGTCGGTAACTCCGACCCCGACTTCCTCAAAAGGACCGGAAACTTTCGGGGGCCAACCGTTTGATGTAGTCCCCCCTCTCCAACCCCCTATGCCCCCAGTTCCAGTCCAGAACCAGGTGCAGACTCAGGTTCAGGCGCAAGCTCAGGCTCAGGCTCAGGCGCAGGCTCAAGCACAGGCTCAAGCTTTGCGTCTGTCTATTCCGACTCAGAACACCCCATTTCAGGGGCACCCTCACTCCCATTCACACATTCCGACACCATTCGATCAGTCAATGCATTCCGCCTCCCCGGCGGATTCCGTTATGCTCGATTACCAACAACTCTCCCACCCTGTAACACCACTTTCAGCCGCTCCTGCTTCTCATCTTCACCCTTCTTCGCCATTCCACGTCAACCCCCCGAACACCGTCCCACAACACAGGCAACCCTATCAACAACAGTCCCCCCAGAATCCCCAGCAACGCCTCCAACCTCAACAAAAGGACGTGCCGGCCACCAATCCTGATGGTACAATTGTTGGGCGGCATTATGCGGCCCGGATGCACCACGTCCCACATCCGCATGCCCACTCGAGGGCCCGGCACATCAACTTTTCGGAAATCATCTACCAGGATGACTCCCGGAATCAAGACCTGCTTCAGTTCGGTGCTCAGGGTGGATCTGTTCCTTCTGCTTAATGGGGTCCCTGGATCCGCTTGTTTCTGAATACACGGTTTTCTCACTATGTGGATCTACACAAGTTCTATGGCTCGCTTCGTTCGGTCGTTGTGTTATCGGATTTCTACAGTCGGTTTCTCTTTGTTTCTATCTGTCCTGTCTCCCGTATCATGTACATGTTCATATCGATACGGTAGCTCGTTGGTTTGCTCCTTAGACTTTCGAATCAGAGCATCTCAATTTCCATGTCATCCTCATTGGATACAAACAACGGTTGTCCGAAACCCTGAGCGTAGAAAGGCGAAGGCAACGAAGGGGAGGGTGGAGGTGGTTTCGGTGGTGAACCACCCAACATCCCTCCCTCGAAATCAGCTCGACCAGGAAGGTCCTCCAGATCCAGATCGTCCTCTGCAGGTGGAAGTGCGATTGTGGGCAAGGGTCGGAAGAGAACCAAGGCCTGGGCTTTGGACGCGTCCGGTGGAGGTGCAACATCCACGGATTGAGCGAGTTTCTTGTTTATCGCGTTCAGGAAGGCGGGCGAGATAGTGAACTCTGATCCCTGTGCGATGGAGCCCGCTCCTGCGCGTTGCTGTTGCTGCCCTTCGTCATCCCCGTCGTATTCATCGTCGTCATCCAAACTCGTGATGATTATCCCTGCGATCATTCCCAGATCTCAGAATTCGACGTGAAGGGTGGGGAACAACATGACTAGGGACTCACTATCTTTTTCTGGTTCGTACCACGTCGAAGTAGACATCTGGATGTCATTTACGTCGGGTGAAGGAGGTTCATCGACTGAACATGGCCGAAGCAGAGGTAGGGTCGACCCGTCCGGACACACCACGCTTGAACACTCCCCAACGTTCCCTACGACATCACTCCACACGCCATCCCCTCCTACTCGCGTATCCGGTTGTGGTTGTAGTAGTTGGGTGGGTGGAGGGGAAGGGACGGGCGTCGGTTGGATGGAGAGTTCCGCGAATCCGCGTTCGAGATTCCGACTCTCGAACTTCCGAACCCGCTTCGTTGCCCTTCCGTTCGAGTTGTTGGAACCTTGGTTTGGAGGTTGTTGAACCTCCCCAACGTGATACCCGTTCGTGTTGACACCTCCGTACACCGTTCCTCCAACTCCGGCACCACCGCTACCACTTCCACTTCCGTTGCTCTCTTCAGAGGCGGGATCATCGGGATGCTTTCGTTTGAGGGTTTGCGAGAACCACGGGTGACGAAGTGCCATGAGGGAAAGCAAGCGCGTCGGGTGCGTACAGTGAGAGGACCGGGGGTATTTATGACTTTACACCCTTGAGAGGGCTCGAAGGTGGATAAGAAACCTTAAATATTCGTTCCGCTTCTGCAATAACTTGTTTACGTTTCTCTTTATGGCCGATCATTCTGTGGGCGCCAGAACGTTCGAGCAAACCCCAGCCTATAGCCTCCCGGAGCGCACTAGGGCGGGGACACTTGCATGGGTTGCGGCCAGACGGTTGTCATCAAGTCCGCGGTTACCTGGCGCGGGGGCCAAGGATTTGGGCGCGGCTGTCGCGGTTATGAATGCCCCCCATTCCTAACGCCCTACTCACCCCCTCCTCCCGTCTCCAGTATGACTCTCTTCGTGAACAGCAAGTAAGCACCTTCGTATCGAAAAACTGAACGACGCCTGGAAAGGACACAGAACACGGCGACCTTAGTCCCAGTCGAATTCATCGTGGATCCCACACTCGTAGGGTTCCTCACGGACCCCCCACTCGTATTGTTTCTCGTCGACACCTGTGGGTAGGTAGTATGAGAACAGGTTAGAAGAGACGCAGGAAAGAACGTATCGTTTTCCTCCAACCAACGACGAACGCAGTCCTCCCGTTTGCCTATCTTTATCTCGGGCCGGCTACCTTCGAACCCATGGGGGATGAGACCGCTTTGGGTGACGATGATAGTTTTGAGTTCCTCGTACAACCCGGTGAGTGCCATGTCCACCCCAGCCTCACTCGCCTCGAATCCACTGGCAATCATGTACTTCCTTATGGAATCCTTGATTGTTTTGTGTTCGCCGAAGAGTTGGGTACCCGGCGGTGGGGAGAAGTAATCAGCGTAGAGGGGACCTTTGATGAAGGTATCGGGGTCGATGTTCTTGACTTTGAGTGTCAATTTTGCGGCAGTTACGCCACTGATGATATAGCCAGCCATGAGACAAGAGGGAGGCTTTTCGATGGCCAGCTTCACCCCCTTGGTGGCCAGCTTTTCGTAGATAACCCGGCAATCGTGGATTACAATCCTTATTGCCCGACAAGGTCGCAAGTGGCCAGCTAGTTTAACGAATGAGGGACATGAGATCGTTCGGCTATTCTATTGGCTCGTTCTGGTTCCCGCCCAATCATCCTGCTCGTCTTACCGACCGTACCTACGCCACAGGAGTCTTGTGATTGAGTATACTCTCACCCAGCCATTCATCGATCCGGTTTTCTATCGAGAGCAGCGGCGGCGGCCCAACGCTTGTACAATCTCTCGCGCAAAACGTGACAACCATCGATGTATTTGTACAGAAAAAACCAGCGTTGTACATTAAGCGTCGTGATCCAAGGGGGTGGAAGGAATCTACGACTTGTTCCATTCCTGCTGGGTCTGGCCCTTCTCGCCGCGGGCACGTCCTGATAGGAAGGGTGTAGTCATCAGCAAACGAAACAATCAACCGAATGGGAGACTAAACGTACCAGCAGTCTCTTGGGAGGTGTCGCCAGTGACGGCTCCGCCGAGCTGGTCCTTCTTGCCGACGAGGCGGTCCTTGGTACCCTCGACGTAGCCCTGAGTTTGAGCCTCCTTGTACTCGGTGTCTCCTTGGGCCCGACGCTCCTGGCCGGAGGTCTTCAAGCTCTGGACACCGGTAACGTTGCCGATGGTCTCCTCGACCTTGCCCATGGTGTCCTTGACATTTCCGGTGGTTTTGCTGGGTACAGGCGGTCAGGACCTCGACTCTCAGACCAGGGGGCAGAGTAAGGAACGAACCTTGGATCAGAAGACATGTTTGTGATTTAGTGTGGGGATT
>Ga0307511_10003971_pt1 | contig 15119 bp, 17 predicted proteins | sample 13_EM_MG_FD_200266 | JGI IMG/M metagenome (GOLD analysis project Ga0307511, IMG submission 200266) | Populus trichocarpa ectomycorrhiza microbial communities from riparian zone in the Pacific Northwest, United States - 13_EM | ecosystem: Host-associated > Plants > Roots > Unclassified | place... | reverse complement strand
ACCCACAGTACTGATCCAGTTTTGGGGATATCTGGGCCAGCCTGAGCTCCGCTGGCCTAGCCTGGCGTGTCCTATGTAAGGGTAAGTCCACCTCAAATTGGCTGAGGTTGACTGGCCTCGCCTGTGTCGGCCTGAACGAATCTGGAGGTGCCTGAACCAGTCTGCATCAATTAGATGGATGCCGGGCAGTCTTGCGCTTCCCTGACCCCGTATGGGCTAGTGTAGGCCTACCTGAACAATTTCCGGCTTCTGACCAATGTATGTTTGCTTGAAGTTGTATTTCCTGTCCTGAACTAGCATCAGCCTTTCTAGGCTACCATTCTCTTACCTTAAGTCGCTCGAGGCTTACCTAGACATATCTGAATTACCCTGATCTCACCAGCATCAGTTTTGCCTCTTATATACTAACCTAGGTTGCCTCGAGCGACTTCACCCAGCCTTGGTAGTAGTATACATTGGCTAACAGAAGCCGGAAATTATTCAGGTAGGCCTACACTAGCCCATACGGGGTCAGGGAAGCGCAAGACTGCCCGGCATCCATCTAATTGATGCAGACTGGTTCAGGCACCTCCAGATTCGTTCAAGCCGACACAGGCGAGGCTAGTCAAGCTCAGCCAAGTTGAGGTGGACTTACCTTCACATAGGCCAGGCCAGGCTAGGCCAGCGGAGCTCAGGCTGGCCCAGATATCCCCAAAACTGGATCAGTACTGTGGGTCATTTGCTTGTCTCTTCCCACCCCCTCCTATGTGTTTCCACCCAATAATTCCCCTCTATACCTATCCATAACGCAATCCCACCACATGCCAATGAATCTCTACATCTTCGAGATGCATATATATTTTTCTGGATATGATTCCGTTCATTTTGCACCCCGTTACGCCGCCAAGAATGAACCGACAGGGGTTGATGCACATCCCTGCGATGATGCACTACCCAGTGAAGTATGGTACGAATCTATAGCCGTTGTGCACTTCAATTACATAGGCCTGTCGAGCTCCTCGCCTCCCACCCCACGTGCCACCCCACTCTCGACCACACTGGGGCTTCTCATATTTTACATCATCGAGTAATCTAACACCTTCCTCGCCCAACCTCATATAAGGTTGCCTTTTGGGTACTCCCAACCCATACAATGCCTATGGTGCGCAGAAGTGGGTTATGGAAGGGAGAGAAGCTGGGACGAAGCGCACGAGGACTAAGATTGGTGCAAGCAGGCGCGGACTTGCTATGTTCATGATATCATACCTTTTATGGGAGAGGGGCAGGGGTTGGATGATCTCGGATCCAATTCCCTCATCAAAGTCTTGATAAAACAATCAGGGGATGGAATCATTAAAATTAAAAATAGCACGCATGCAATGAGCACGGAATCTTGTAATGTGATATCCTACTGACCGAGCCACGGGAAGCAGTACCTTCCCATCTATTTTTATTTATTTTAAAACTCACCCTCCCATCTAGATATGCCCTAGCGAAATCAAAACAATAATTATAGCCACGATATCAAATCATGTTGTCTTAAAGATTCTCTTGACAACATTGCCTTGGAAGCGACTTCGGTGTCTAATCAATATTTATAGTTACACCGTTCAGAGGAATATAACCCGGTTAACTACCGACTCCGATACATATGCGCATGCTTTTGTCATATTTTTGATCTCGGTGCCCTCTAAATTCCATTAGGACTGGATACTGCCCTACTGCACATGAGTTGAGAGTCATCCTGGTAACCGCAGTGGAAATAGATATGCATATGAATAAACCGTATGTATTCAAATAGATAGGAACATGATACAAGGCAAGCATACTAAAAGTGAATTCCACTTTTTCCGAGAAAACCTGTTCACAACACAACCATCCTCACCTCCGTCGACACCCCCCCAATGGTTATCTTCCCTGACAAATGAACAAAACATTCTGTTTTTATTACTCGCCGCCTGCGGTAGGTATTCGAGGGAAGAGACCCCCCGGAAGCACAGCCTCTCAACTGCCGATCTGTGTGAGCATTGATTGAAGCCAAGCTGCAGTACTCGCTGCCATTTCATCGTCAAGCTTGACTTCAATCAGGCCATCTTCATTAGGGTGGTCAATCGAGGTGGCTCCAGGAAGCACAAGCTTCCCCTCCTCGATGCCTGCGCACATTAACTGAAGCCAGGCTGGCGTGCTCCCCGTCAACTCAACTGCTGACTGCGCAGCTGCCTCGTTTTTAATACGATCATCGTCGCGGTCGGTCAGCACACGCCACAACTTCACAGGACCGGCCTGTACACCCACACTATCGCTTGTCTTATCCAGGATCGGGTCACAGTGGTATGTGGAACCCAGGACCCCTTCCAAGAGGGACTGCGCTACAACATCATCGTCTATGCCGGATTTGACGTTGCCGCTGTTGATAAGCTCGCGTGAAGCAGACATCTTGAGCTGTGGAATCTGGTTGGCGCTAGGTCTAATGGGTTTGGTGTGTTGGATGTTTATTTGTCTTGAGTTTAATTTAGGTGCGTGTACTATATTAGATGTCAATGCTGTGAGGGACAGAACCAAAGACGGGGTGAGAAGCGCTCCTTTAAGGTAACGAAGTAAAAGGCCATCTGGTGTCGGTGGGCCAGTGTTCTTTGGAGGGAGTGGTGATACTATGGTTTTGGGTACCCATACCCTAGGTCAAGATATCCCGCCCTCGCTGTGTCTGATTGATCCCCAACCCAATACTAGATTGTTGCGTAGTTGCAGCGTTGATCCCATCAAACCACCTGGGTTCTGTTGTCATAATCATATCCATTACAGTATGCAACAGCTCTTGCATCCTCTCTGCCCCATCTGATCACACAGGCCGTAATGCAGCCCAGTCTCCTCCATACATCGTTAAATACTTCCCCTTCCATCCACGCACGTTGCCGTTGCCGGTGAGAACCCCAAGGTTCTGCGCTAGCTTTAAGCTTGTGAATATGTACCAGCGTTTGGTTATACAACAAAGCAGCTGTCGATAGGCAACGACTGATGGGTGTTCATTGGAATTGGCAGATGGGGGCTCAAAATGAACGCATGTGTGCAGGGGAATATGTGCAGCGCCCAAGCCAACTGGACTTCCGAGTCCTCTGTGGTGTCTAGCAATTCAGTACATATTGCTGATGTAGTAATGTGGGTATTTTGGGGATAAATGGATAAATACATGGCTCCACTGCGGCATTTAGTGGTTCAGACCATTCCCCATGATGAGGGCGGTTACATCGGAGATACTTTAAATTTGCTTGATGCGCCACGTGAGGACGTGCCGGGCGCACTGAGTTGGGAATATTGGATATATTCGGCACCAAGATGGTGTATCCAGTATGCGGGATTATTCAGGCAACGGGAGTCATAGAAGGTGGTGCTGGGTCAATCGTCCTGGTCAGCAAGTAAGGTTTGGCACCTGCGTTATACGAGGGAATCTTTGCGTCGAGATTCGAATATCTATGTTCTCTCATGTAGTGTTTGTGGAGCAATTGTTGAGCTGTTTTATCCACTGAGATTACAATAGGTTCACTGTACGGAGTCGCAAACAGAGTCTGGAGCACTGAGCTAGCTGCTGTTCTGTCACGTTTATATTTGATAAATGTTCTCTATAATGTAAAATTCAAAGTATACTTCATATTCTACCAGAGCTGTACCCCATACGTCCCCAGGCTACCCGGCAATGGATACCAGACTAGCGTTTGCAAAGCCAATGCATCTTACCAGGTTCCCTACTCCACCCCCGTGATCCATTTGTTGAGCTTTCTCGTGATACGCTCCTTGAGGTCGGGTTTTTCTTGGGAGGGGACTGCAGGCGCCGATGGGGTGGTACCCTCATGCTTCGGTGTCGTGGCTGGTGGTCTAGAGGTTGGCGAGAGCACGGGTGAAGGTTTTGTCATTGTTCTTTCAGGTACGCAATTATAGAAATTAGACGGACCGAATTTACTGACCTAAGTGGTGAGATTGTTCGATATAAGCTGGGCAGAACCGGAGGCGTAGTTGTGAGCTTCGATGATATTTGATGATAATTTGATGATGGAAAAGGGTATGAGCGTGAGCGATATTTAAAGATAGAACGGCGCCCGTGGAATATGGCCTTGTACCTAGACCGATTATTGACCGGAGATAGGCCACTGAATGGCCTCTGCTTCGCCAGGACACAGAGTGGAGACAGGTAAACCTGTAGCCATCGAGATACGTACAAGCCAAGCCGGCAGGTAACGCCACCGAGGTAGGGGTATAAGATTAGTAACTGCCATCACCGGGCAAATAAATCAACATGTCAATAGGCTAAAGGGTTCCCTCTTTACGAATTAGCAGAAGTCAGGGATTTCGTAGAAACTCCTCCCAGTCTCCCGAACGAAGGCCGCTCTAAAGTAAAATGATTGTCAACTTAATGGGTTTAGCACAAAGGATTAAAGTGCCCGCCAAGGCGTTCTCGATTGGCCTTCATTCACACTGCTATGTAAGAACTAGTTCCGGGGCTTCAATTCACGCGTGGCGTCCACTGCTAGCTAAAAAGCGCCCTGTTCCGCAATTGTTCGGCGGCGTAGGCGCCAAGCTAACTACCAGTATTCCAGGCGGTCCGCGAATTCTTTTATTGTTGGGCAAAGCATAATAGTGGTGCTGTCCTTAGACAAAGGCTCTGGATAGTTGAAGCCGTGAAAATTTGGGTCTCAAATTCTAATCAGATTGAGTCTGTACTCTTTGGGTCTGCTAGAATAGGGTGTATGTCGTTCCGCCCAAACCGAGCTATTATAGGTGTGGGAGATTTTGGAGTAATTCTATTTATGAGATGAATTGGTCTGGAGTTGAAATATATATTCCACCAATCAGCTTGGATACCCCAAGGATCTCAATATCTATGATACTTATACCAGCCTAGTATACCAGCCTAGCCATGAAAGTATGTCGATGAGGGAGTCATGCCCAGAGGGTCAGGAGTTCCCCGGGAATCTAGGACGGCCACATATAAAGAGCCTTTTACAGCGAACAGGGCCATGGACACGGCCATGACCACGGCCTCAGGATAGGGTTCTGTATAAACGAGGTAAATGTCTTGGTTGTCAACTGTCATAGATCTGGTTACCATCACCTTTCACTAGCACACTGATTCAAAGGCAACGGCAAACAAAGACACATCAAGTACAAAGCTGACAATGACTGAACTTCAAACCGATCTCCGGCGCCAGCTCAGGCGGTTCTTGCACAAATGGGGTATAGTCACCATGAATAATGACAACCGCACATACACCTGGAGCTCAATGCCAGGGTGTCACCTCGGCGGGGACATAATGGACCGCTTGCTGGATTTTATTATTGCAGACTGGTTGAAAAAAGGGATCACAGATATTCGGGATTTTGAAATAAGGGATCTTCAAACCGGTCGGGCTGGCATGAGAGAGGTGGACATAGTCATTATGGTTCGCCAGTTGGTGGAGACCTATCTGGGGCGGCTATTGATGGTAGTATAATGTAACGGTCATAGACGTATGTAGGCTATCGGGGAGGATGTGGAGGTTTGGCGAGCAGCAACCATTTACTAATTAATAGTTAGCACAAGTTTTGGATTTCAACTTCAAGGCTAGGAATTTGAGCCTTTCCATTAGGACAAATAAGTAAATCGAGCCACAAATCTTCTTCCTACTGCATCTATTCACAATGATATCTACATAGTAGTAAGTAGTTCCGAGACTTCCTCCAAAACATGAGATCCAAAAACGAGATCCACTGCCAAAAATGCTTCGTTTATCAATTCCTGAGCCGCCTGGGCGCTAGCTTAGGTTAGCTTAGAGTGCAAAACTCTGCAAGAACGTTATGTACCTGAATCCACATCACTAGTTCCTATTGATGGCGAGCATCTTCACCAGTCAACCCCTCTCCTCCAAGCATTCAACCTCATCCAATCATGCAATGGATAGGTTGTTTATGCCCAGCAGGTTGCCATTGACCTGGCCATCCGGGGCAACCATAGATAAGGAGCTTTTCAAAATGAACAGGGCACGGATACGGCTTCCAATAGATAGACTTCGGGGTCCGCTCATTGAGTTCTTGCGCAGATGCCCGGTATAGTCACCCTGAATCCTGGGTCGGGTACATATCGGTGGAGTTTGATCACAGGGTGCGACCTGGGAGGAGCACAGAGGCTCGCTTGGTGGATTGTATTGTTGAGGATTGTTGGAGTGAACGGATCACAGATATTCAGCACAGATATTCAGGATCCTGAAACGGGTGGCAAGAGCCTGGCAGACATCGTGGGTATGGTTCGCAAACGGGTGGAGTGGGGTGGTCGGGGTGGCAGGACGTAGCCGATATCAATTTATACTAACAGGCTATGTGGGAGATGTGATCTGAATGTTTTTCTGCCCATCGTTGAAGTTCCGCTCGACAATTTTCATTAGAATAAATATTTTTGGGCCTCAAAACGCATCCGTGTATCTAATGATACTTAGGAAGAATTCAGTAGGTTCTATTTGACCGTGATATCTATAGCTGTATAATAAAACACCTCCTTTGGTAGTTGCTACGTGTGGAGGACACTAAGCGTATTCCGGTGATCCTGTTTGTTTCCCAAGTTGATCGGCAGACCTTAGCAGAGCCAAAGGCTGCCAACAGTTGGACCTACGGAAATTTTTATCGCCAAGTTTATCCCGCGCCCATTGTGTGCCGACGAAGCAACGGAGCCATTTTTTATTTGGATCCATTTGATATTGGATCCATTTCCTTCACTAAACCTGTGATTTGTATTCAATATCTCCGGTTCTGATATTTATGAGGTCCTCTACGGATAATGCACCCAGAGGTACAGCTCTGGGATAATTGGAAAGTGTAGAACTAAACAATCCCAGCACTAGGTATGTTGGTCGTAAATATGTAGGATCCCAAATTCGAAAGCAGAAAGATTACTGTACTGCACCTCGATCTCCCTTATAGCACGGAAGTAATCTGGAATACCTTTGGATTAAGAAACTGAGAAATTTACAGTTTTTTATTCTACGAGGAATATTTCCCAGAAATCTGAGTGATTTGATTGAAGTTACTAGGCCTCCCAGCCCTCGAGATTACACCAGAATCGTGTTTATTTGACCGTTTAGGATAAGGGATTGAAATCCCTAAAAAGAAGCATGTCTTTCTTCAAGGTGGTATTGTTCATGAGATTTGTATTCCGTTGCCGAACAATTGAGGAAGGCCCACATGCCCCAATGGTCTTGTCCTAGAGGTGTGGCCAAACCTCGTATGGTTAATGTCCGAGTTGGTCCAAGGCATCGGGCCCCCTGGTCATACCTAAAGAGATTCTCAAAGTGAACAAAGCCACGGACACGGCCTTCTGGCATGTAGATCTATAACGAGCTAAATGTCTGGATTGTCAACGGTCAGACCCTATTTCCACCTCCCTTCATTCTCGAGTAGTTATTCAAGCGCAACGGCAAACAAAAACACATCGAGCACCGAACTGATAATGTCTGAACTTGAAACGAAGCTTCGGGATCAGATTGTTGATTTCCTGCAAGAATGGTATATAGTCACCGCCAATCATAACCAAACGTACCGGTGGCGTTCGGCGGTGGAGTGCGACCTGGGCGGAGACATAATGGATCGCTTGCTGGATTGTATTGTTGACGGATTGGTGAGTCAAGGTATCACAGATATTGAGGTTTTTGAAACGGGTGGTGACATTGCTCTAGCGGAGGGTTTCGCATTGATTCGCGAGCTGGTGGACGAACATCTAGGGCGGCTATTAGGGGTGGAATGAAGTAGGTGACATAAACTTATGTAGGCTATGGGCGAGAATATTTTGAATTTTGGTTTGTAAGGGACTCAATAAAACGTTAGGATGAATAACTTATGCGCCCAACAAGCATGTTTCTACTGATATCTAGTAAAAGGTTCTGTGACTTCCATGGAACGTTTTACCCCCAGCTGTCTAATCAACACCACTTCTCCGTAGCCCCTCTGTCGCCTGGAAGCAAACCGCATTCTGTGGTAGCTTTCATACTCAGAGTTTCTAGTTCAAAGGCAGGGCGCACGTTAGCAGTGGTCCTGTAATTCAGTAGGTATATACTCTGGTTAGTAGAAGCCAGGGACATTTCTATAACAAAGTTCCGGTTCTCTGGCGGCGAGGCAACAAAGCTCTTATAAGCTTGGGACCACTTTCTTCACCACATCTGTGCTCCATGTCAAGTATACAGACAACTCTCGTTATAAGCATACGGTCGGGACCAGAGGTGACATGCTTATAGTGAATATATGCTTATATCGAGAGAAAATTACACCCTTTTACATATGTGGGGGGGCCACGAGGGACATGCATATAATGAATATATGCTTATATCGGGTATGCTTATAACGAGAGTTGTCTGTACCCCGTTCCGGGTCCTGTTAACCATGGGATAGGTTGGAAGTTTCCGTGCTGGAAGCGGACCGGCCCGGGGCGGCCAAATCCGCTGAAAGAGCCCGCCCTGCCCCAGCGAAGGCTACCAAGGCAAGGCTATTGGGGCCATGGTGTGGGGAGAGAAAGCCTTGTTGTTGCCTATTCGGGTTAGCATATTTATACGAGCCAAACCGGCCAAGTCAGCGCCCTGGCTACGTGACACGCCCTGTCTAGGTGACACGCCCTGGCTAGGTGACACGCCCTGTCTATGTGACACGCCCTGGCTAGGTGACACGCCCTGGCTAGGTTTCACACCGGCCGGAGGACCCCGGCCAAGCTTGAGCCCGGTCTCGTTGACCCGTTTCCAATATCTACGGGTAGGTCTATGTAGCAAATATGTGCATCTGGTATTCTTCACCGCTAGGGCTCCATGGAATGACAATATTACTCATGGCAGCCATGTAAAGGTGACTCACACAATCAGAACACCGTTCTTAATCATGGACCTCATACATCCACCACGGTCGCGGAAAAAAACAGTTGGTGTTACCTTGAGCTCTACAGATAATATTTCTGTTGCCAGTCCCTCTTTTCGCTGTGTTCCATGCTCTGATGTGTCCTTACAATACCATATTTCATCAGTTTCTGGTGCTTAGGACATTCCGTATAATACAGGCGGCGTTGGACAATATGGAATACAGCCGAACCTCTCTAATTGCATCCCCTCTAAGCGTATATGTTCAAGGCCGCTCGCGTGCAGCATACCCACTGTGCCACTCACGGGCAATTTGAATAATTCCTCGATTTGGTGTATAACGCACTTGAATTGATAAAGGTTTACTAGTACTGGTTTACCAAGAAAAAAAAAGAATTAATAACAGTATACCCATCCCAGGGACTGCAATAGGTTCATCTATTTACACTTCGATGGGATTCAGCTCTAGCAGTCCAATTTGTGTTCATTCAGCTAGAGCTCACAGTCATAGTCTATTGATATTTTCATATATAAGTAAATTCAGCATCGGCAGCAATGATTAGGGTAGAATCTTTTCAACCGAAAACTCGAGTAGTTGTAGATGGAGCATTGCCTAATCTAATTGTAGTTTACCAAGCAGTCAGAACATCTGGAATATTATTCTCCAGGCACATAAGGTTGGCAACTGGTTAGAAGCTTTTAGTTGGGTAAAGGTTAGCAAATACGCCATACTTGGTTAACAATTGATGGCGTTCTCAAAAACAATATCATCGGGAATTTTGAGTGTAGCAGAACGTTTTGGTCAATTGACATTTACTAAGTTGAGTAATTATATTAATTGCCCGCGAGCGGCCCAGAACATATATCTGGTTAAAATTCAATGCATCAAAGTATTTGGGTGGAATGGATGCATCTGGGCAAGCTCGACTGTATTGCAGCGGCAATCAAGGCCCTCCATACCCTCAGGACGGATTCAGGATATGGTGCGCACAATTGTAGTGGAAATATTTATTTCTCCATCTGATGCGAGTCACATTGTCCTTACTACCCCACAGAGCTGAGGGATACCAGCTGTATGCGGCCGTGTATAGGTAGGATGGTCGTCAATTCGAGGCGGACAGTATACGACCATACACTAAAACATAACTTTTAATATAGAAAGGAGTAGCGTTAGAGTGAAACAACAGCTTTTGAGTGAAACAACTGAGCTTGTATTGGGAATGTTTTCCAAGAATCATGAGTGGATGCTTGAAGTTACTCTGTGCCTCTCCTGCCATGCAGGATACGAGATTAGATCTCAATAAGTGTTTGTTTTTTTCTGCAGGGTGGCATTGTTTATGACATTTATATTCCCTTCGCGATTCACTAAAAGGCCGAGGGTGGCCAAAACGCCCAATCGATCCAGTCATAGAAGTGTGGCCAAGCTTTGAATGAATGGTGTCTAGGTTGTTTCTGGTCATCGGAGACAATAATGGATAAAGAGTTTTGCATAGTGGGCGGGGCCATCGGTAAAGTATATAATGAGCCAAATGTCAGCGTTTTCATATTCACCATAACTTCTAACATACTTCATTAACACACCAATTCACACAGATATAAAAATCAGCTCAACGCCTGTATCATCAAGGGACGCCATACTGTTTCCACCGTACTCGCCTAGCATACTCATACAAACGCTCCGGCAACAACCAACCAAAATAGTAACCACTACCTCAACAATGTGTGTAATTCACGACAACGTGAGCACTCAGCTCTTTGACTTCGTGAATGCCCACGAGATAGTCAAGTTTGATGAAAAGGCCGAAATGTATCTGTGGTCTTTTAAGGGAAAAGAGCACAAGTTGGCAAAGGAGATGGTGGCTCGTGTCGTCAATTCTATTGTTGACGACTGGGTGGATGTTCAATTAGTCCTGGACATGCAGGAATTTAAAAGTACTCTTGGAATGTCACATGATGATTTTGGTACCTGGGTTCAGGAGCTAGTGGAGGAGCACCTCGGTGGGCTGTTGGGGGTATGAACGAGCTGATGGCGTAGTGTACCCAGGAGTGGAGGGGATTCGAAGTGCGGAGTTTGGAACTTGAGACATTCACAAAAGGTTTGCTAAATTGTGCTTTCCGTACGCGCAGCTAGTTCTTTCAGCTTTTCTATTCAGACAAATAATTAACGCGCTTCAAAATGGGCTTTCTTTGACTTTGATATCTAGGATATTTCTGTGACTTCTTTATGATATATGGTAGTTAGATACCACTACCGGATACAAACTTCCTCTACACGTAGGTCCTGTGCCCTCTGGAGGCTCAGGGTATTCTCCAGTGACACGAAAAGCAGGCTTCTGGACTATCTTTTTTTGGTAGCTAAAGACTCGGATTCAACCTCGCTATGTTATGACAGACTTTGAAGGCATAGCTCAAAGGTTTGCTAACTATTACCCTCCACAACTTTGTAGCGATTACCATAAATCACGGCGTATCACTGGGAAGTGGCGCACGGCAGTTTTCCCTTGTTTTTCGCATAGCTCAGCCATCCATAGGCTAAATAGGCTCAAAATTTGGGGAAGTCTTGTTCATATATACTCTTTGCTTTTTTTTTAAATAAATCATTACTCGTATTCATCCTATGTAGATATGACGAGAGAGCGCATGCCCGAGTGAGGACCCGGCTGCATTATCCAACCCCTGGGCCGTTCCCTGCCCCGTATCTCTGTACAAGACCAGATACCCCCCGAAGAAGCGTCGCACTAAAAGGGAAAAGAAACAGGAAAAGACATCTGCTCTCGGTATATACAAACAACCCCCCCCTATCGTCCCCCCACCCCATGTGTCAACCTGTGTAACATTGTCAATGCAAAAAAAAAACCCCCCATCACTGCGGGTGTCGAATCGTCCAGCCCCCTTGCTTCGCATGTAACGTATGTAACGTCCATCTCCTTCAAATCCCGCTGTCCCGTTGCATCGGGTGACCAACTCCCCTATTCCAGTCATTTTTCTGTTGGAAATCGTTTCCCACCTAACCTCATAGCCGCTATCTCTTCCGTTGATTTCGTGTATATGACCAGCGATGAGGCTTCTTTCCCTCGTCGCCTGGCCTCTGACAACAGCCACCTCACTCCAATCACCTCGATCCCTGTGTTATCCTCCTGAATCCACCGACCCATCATGCCTGGTTTATATCGTACGGGGACGCCGTATATGACAACGGCTTGTGCATATGGCCGATCGTGTCGACTCCCGGTAGTAGGCTTTTCGGCCCTCTCCCTCCTTCTTCCGACTCTTCTCCAGTTTGACCCCGAACCTCCACTCTCGTAACCGCTGTCCCCCTTTTCATAGTCGCTTAGGTCCTCGTAGGGCTTCCAATCGTCCAAAGCTACCGTATGTGCTACTGGCATTAATTGTGGCGGGGCGATCGTTATTGGTGTCACCTGACTCGCTGCCTGTGCATATGACTTCCTCCCCTCTTCCTTCCGTGTTGGGATTTCCTCCTGGAGTTCCGTTATTTTATCCAAAGCCCAACTGTCCTCCGTCTGTCCTCCGTCTGTGATGCTGTGGTCCGTGTGTATGACTCCCTCCCCCCCTCCTCTCGTGTTGGGATCTCGTCTGGAGGTGTCGGGGTTTCCTCCTGGAGTGCTGTCGTTTCATCCAGAGCTACCTCCGTCTGTGCCGCTGAATCGGTGTATGTGTGGTGTGAGATCGCCACCCTTCCCTTCAAAACTTCCACCTGTGCCTCGTGCTCTCGCTTCACCGTTTCCATCTCTGTCTTATGCTCTTGCTCCATAGTTGCCAACCTCTTTCGTGTAGTTTCATGCGCCGCAAATTCCCCTGCCCTCTTCTCTCGTACCATATCTTCCGCCGTGTATATGAACCCGGACATCATTCCCATCTCTGCCTCGTGCCTTGTAGAGGCTTCCTCGTATTCTCGCTCCAAGTTGCCACCCTCTCCCGTAGTGATTCCGTGGTTTTGTCCAAAGCCTCGTCCGTTTGTGCCGCTGCCTCCGCGTGTGTACTGGGTTGTGGCATGTTCGTCATGCCCAAATCATCCGACAGTTGTTGTGCTCGAGTGGTGAGCATCTCGTATGCCCGGTTGCCCCTACGTTCTTCCATCTCTGTTCCCTTCACTCGTTCTTTTTCCGCTGTTACGTAAGCCGTCGTGTAGGCCTTTATTCCCCTGCCCAGATTCGCTTGTCCTGCTTTTCTCCACCTTCTTTAATCCATTCTGCCACTCGTGCGCTAGCCTCATATATTGTGTTGCTGATATCCGTCCATACCCTTTGTTCCACCTCGTATTGCTGGTGGGGTGTGCGTGGTCCTTTCCCTGGAGACGGTGCCGCCTTCTTTTTCCCTTTCGGCGGCATGTTGCTGCTCATTGATTTCGTCGTCGTTATGTGGGGGCTCGATATTGAAAATCCGACTGGTGTGGTAGTTATCATTTCGTTGATTGGGCCGTTGTTGCTATTCGTTTAGGCTACAGTTCCGAGTTGTGACTGTTGTTTCTGATACGTTATCGTGAGGTGTGGGAGTTATCGTTCGTCTGGTTGGGTATTATGGCCGTGATGTTGATGAGTTGGCCTCTCCGTTGATACAGGTGTTCGTGGGATTCACGTTATTCAAGCTCGGGGGAGAGGGTCGTAGTGTTGGTTCCCCCGATATCTGTGTTGATGATGTCGTTGCTGCTATCGCGGGCTTTCCTATGCCGTTGTCCATTCGCTCGTAGCTCCTCTGGGCGTCCTGTGCTCTTCGTTTCCGCTGTTTTTCCCCGTGCCCGATACTCTTTGCTTGATTCAGGTAGCGAAGGGCCTATCTCAAGTGATGCTGCAACTACCAACAAAATTCATATATTGGGGAAATTTTGGTTTTGAGGGATGCAATATATATAGAAGGCAGAAGGCATAGGGGTATCTGAGGGGCCAGAATCATTGTTGACACCTAGTACCATGAAGCCTGGAACACCCCGAGTGTAACTGTAGGAAATACTCTCGCTGTAACACAGGGTCACGGGGATAAGCATTGACGATCATGGTAGGAATGGAGACAATTTCGTATGAAGGACTAAAAGGGCGACCTAATGGAGACAATTTGGACATGTCAGAGAAGGATAAAAGAGCCGGAATCCGCAGGCGAAATAAAAAGGACAAGGCAGTAGAACCATAGCATTCATACTATAGTGATCTCTACATAGCTTTGACGAATACATCTACATTTCTCTCTCTCTCAAAATTCCTCCGCTTATAACCTCGTAATCTTTACTGTAACAGGGGTACGATAGGTAAAGAAAGGCAAGGAAGCGGTGAGCCGTAAGGCCGACTAGAAGGTACTACACTGGACGAAGGTCGAGTAGAGATGAGAGGAGAGATAACGTCTGTATTGATCTGGGTGCCGCCAATAATGTGTAGAACAGAAGACACAGGAAATACATGAGCTACATATATACCAGGATGTGAGCATGAGCGCATAGCGAGTGAGCTCATATTAGGTACGTAGTAGCTTCATATATCTACAGTGGAGTCTACGTGAATAGATGTAAGATGGGTTCCCTCGGTTATGACGTGGTAGCTAGGTATGGGCTGAATGACATTCACCGCATTCTAATAATAGGGTCCTATATGCCAAGTGCTGGTTTGATTTACACCACATTCCATCACACTGGGTCTTCACTCTATATTCAGAGCGCGGAGTTTATCTTTTACCGCATTTAGAGGCAACTGCAATAAAATAACTTTAATCCCACTCTACATGCTGTCCCATAGGTGGAAATGGATCTATTTAATCGGTACATTCTATTAAGTTACCGGCTGGTTAATCAAGGTCCTAGGGAATACAACCATTCGTCTGATTTACCCCCGTTTAGGGTGCGCGGCTGCATGGCGACCCAACCCAGGCTGCTTTGGTAGGATGAAATGTGAGCCAAGTTGACTATATGATTGTAAGCTAGTGGGTCTTTCATTCGAACGTAGTCTAGGTAGTATATTCTATGAAATACTTCTCTACTTTGCGTCCCCTACTGTCAGACGAATGGTGTATTCACTAGGACCTTGAATAACTATCCGGTAACTTAATAGAATGTACTATTTAAATAGATACATTTCCACCTATGGGACAGTATGTAGAGTGGGATTAAAGTGATTTTATTGTAGTTGCCTCTAAATGCGGTAAAATTATGACTAGAGTGAAGATCCAGTGTGATAGCATGTCATGTAGATCAAAACCCATAGCCTCACAAGGTTTCTAAACTATTACATGGAAGATTCGGGTTTTGTTGATAGGGGTATGTAGAAGAATGTGGGGGGGCGC
>Ga0307511_10003970_pt1 | contig 15119 bp, 17 predicted proteins | sample 13_EM_MG_FD_200266 | JGI IMG/M metagenome (GOLD analysis project Ga0307511, IMG submission 200266) | Populus trichocarpa ectomycorrhiza microbial communities from riparian zone in the Pacific Northwest, United States - 13_EM | ecosystem: Host-associated > Plants > Roots > Unclassified | place... | reverse complement strand
CTTCAGGTAGAGCGGTATTGCAAGATCGGAGAAGATTGGCGACCCCAGGCCCAATGCGACGGGATGGATGGCCAGGACGTATTCATCGATGAGACCCGTTGCTATGAGGCTCCGCATAAATCCCGCGCCGCCAATTGCTACGATCGGTTTCCCCGGCTCGGATTTGAGTTTCCTTATCTCTTCGGCAAGATCACCGTCAAAAACCCGCGCCTCAGCCCAGGAAGCCGCGGCAGGCGATTGCTCCGCACTGGGCGGGATGCCCGCATACCCTTTTTTGGTAAAGACAGCCTTGGGGATCTCGTTCATCGGCGCGGCAAAAGGCCCGGTCGCAGTCGGCCAGTAAGGGGCCATGCCCTCAAACGACTTCCTGCCCATGATAATCAGCCCTGCCTGTGAGGCTGACCCGACACTCCAGGCCAATGATTCCTCGTCTCCGGTCTTGAAGACCCATTCATTCCCGCCATTGGCGCCGCTTACGAAACCGTCGACCGACATCGACATTTTCATTATCAACTTTCGCATAACTATAGATTTTTATTTCTCAAATGTACCGCGCCCTTTCCGCACTCACGGTGGGTTAATGCGACAATCCAAGGGGGAGATCACGCCAATCCGGGAATAGACAAATATTTCGTCGGGATAATTGAATTAACTTCCCGTCTCCCTTTACCATAATGGTTATCTTCTTACTCGCGAAAGCGCTCATGGCCGCCCGAAGCCAATCGGTAAGTTCGTTATGGGTACTGTCCTGCGCAGGGATCCCAGGCTGGTTATATCCCGTCATCCGAGCCGAGCTAAGACCCAGGTAAGATTTCAGCAGGGTAAAAGGCACTCTGATATAGGCGTTGGGATTGGCGTAGAAGTTCTTCTTCTCCGCTTCCGTCAGGTTCATCCCCTTCGATGCGCCAATCGTCTCAATTATACGCTTCTTTTCTTCCGTATTCATGTCACTGACGCTGAAATACACTTTTCCGTCACGGTCCATCGTAATCAGCACTACATTTTTTTCTGCTACAGGTATCGAAGAGACCGAATCGGGAGTGACGACTTTCAACGCCTCGGGTGGCTTGGGCTTGGCTACCAGGATAAAGAAGGATATCGTCTATTTCCATAAACAGCCGATAATTTTTATTTCACTTCCCTTTAAGATCGCCCTTCCATATAAGTCTTCCTTTTACTATATAGAAATTTATACTTATCATGTGTAAAATTTTAAAAACCCCTTACTATGTTTTGTTCAAATTGCGGAACTCAAATTGATGACAAAGCCGTTGTATGTATAAAATGCGGCGCCCCTACACCCAATTTTGCTTCACAATCAGCTGCACGCGTCCAAAATGCTGGCGCTGCCGCTGAAGGATATGACTGGCTGACAACCCTGCTGCTTTGCTTTTTCGTAGGCGGATTGGGAATTCATAGCTTCTATACTAAAAAGACCGGTATTGCCATTGCCCAGTTATTTACCTTAGGAGGTTGCGGCATTTGGGCATTGGTAGACTTAATTATGATCATTACAGAAAATTTTAAGGATGGACAAGGCAGGCCCCTCGTCAGGAAATAAACTCCTTTTTGCTTTATGGCTGCTCGTTCCTCTGCTGATCTTTCAAATCAACTATTACAGTGCGAACGCGCACTTTACTATTTGTCTGTTTAAAAATATTATAGGAAGGGATTGTTATGGTTGCGGGGTATTAAGAGGCGTATCGGCCTGTTTGCACCTGGATTTTTCGGCAGCTTACCGATTGAACCATCTAAACCTGCTGACAATACCTTTACTTACATTCCTCTACGGAAAAGAACTATGGTCAGCCCGGCCGACATTCTTCCGATCCCCAAAAGGAAATTGAGTTGACCCTGCAATTCGTCGTAGACCGGAGTTCTACCCGTCGATGGGATCGATCTGGTGAAATCGCGCGCCCACGCCCGCGGACAACCGGTGTATCGATAGCGGACAGTGAGGGGTTGGGATGCCACCGCAATCAGTTGGTTTTTAACGATTTTGAGAACCGGCATTTTTTTAGTGGTCTATTGATATGCTTAGTATCTACTTTAAGACCGCCTGGCGCAATATTATCCGCGACAAAGTTTACAGCTTGTTGAATTTACTGGGGCTGGCGACTGGGATGGCCGTCGCGTTACTTATCGGGCTTTGGGTGCATTACCAGCTTTCCTATGACCGATTTGTCCCCGGCTATGAACAGGCCTACCAGGTGCGATTCAACTACAGTGATAATGGGGTTATCCGGAACCAGGCCGAGGTCTGTCTGCCGCTTGGCGATGCATTGAAGAAGGATATCCCGGAGGTGGCACATGTGGCGCCGGCTTTCGATATCGGGCAGCAGGTGATGGTCGTGAAAGACAAGCGCATCTATGGCGATGTCCAATATGTCGGGGAGGAATTCCTACAGGTGTTCCCGCTTCCACTGGTGGGAGGTGACCCTGCGACGGCGCTGAAAGGGCCAAGCCCTTCGGTCGTGATCACCGAATCAATGGCCAGGAGCCTGTTCGGGAAAGAGGATGCGCTGAACAAGATGGTCCGTTTCGGGAGCGACCCACTCAAGGTGACGGCCGTAGTGCGGGACATGCCGCGAAACAGCAGCTTTCATTTCGACATCCTGCTGCCCTTCAGCGATTTTGCCCAGGACCCGGGGATAAAACAGGCGTTGACCAATTGGAATGACGCCTACTACCAACTGTATGTCTCGTTGCGGCCGGGCGCCGATGCCGCCAGGACGGAGGCCAAGGCCAGGCGGCTGGTGAGGCAGTATGCGCCGCAGTCTTATACGACTTTCCACCGCGAGGCCATGTTCTTCCCGCTGAAGGACTGGCATCTGTATACGGACTTCAAGGATGGCCAGCCGCAAGGCGGATTGATCGACTATGTACGGATGTTCAGTATTGTAGGAATACTGGTGTTGCTGATCGCGTGCATCAATTTCATGAACCTGTCGACGGCGCGAAGTGAGCGGCGGGCCAGGGAGGTAGGGGTGAGAAAGGTGATGGGATCGCTGCGCGGGCAGCTGATCGGGCAGTTCCTGGTGGAGTCGCTGCTGATGACGGGGCTGGCTTTTCTGCTTTCGATTGCCCTGGTGCAGGCGGTACTGCCTGCGTTCGATGCGCTGACCGGGGACGTTATCCGGGTGCCGTATGGAAGCGGGTATTTCTGGCTGATCCTGCTATCGCTTGTGTTGGCGACGGGGCTGCTCGCGGGGAGTCGGCCGGCCTTCTATCTTTCCTCCTTCCAGCCTATAAAGGTCCTCAAAGGAGTGATGCGCGTCGGGAAGGCGGCATCCCGGCCGAGGAAGGTGTTGGTGGTGTTGCAATTCACATGCAGCATCGCCCTGATCATCAGTACCATCATCGTCTACCAGCAGATACAGTATGCCAGGGACCGGCCGAGAGGGTATGACCCGAACCGGCTGATCGTATCGCGGGCTCATTCAGACGCGTTTGCAGCTTTCAAGCAGGAGGTGATGGAGTCAGGGGTAGTCAGCAACATGACGCGCTCCGCAAACCCGCAGACGGACCCGAATGGACAGTTGACGATCGACAATTGGCCGGGGCGGCTGCCGAACGAACCTCTGTTATTTGCGGTGAATGCCGTGGGCGATTCTGACTATTTCCGGACGCTGGGAATCGGCTTTGTTATGGGAGATAATTTCAAGGGCAATGAAGGAGCGGACTCGAGCAGCGCTATCATCAACGAGACGGCTGTACGGCGGATGCGGTTGAAACAGCCGCTGAACCAATACCTGGACTGCTCGTTTCACGGCGCCGCTCACCGGTTGCGGATCGTTGGCGTGGTCAAGGACGCACTGACGCAGAATCCCTTTGCCGCGGCGGAACCTTCCATGTTCCTCTTTCAGCCCAGCTGGTCCTGGCAGTACACGATGCGGTTGGCCCCAACGGTATCCACGTCCATCGCATTGGCGAAGCTGAAGACCATTAGTGAGAAATATGGCCCGGATTATCCCTTTGCCTATTCTTTCGTCGACGAAACCTTTGCGTCGAAATTCGCCATCGAGATGCTGATCGGGCGGCTGGCGGGGATCTTTGCCGCACTGGCGATCTTTATCTCTTGTCTGGGGCTTTTCGGACTGGCGGCCTATACGACCGAGCAGCGTACCCGGGAGATCGGCATCCGCAAGGTGCTGGGGGCGTCGGTGAGCCAGGTGCTGTTGCTGTTGTCGGGAGATTTTATCCTGCTGGTGGGTATCAGCTGTACGATAGCGGTGCCTGTGGCGTATTATTTCCTGCATCAATGGCTGGCAGGATATTATTACCGGATCACCATCAGCCCGCTGGTCTTTGTTGCGGCGGCGGCAGTTGCGCTCGTCATTACGGCGATTACAGTCGGTTTCCAGTCGGTGAAGACCGCGTTGAAGAACCCCGTCAGCAGCCTGCGGAGCGAGTGAGCCGCTTCAGGATCTGGCCCATCCCGCGAGCAAGCCCCGCCTCTAAATGCACAAGCCCCGCCTCATTCTCCGGAAATGAGACGACAGTTTTAACCATCTTTAATAATGCATTTAATTTAAAGATTGCAATACGAAGAGAGTGTCGTAAATGGCCCTGACGTTTGGCGCATTTACCCCTTTAGGAGAGAGCAATTTGTCATAATTTGACAAGGATTATTTACATCATCTGACAAAAACCCCCTCTATGGCTTATTCAACGAATTTGACAAGGAAAGGCTGGGGCCTGATGTCGCCCCGGATCATCTTTCTTCTATGTACATGCAGTTTATTCTTACTTGCCAGGAGCTCAGCTCAGCAACCGGAGGGCTGGAAGCTTGAAAAAATGCCGGCGGGCCTGGAAACAGAACTTGCCTTAAGCGCCCTGCCACCTCATCTGCGCGCTGCGGCTACTGTTTATCTGTTGGATCCGGCAAAGGGTTATTACATAGCGCAGCAGGGCTCGAACGGATTTGTATGCTTCATCGATAGAACGGATTGGGAATGGGGGAGATTCAGGAAGGACATTTTTGCGCCCATTGCCTATGATGCTGAAGGCGCGAGGACGATCTTTCCGGTCTACAGGGATGTGGCGGCGATGCGAGCTTCCGGAAAATTGACGGCCCTGCAGATAAAAGATTCCGTGATAAAACAGTTCCATAAAGGAATATACAAGGCTCCGGCCAGAGGAGGCGTTTCCTATATGCTGGCTCCCATAATGCGGGTCTACACTGGCAAACCCGGTGATGAAACGGTAATGACGATGAATATGCCGCACTACATGTTTTATGCCCCCTATATAACGGATCAGGATGTTGGCACTAACCCAAATTCCCCCAACGGGCCATGGCTGGTAAACCCGGGTAATACTGTTTTAGGCGAGCGGAAGGGGCCCCATGGATATCTCATCATGCCTGCCGGTGAAGCGGCAAAGGCAAAAATAATAGCAGACGGCAATGACCTGCTTAACCGGCTTGCAGATTATAGCCCTTATTTTAAAGTTGCTCCTGGAGGTATGCATCATTGATATGAATTCATGATACGCTTAACGAAGACGAACTTGCAATGCTAAATGATTGAATAATTCAAGTGATGAACCCGGCTGATCCTGTTACGCCAGAGGCCGACTTTTGCGCTTCTCCTTTCATGTAATACAGTATCCCAGAAAGCGCGGTCATGATGATTGACCGCTCGGTCATGCAACTTCCTGAAATTACAATTCATATAACTGAAGCCTAATCGATTTAATAAATATTCTTAAAATACTTTGAAATACAAAGTGATTTTATTTAACTTTGAAACGCAAAGTACTTTTCGATCATTGCAAAACTCAACAGTGTGAAGATTTCAAGAACAAAATTCGTATTCTCTTCCTCGTTTCGGTGTTTGCCTTTGGAGCAAATCCCCCAAACATGATTGGGTCTTACGTCATTTAATATACAGTTATGAATAGAATTGAACAAATATACTATGAGGCAAAGGCTGACAAATGGTTTCACCGGTTTGCTGTTTTTTGCCGCATCGCTCTGGCAGCCAGCTTTATTCCCGCGGGCTATATTAAAATCATGGGTGAACGATTCGCCGCAGGCCTGCCGCCCAACAACCCTTTGGGACATTACTTCGAAGCCTTACATCTCACAGGATATTACTATACCTTTATTGGAATTGTTCAGATCATAACTGCTATATTATTACTGATCCCGAGAACAGCCCTTCTTGGTGCATTGATATATTTTCCCATCATCGTCAATATTTGTGTGCTTACTTATGCTACCCGCTTTGACGGTACCCGGGGCGTCACGATGATGGTATTGGCAAGCCTGTTTTTATTAATTTGGGATTATGACCGTTTAAAACACATTTTACCATTTAAACAGCCCAAAACAGATCCGCATGTGTTAAAGAAGCCCCTGGGCATGCGCCTTCGGGTCATATTTTTTGGAGGCTCCTTTGCAGTCGTGGCCTTTATCATCATCGGTACTTTCTATTTATATGAGATCGTACCGGGCAATGAAGAAGCTGAGTGCAGAAATCAATGTGCTTCCAGCAAAAACCCCGAGGCTTGCGAAGTTTTCTGCGACTGCATTTATAAGAAAGGTCAACCGCTGGATAGTTGTCTGGCAACTTTTGATAAGGCGAAAGATGTCCGCAAATCTGATGGGAAGTAGCTAATCCTCAATTTAGCCTTGAAGGTGCACCACCGATTTTATATCTTATAGCTCCGTTTGCTGTGGCAGACGAAAAATTCGATTGCATACTGGCTGAGCTGTATCCAACAGCGACAGTTTGAAGATCCATCGTCAGGCGCTTGTGCCCAGGACAGGAGAATTATCTAACCAAAGCGTGCTGGATATGATCGCCTTAGCCTACTTAACCCAAAAAATAATAGCATTACATACATTTCAAAAATATATTTGCTGAATATTCTAAAAGTCGAAATTTAAATTATTAAAAAAGCCTGTGCCCCGATGTTTAAAAAATTAATTGAAAATAAAAAGATTGGTGGAGTTAACTGCATATTATGGCAAGACGGGGAAATTTTATATCAGGGAAGTGACGGATATAAAAATATGGAGACAAAAGAGTTACAGACCATTGATACGATATTCAGAATTGCGTCAATGACAAAACCAATTACTTCAGTACTTGCAATGATGTTGTACGAGGAAGGGAAATTGGATCTCAACGACTCAATTACTAAATGGTTCCCACAGTTTGGGAATATGAAAGTCCTGAAAGACCAACCTGATGAGTACGAAGATGCTAACAAAGATATTACCATACTCGATTTACTTACACATAGAGCGGGTTTTACTTATAGTGGATTTCAGAAGGGAAAACTTAAAGCCGAGTACGACCGGGTTTTAGGGGGCGACATTGATAATGAACTTACAATTGAACAATGGATTAATGGTTTAGCGAGTCTGCTCCTGGTAAGCCAGCCCGGAGAAATATTTAATTACGGAAAATCTACTGACTTATTAGGATTTCTTATCTCAAAGATAGAAGGTAAGCCCTTGAGCAGAGTGATGGAAGAAAAAATATTCAATCCATTATCAATGACAGATACCTTTTTTGACGTTCCAAATAACAAGAAAAACAGATGCGCTTCTAATATTGGTTTTGATGAATTTGGCAACTTGATCAATCTTGAAACAGTTCCATCAAAAATGGCCTTCAAAGAACGACCCAATGGCTTGGAATTTGAATCTGGCAGTGGGGGGCTTTGGTCAACCATATCAGACTACCTAAAATTTGCAAGAATTTTTGTAGAAAACGGAAGTTCAGATGGCATTCAAATCTTAAAAAAGGAAACTAAAGATCTGATGTGTTCCAATCATTTGACGCAAACTCAAAGGCAACACTCAAAATTAATGGGTACGCCGATGTTTATAGACAATTTTGGTTTTGGATTGGGTGTGGCTGTCGTTATGAGAGAAAGCCCATATTTATCTATGCCTTGTGCAGGCTCTGTTGGATCTGTAGGTTGGCCAGGTGCTTATGGTGGTTGGTGGTCAGCAGATCCGGTAAAAAAATCCATTGCCATCTTTTTAACACATAGTATGACCGAACTAGATCAACTTACACAAGGCATTGGGTTTGGATTCTATGAAGCCATTGACACGTTTTCAAAATATATTAAAGAGAGTTTGTAAGCAACAATATAACAATGCTTTTTCTCCTGGATGGTTTTTCGGCGAGGAGCGGTAGTGAGCCACGATTGTACTCGTTTCAGGGAGGCTTTATAAGCTAAAGTATTATTTTACAGCCGCTTAACCTCATTTTTTCTTTCCTTAGGCCTTGCGTCGTACTTTTTTTTTGCTCTCCGGGGTGATCTTCCTACCTTTTTAGACACATATTAATAAACGGCACTTGAAATGATCACACCAATGGAAGATCCGATCATACAGCTGTACCGGGACAGTTTCCCGGACGTCGCGCGGATGATCCGGCGGAAAGGCGGGACCCTTGAAGAAGCGAAAGACGCCTTTCATGACGCGTTGCTGATCTATATGGAAAAAGAAAAAGCAGGGCGGCTGCAGCTGCATTCATCGCCGAAGGCATACCTGTTGGGGACAGCCAGGATATGTTGGCTGCGTGCACGAGGGGCAACGGTGGCGCTGCCTGAAGCGTTCGATACTGCGGAGCCGGAGGATGCGGGCATGGAGGAAAGAGAGCACAGCCTCCGGGCATCTCTTGTCAGAAGCGGGAAGAAGTGCCTGGAGCTATTGAAGGCTTTCTATTATGATCATTGTTCTATGCAGGACATTGCGGCCCGGTTTGGTTTCAATGGCACAAGGTCCGCCACTGTACAGAAGTACAAATGCCTGGAGAAGGTCCGGAAGGAAATAAAAACAAACAAGGTTTATGCGCAGTGAACTGAACGAGATCTGTTTGATCGACCAGTGGCTGCTTCATCAGCTCAGTGAAGCCGAAGCAAAAGACTTTGAAGCCAGACTGCTGTTGGACGAGGCGTTCGCCGAAAAGGTCGAGGCTCAGCGCATCTGTCACCGACTGATACGTCACTATGCCCGGAGGCAGGAGCGCTTCCGGCTGGAAGCGATCTACAGGCTACTCATGGAGGAAGCCGGTTTTGCCCATCAATTGAACACAATTTTTACCTGATATGATCATCCCAACCGTCATTGACAGCGCCACCAGGGGCGCCTACGACATTTACAGCCTGCTGCTGAAGGAGCGCATCGTATATTTAGGAACGGCCATCGAAGAGAATGTCGCCAACCTCGTCGTAGCGCAGCTGCTCTACCTGGATAGCGAGAATCACAACCCCATCATGCTTTACCTCAACAGCCCGGGCGGCATTGTCTATGGTGGCTTTGCCATCTATGACACCATGCGGAAGCTGAAATCACCGGTGGCCACGGTGGCGATGGGATTCTGCGGCAGCATGAGTACTTTTCTGCTCACGGCGGGTCAGAAAGGACAACGTTATGCCCTGCCCTATGCCACCATCCATATGCATCCGACAGGCGGGGGGGCTAAAGGATATACAGAGGATGTCCGCATCGCGTACAAGGAGCAGGAGCGGTTGCAAAACCAGATATTCCACCTGATGGGGAAGTTTTCCGGCCATAGCCGCGAAGAGATTGAAGAGCTTTTTCGCAGGGACAGGTTCATGAACAGCCTCGAGGCCCGGCAGTTTGGCTTTATTGATGAGGTCCTGGGCGATACCGATGATCTCATCGCGATTGATGAGGTGCAGCAGACGAAAATCCATTTTCACGCGCCAGGGAACAACAGGGAAAGTATCGGATTTAAGCAGCACCCAGCGGCCCCTACTCCTGATTCCCACGGAGGCTGAGAGTTGTGGAAAATAGCATTTATGCCATCTTGTGACAAACGAGGAATATAATAGGCAAGTCTGCAAAATATTTGATCGTTAGCCTGGTGAACAAGGAGCGGTTGTTCTGACAGTTTTGATTTCATCGTATCAGAAAACGCCTTTGGGTACCGGAGTGGAGGGTTTTCGAACCGGTTTCTGGGTGATCTAAGGTTGGTTTCCGATCTGATTATTTGATTTGCAAAGCCTTTTAAAGGACTACCCTTGGTAGCCACATCCTCGTTATAGCTGCAAAAAGGCCAATCGCCATCCCAACTGTTACCAGGAGCAGTAGTAGGGAGAATTGCAACTTTAGCCCCGCCGACTGGCTCCCCTTCGATCTGAAATAGCCCCAGATCAACACCTGTGGGAATATATAAACCAACAAGCCCAAAATTGTCAGGAACGGCCCGGTAAAGGTTTCGGGATCAAAACCAACTGGTCTGGCGTAAATTGTCAGCCATAGCATCAGAAATACCCTGAATAACCAAACGCCACTCATCGCCAATAATAAATGGACGGCCCATCGGTTATGGGCCGGTATATCTCTTTTCTTTGCTGTTCGAATGGTAAATAGCGCGCAGAGTAGTATGATCAGGGCATTGATCGATACGATCAAATGGCCGAGCTTATCTCCAACGGCCTTTGGCCGCCATACGAGTATGATCCCATCCAAACCGATGGCGAATGCGAAATAAACATATATTCGCCCACTTATCCGGTGAAAAATCGGCGCGTATCGGCGTAACGCCGGAATTACCTGAAGCGGCCCGAGTAGGCTGACGACAGCTGCGATCGCCGCATGCAATCCAAATATCGCACTCCGGAATGGAGCCCCTTTTATATACAAATCCGGTGCGGCCATGTTCCAGCGTTCAAACTGGCCAAGGAAAGCGCTCTGCCAATAGCGCAAAAAAATATAAGCAGCAAAGATCCACTGTCCTAAAAAAAAGACGAAGAACCAGATTACGACCATCCAACGAAATAGGGTCGGGGCCCATGCATGAACAGGCTTTTGCAGGTATAAACGCATACCCACAAAAATATTGGCCTTTACGGCCTGTACACTTAACATTTGTTAGGAAATCTCCCGCCGGATCCTGCTCAGGCTTTCCGGTTTGATCCCCAGATAGGACGCGATGTATTTCAGCGGTACGTTCAGGATAATATTCGGTGTCTTCTTAATAAACTTAAGGTACCGTTGCTCTGCCGTAAGGTTGGCCAGGTCATCGATCCGTTCCCTGTACTCTTCCTGGACCTGGTTGAATAATTTGATCGTATAATCCTTTTGTGTATAGCTCGTCTGATAGGTTTGGTCTGCATCTGTCTTGGATATTCGTAATAGCTCGCAATCCGTAATACACTGCAGGTGTTCGTTGGAGACCGTTTGCTGTACAAAATGCTGATACGAAGTAAAGAACCGCGGCCCTTCATTCAGATCGGTCGTCACTTCCTCGCCCTTTGCAGTCACATAGTACTTGCGCATATAGCCTGACACGATAAAATTATGATACTCAGGAACCCTGCCCGCCTTATCAAGCAAGGTGTCCTTCGCCACCCATAGGGGATGGAACGTTGCCCGGATGGAGGCCCTGTCATGTTCCGGAAGCGCGACAAGCTGGGATATATAAGTGAAAAAAGTTTCGTAGTAGTGATCCATGCGATATAATGCAGATCACAATATACCATAATTATGTGGTAACCTGTTGCCGTTTGGCTTAAGAAGCAAATATATAAAAGAAAATTTATCTTTAACAAAAGCAGCTTAACCGGGTGTCCCTAATTCTAGGACAAGATCAAATGCGTTAAGTATATTTATTTCTTTTATCGGACAGCTTGGGTAAATTGCGAATAATTTCATACTTGATCCATGTCTAATTTTGAAGCGTTTTTCGATTACATCCAGAAAATATCAGGCAAATTGCTTTCAGAGGAGGATAAGCATTTATTGACTGTACATTTCAAACCCAGAAAACTTCGAAAACGGCAATACTTTTTACAGGAAGGAGACGTGTGCAAATATATCGGGTTTATTGTAAAAGGATCCGCCAGAACCTTCACAATAGATGAAAAAGGACATGAACATATACTGAAATTGTCTGTGGAAAATTGGTGGCTGACAGATTTCGAAAGCTTTTACCTTTTAACGCCAAGCCGCTTTAATATTGAGGCGCTGGAGGAACTGGAGATTCTGCAATCAACCAATGCAGATATTGAGGAGTTTCTTAAACATATTCCTGCCTTTTTAGCGATGTCGAACGTAATCAGTCAAAACAATACAATTGCAGCTCAGAAAAGAATACAGGCTATTAGCTATTCGGCTGAAGAGCGCTACGAGGAATTGATACAAAATTACCCCCATTTTTTACAGCGGTTCCCGCAAAATATGATCGCATCATATCTTGGTCTATCGTCCGAAACTTTGAGCAGGATAAGGAAAAAATCTTTAAAATAGATCTGTCAATTACTTCTGCCGGACATTCCAATTGGTCCCATCAACTTTACACACCCCGGATGAGAAGTAGTGCTCAACAATGGAATATATGCCGTTGTGGTCTTTCAGACAATCAGTATCTTCTGTTTTTCATCTCTATGTTAAGTATCTTATTTTCAGTTAGTTATAATGTTGTTCTGATTTAAGTCGGCATTTTTAGTTGACATTTGTGGTGTGTATTTGATGATACATGTCAACGTGTAGTTCGTTATGACGCAGTAGCTTTGAATGTAATTCAGAACGGAAAAAACCTGAAGGACTTGAATATAATTAATAATAGAAATCATGAGTAAATTAGAAAACAAGGTAGCGGTAGTTACCGGTGCTGCCAAAGGAATAGGTGCATCTATCGCCAAACACTTTGCTGCAGCAGGCGCAAAGGTTGTTGTAAATTATGCGTCAAGCAAAGCAGAAGCTGACAAAGTAGTTAAAGCGATTACCGATGATGGCGGTATTGCCATTGCAGTACAGGCCGATGTATCGAACGAATCCGATGTGATCAGGTTGTTTAAAGAAACTGAGAATGCTTTCGGCACGCTGGACGTTTTAGTAAATAACGCGGTATCTCAAGGATATGCACCTATTGAACAAATTTCGGTACAGGACTTCCATAAAAGTTTCAACGTTAATGTGTTAGGGCCTGTATTGACTATCCAGGCAGCTCTGAAACTTTTCGGCGATAAGGGTGGAAACATCATCAATATCAGTTCGGGTGCAAGTAAATATCCTCTTCAAAATGCCTCATTGTACTCTTCAACTAAAGCGGCACTTGATGCCTTCACAATTGCTTTATCTAAGGAGTTGGGTGTTAAAAACGTTCGTATCAATTCTATTTTGCCGGGCGCTACGGCAACGGAAGGTGCAGCCAGCGCGGGCGTCACTACCGGCAGTGAGTATGAAAAGATGTTTGTCGAAAAAACACCGCTTGGACGCAGAGGCCTGCCCGAAGACATTGCGAAAGCTGTGGTATTTCTGGCTTCCGATGATGCCGCATGGATTACCGGTGAGCAAATTTCCGTTTCGGGCGGTATGTACGGTTTTTAAAATCATAAGCTCAAAAAAATGAAAGATTAGGAGACGGTGATTTACCAGTCCATTTATTAATTTAATTAAGTATGAAAGTAATAGGCATCCTTGGAGCCGGCCATATTGGTAAAGCCGTAGCCACTCAGTTTTTGGCCAGGTGAGTAAATTCCTGTATCGGGTGAATATGGTTCTAAATTCATCAAAATAAATATCAAACCACGCGAATAAATGAAGTGGTTCGCTGGATATGCAGGCCCATAGCGGATTTCAGCGAGTCCGAAAATGAGGAAAGCTCCGAAAAATCGGAGCTTTCCTTTTTGGTGCCCGGGAAAGGGCAATTATCTAACCAATTATTCACTGCTCAGGGGTGCATCTGCAAGGCTGTCATATACATTGTATAGTATATAATTCTGATAATTATTTTTCAGCCGATATAATCAGGGTAGAATAATTCATAATAAGCCTTCCGTAAGTTAGCCTGCCATTGCAATCTGCAAGCAAATCAGCATTTATTTTTTTACGTGTTTCTTCACTTGTCTTACTTAATGAGTTTACCACTGCCTCAGACATTTCCGTTCTGTTCAGCCAATAATTTTCTGCTGTTCCAAAATCTATTTTGCCGGAAATAGTTTCTTCATTTACATTTTTAAAACCGGCATTCTCAAACAATTGTTTCATTAGACCGGGTGTTGCACACCCAAACATGCCTGGTGCATTTGCGGGCGGCCGTGGAATTTCGATATGTTTCGATAAAACTTTCGTCATTGTGGTATGCCAATCATTATTTTCCGCCCCAGCCCAAACACTGACCGCCATTTTGCCGCCATTTCTACAAACACGGAATATTTCTTTTGCAGCCAATTGCATATCAGGAAAAAACATAAAACCCATCCGGCAACTTATTTTATCAAAAAAATTGTCACTGAAAGGAAGGTTGGACACATCTGCGACTTTAAATTCTATATTGTTTATATCCCGTTCTTGTGCATAAGCCTGTGCAACGGCAAGCATTTCTTCAGACAGATCGGTTGCATGTACTTTGCCTCCTTCTGCTATCGCTGCAATTGAAAATGCAGGCTCGCCTGTGCCCGATGCAATATCCAGCGTTACATCATTCGTTTTTATATCCAGCGCTTTTATAATCGCATCGCCTATTGGCCTTAAAAAGTTCATTGTAAATTCATCCCATTTCCTCCAGCCATAGGCCACTTTGTTCCATCTTTCTTTTTGTTCGTCACTAATGGTTTGCAATTGTTCGTTCATATAACAGGTTTGGAATTGAGAAATGAAATTAAAGATAGTAAAAAGTTGATGTTAAGCCCAAACAGGAATCGAACCATAAGATATTGATAATAAGTTGTTTGGGAAATGAGGTGATTAGCTTCCTGAGTTATCGAACTAAAAAACCCGCTGCCAGAGCGGGTTTTAAAGAATAAACATTAAATCGTGCCCAGAACAGGAATCGAACCTGCACTACCTTGCGATAACCAGATTTTGAGTCTAGCGCGTCTACCAGTTCCGCCATCTGGGCTTAACCACTAAAATGTGGCTTGAAATCGGGACGCAATATTACGTATTTGAGCTATCTTGTCCAAAATTCTTTGCAAACCATTTGAGAATGATCAGGATAGGATTATTACGCGAGGGTAAAATACCCGCCGATAACAGGGTAGCCCTCACGCCGGCACAATGTAAGTGGATTCATAAAAACTCAGACCAGGTAAGGGTCATCGTACAGACTTCCCCGGGTCGTTGTTACTCCGATAAAGAATATGTCTCGGCAGGAGCGGAAGTAAAACAGGATCTT
>Ga0307511_10003969_pt1 | contig 15120 bp, 11 predicted proteins | sample 13_EM_MG_FD_200266 | JGI IMG/M metagenome (GOLD analysis project Ga0307511, IMG submission 200266) | Populus trichocarpa ectomycorrhiza microbial communities from riparian zone in the Pacific Northwest, United States - 13_EM | ecosystem: Host-associated > Plants > Roots > Unclassified | place... | reverse complement strand
TGCCTACGCGGAGGCGGTCGCCCAGACGCAAACCCCAGTCAAAAAAGGCAAGCCGAGCGCCGACCGATGACCACCGCCAGCACATAAAGGCAAGGAGAAGGAGCAGACCTCCTCACCCTCCTCCGGCCCACCTCCACCCCCCCGCCCCCCGCCCCCCGCGAAGACAACAAACAGTGAAAGCCATTGTGGTACGCGCCCTCCCGACGAAGTACAAAGTAGGAGAGCTACGGTGGTGGCTCCAGCAATACAATAAAGTCACAACCATCACGGGAGCTCGATGTCTTCTGACAGATGACCGCCGCACGGGGAAGACCCACTCTTCTCTGGTTCTATACCTGGCAGACTCCCCGGTGACAACACGCTTAAGGATGGGAAGGAAGTCCTTCAACACCACCGCCTTTGATTAGGACCGACCGTCAGTCCCCCGATCCCAACCGAAGTAGACGAGGAGAGGAGGGTTGGAGTGAGAGGAGAGTTGGAGTCAGAAGAGAAGGAGTTCGGAGTCGAGGGGAGGGCCGGGAGAGGGCGTGGCGGAGGATGGGCGGCTTTATTTTTCGGGGAGGGCCGGGAAGGGACGTGGCGGAGGACGAGCCTTGGGGAGCCGGAAGGAGGGCGGAGGAGGAGGGGCGCTAGCACTCAACACTTTGTATTTACTTGTTTTCTACGCGCGTAGGGCCACCCAGATTAACTTGGGACGCCTTGAAACCTATCGGTGTTCCGGTAGGCTCGTCGTATCCCTCGTACAGGGACGCATACGAGTAATGAGTTATTAAATATATATATATATTAGTTACCCTGAACTTACTAGTCCATCCGGTTGGTATATCCTAGTTCTAGGTTTCTTTTAACTCCGCCTTTGTTAATTCCGCTGCCTAGGCCTTTAGCCGTACCGTGTCAGCTCAAGTATTTTTTCTTCTGCATGGGGCTCGCCACCACTTTGCTGTTGCCACCTGTGTTCATTGACCGGCTGCTAATATCACGGTTCGGCGTTACCCTGAACTGTCGCGGTATATAGACCCCTCGGGTTGAGTAATGAATCAATCAATCAATCAATCAATCTCTCGTCTTTCTTATGTTCAACAAGCATACCAACGGTCTAGATCTCTTACCATAGACTTAATAGACATCCTCTGCGAATTCCCCGCCTACCAATATTCCGTCTCAAACCCCCTGTCAAACACCCAAATGGCATTCATATTATATGCTAATGAATCTGTACCTCTTCCAGATACAAATATATTTTAGTGGCTATGGTTCCCTTCATTGCAGCCTGAGTTATGCTGTGGGAAATGGTACAACAAGCAAAACATAGCCAATGATGCACTAGTCCGTGATGGTTCATAGGCAGGTGATGTATGGTAGGTGCCTGCTGGAGGTTTGGGTATAACAATTCCGTTGCCGCAGCCGGACTTGGTGTTTCGGTGTGCTTTGGGAGCCCCAGTGGTCAAGGAGGCACAGATGTCATCAAGCCTTCTGATAGGTCAAAGCGCTATAGGTGGTAGGATGTATATTCTCCTAAATCGAATCGAATAAAAGCTGTATTGCTAACGTTTGCATTCCCTCCGTCAGATCCCCATCTTCTTCTGAATCATGGATTTGGTCGGTCTTCCATCCACCTTCGGAGTCTGAATGTCTAATCAGGTATGCCACTCGTATTGCCCCAAGTCCCAGCACTGTCCCGAATGGTGGTGCACAAAATGCGTAGGGTACAACCGCTGCGTAGCCGTTGCCGCTCTAATCTGTATTCGGGCGGGTACGGTCTGCAACTGTCGGAGGCCCGCTGCTTTGCGCTACTCGATGAAGCGTTTTGGCTCCGCCAGTCCCTACTGGCTCTGGGTCTGATGTGGGAGTTATCGTTTTTCTGAGAGGTTGGATTTCGCGTGGGTGCTTATGCAAAAATGTCGTGGGTCACTGCCCATTAAGGAGCCTTTGTATGGGGGCCGAGTGAAAGAGGGGAGAAGAATAGGTCGACAAGCATCAAGCAAGGGGGAGGAGTTCGCGATCGTCGTTGCCCGCAGGTCTATGAAGATATTCTTGTTTTGGACGGCGTGGGCTATCTCGTAGTGCCGTCCGGTTCTCTGTAGCTTCGCTGGTGCTTCATTTCCCACCAAGTGCTCGTTCTTTCACAGTTATTTTCGACAACATCTCTTCTTTTGGTTGTAAGGTGGTTATATTTGATTGTATTTTTATTTTACATATTTTATTTATACTGTTTTTTCTTTCTTTTTTCTTTTTCTTCAAAATTTCATTACCCATATACAGCCCTGATAGGATGGCCACGATGAGCCCTCCGGAAACCCGGACCGAAGGTGGTGAAGGGAGTGGCGGGGTAACTGTACTGAGCAGTTACCCTAAAAAGTTTGCATTGTTCTTTTCTTGGTGCTACCAGTAAAGGTGGTGAAGATGGCGGTGGAGGCAGTACCGCTGGTGATGGTGGTGAAGGCGATGATGACTCCAGGTGGCGAGGGAGCCAGAGGTGGTAAATGGGGTGATAGGCGGCTCACTGTGATTAGGAGCTCCACCGTGAAATCTTTGGGACCGTTTTCATTTAGGTGGTGGAGGTCCTGAGGTGTTGAATGTGGCGGACGTGACGGGTGTTGTGAATGATGTGGAGCTGAGTAAGGTGGTGGATGTGACTCAGTTGGCCAACGAGGTGGAGTTGGAAAAGGAGGTTAAGGTGGTGAAGGTCAGGGTGTCTGGAGTTACCCTGAACCCGCTAGTTCCATTATATATTTCGGTAGTGGAGGGGGCACTGCGCCGGAGAATGTGGCAGAGGACGTTAAGACTGTTGAGGTGGGTAAGATGGTGGACGTGACCAAGTTGGCGAAGGTGGTGAAGGTGGAGTAGCGCGGGTCACTTGGTGAGAAGTTACCATCAACCTGCTGTTACCGTTTATTTTGGTGGTGGAAAGGGCAAATATATGCAAGGAGGTGAACGTGATCCCATTGGCGAACGGGGTGCAGGTGCAGTTGGTCAAATAGTTATAGGTGCCGAAGCGGGGGTCACCATGGTCAGGTGTTACCCTGAACTCGCCAGTATCAGCGCATGGCCCCCAAGGCCCGGACGCACAGGATCGGTCGATACGAGTGCTGAGTATGCACGGGTTACTTATGTTGAATGGGGCTGATAAGCATGCACGGGATCGAGGGCTTAGTACTGTGTTCTCGGTTTATTCTATTGGATAGTGGAAGCGGTGGAATCTATATATCCTTCCTGTATTTCCTTACTCTCCCATTCTCCTTCCCTCCTCACGCAACGTCTCGTATATACTCTTTAACACAACGTTCCTCTTGTCATAGCCATACGCGCTCCCCAGAGCCATCCACAGTCCTAGTCCGTAGCTGTCCCGTTACAGCCAGAGCCGTTTTCTATTTTCGTGGCAGACAGAGCTGTAGTGAAGGCGGGGGACCTGGCCAATGTGGTAATGGAGGTTGAGACGGGTAACGTGGTGGACATGGCCTAATTGGCGAAGGAGGTGAGTTGGTGAAACCTGTGAAGGTCGTCATGCGGGGTCACTGTACTGAGGTGTTACCCTGAACTTCCCTGTGCGGTTTTATAACTGCTAGTGGTTACCGCCGTGGTGAATGCGGCGGAGCTGCCAACGGACGCGAAGAGGTGGAGGTGGGTAAGGCGGTGCACGTGTTGTAGTCGGCGAAGTAGGTGAGATGGGGAACGTGGTGAAGAGGAGTCACCGTCCTGAGGATTTGCCCTGAACTTGCTTGTATCATCTTTATTTTGGTGGTTGCGTCTGCGCCCTCGTGTAAGCTACCATATACGTAGCTTATGATATATGTAGTAAAAGATTGATCCGGATCCATGAGGTTATCTGCTGCATCCCCGCGATGCAGGGTGCAGGAGGTACATTTATATCAAAGACTGCTTTGGTGTATCTGCGTGCAAACCACTCATCGGTGTCACGCAAGGACCATTTTAGTAATCAGGGAGTTTTGTTTTAAATATTTGCGTATTTAGCGTGATTATTTAATGTGATTACAAGGTTACTATGGGCGCGTGGGATTGGCACGCGGCAGTATGTGCGCCTGGTATTTTGAAGGGGGGGGGGGGGCTTCGGCTTGTTTCAATGTTGGCACGTTTTGAATTTCAGGGTTCAGCACAGGCTAAATTTGTTAGTGGAGAATTTAAACTGTGTCTTCAATACTTCCGACCAGACGTCCATTGACCCCTCATGCCTCCCGGTGTCAATGTTAAAATCTCTATGGGATACTTGTTAGGTAGGGGAAGGCACCGGAGTTGGCGGAGAATATCTGAGCACAGTGGACCTATAGCAGGAGGCTACGAGCAGACGGTAGGTATTGCGGCCAGTAGACATTGTGCGAAGGCTTGTTTGTATTATATACATGCAATCGGGAGATCGTAGGACAACCAATGTCTATAGCTGCAGAGGCTTAGGAGTAGCTCTGTACAGGCGGTTTGTTAATTATTTTGTGTACTCCGTGATCGCCTCCGCACCAATAGGAATTCCGAGTGGATTGAAGAGTTGGAAGGTTTATCTGCTGCCCGCGCCAGGTACATATGATACGGGTAATACCATTGAATATGTGAGCGAGCTCGATTAACTAGGAAACCTGGTAAGGGAAAGAGCAGGGAAAGTCAATAACCAGTCAATGGCGATAAAGATAATGGACACAGAACAGACTCACGCCATGCAGTACGGATGCTATGATCGGCTGAATGAAAGGCTGAACACCCAAACCAATGAAGCAATGGCGAACACCATGCAGAACAGAGGAACCTCATGCAGTACTGTTGTCATGATTGGCGGCTGAACACCTGAACCGAATGAAAGAAATAAACCAGAACAAGGAAATAAAAGTAGCGCATTTCAAATACCTCGACGCGGCATCCTCGACTGGATAAGGGCACTCCCTGGAATCCATGCCACTAGCAGACCCCCCGAAACCCCTTCAAACGGCGGAAAAGGAGCCAGGTACCCCCGCCAAGTCATCCAGGATATACAGTGCGCAGCTGGATAAGTCTGTCAAACAGGAAATTTGTTCTCGTGGCAATGCCACCAATGCCACTAACTGGCTCTCAACAGCCACATCTCCAATATCAACCAGTCGCTTGTCTCCTTCGCACTGCGCCTTGTTGCTGTCTGTGCACGCGCACGTGGTGTGTGTTTGTGGGACCTCGCTCCAGTCCAGTGTTGGAACTCGAAATACCCTCGGGACCCTCGGTACCCTATTGCGGATGTGGTGCTGCGTGTGTTTCGCAAAACACCATGCACATGTGATTTTCACTGCTGCGCGCTGCAGCACTGATACCCATCTCCCACCGCAGCATGGTTGTAACTCCATATATGTAAGGATATTTTGCATCTTAAGCCTGGCTTCATACTCGTGAGATGCCATATGCATAAATATAGCGCGGTGGATGTGAAGGCGAGACATCGCCGCCGGTGGGCTCTCAGGCTCACGGATCACCTTTTGGCAGCCTGCACACACAGTGGCACCACAAAGCTCACAGGCCCTGAGGCGGACTGTACAGCTTCGGAATGGCTTGCGTAGTGGTGCAACAGTGTTCGGAATAATTGCGTTCAAGGTGCGGCAGGTATGTGCCAGGTTGATTATGTCTGACCGGTGACTGTAGGACAGGATTGGTCGAAGGGTTGGGAATATGGACAAGATCCGCGTTAGAAGTCCCGTACTGTGAGGTGTTGGTGCGGAAACCCCATTGCTATGAGATGACATTGTGCTTTGAGGTGCGATTGGAATTGGCAATCGAATATTCAAGGTGGGCTTGTGACTTCCACGCTGGAGTCAAGTATCCCAATTTGAAGCCGCTCAGCCGATGGAAGCCCAAGTGATCTGTTGAGAGTTACTTATAGCTGACATCAACGTCAGGCTGTGCTAGTCCATCGTGACAATTTAATTTAGTCAAGAGTTCGACCATTGCCACGCTAATCTATCGATCGTGTATTCCTGACAAATGTATCGTCATAGTTGTCGTCTCTGGATTCCGCTAGGCTCCATTGATGCGACCAGTATTGTAGAATCCCTCGTGGTCATAGGGTGCATTCTCCCACGAATTGCCTTTCGTGGGACTAGATATTGCCCCGGTCCTCATGGGGTAGGTGGACGGTCATGACAGTGTAGAAAATGTTTACGAAGGGCATATAATAGAAGGTCATGTAGCAGGTCATGTAGATAGAACGTGGTGGGTTCCGCTGATAAGCTCTGTATTCTCATAGTGTAGAACAAGAGAAAGTCGATCGCCCGAGCTTTATCTCGAGATTCTAAGCACTTAGTCCCTAGTATAGGTTTCCACATGTGGAAAGTGGAGCGTTACCCAAACCTTCCATATAAACCGCGCGTCTGTGAGCTATTACCATGTGTGGTCCGATAGCTACACCAGGATCAGATTAGCACTTCTGACCTTGGTGAACCGTGATTTGTAATATTCATCACCTGCTAAACAACTGGCGAAACATGCAAGCTGCCTTTTCTCTTCCAGGCGGTTGTCCCATCGCCTCTTGGTTTGCACTACATTTAGGGCCTTAATAACAGCCAATGCTGCCGTAGTTCCCCAACATTGGAACCTCCGGATCTGAGCCGGCGTTCCTTGCGAGCAGCATTCCACAAATTGAACATATATTCGCAAACAGTTCCCTTGCTCAGGAAAGGTTCCTATCTCGCCGCATATCGTATGCAACCACCTTGCACGACAAGATTGCATTGAATGGAGTCAACAACGGTATTGACATTCACTGCTGCAGGAGGTTAGAACCTCGTAGGTTGGTACATGTTGGTCATCTGGAGAAAAGTGTGCCGACTTTGTACTGACATGACACTTTGTGATATAATTTTGCCCGTCTCTCCTAAACGTATATCAAATCAAGATGGTCCCAAGCGCATGTTAGACCCCATTATGTGTGGTACTATGTTCATGAAATTGCCCCACGAGTCCCCGTAACCGCATATACCAGAGCTAAATCAGATCAGAATTGGCCCAAGCGTACGTGAAACCTCTTCTATGTACTTGATCTACGTAAATGCAAACATTTTTCCTGCTTTGTCTACTTGCGCACGGCCTTCACTACGTACCTTTTGCGATGTTATGCTCCGTATATTATGGACATGACCACCTAGAGTTTCCCAGGCACAACTACACTTTCTAGTAGGCAAAATGAGTGGCGTCAAACTGATCTTATAATATTCACCGCACCCAAGTTACCCTGCACAGGAGCGGTCGTGCCAACCTGACTACCAAGTAACCGGACAGGGCAATAATGGCGATCCTGAGACTCTCAATGAGTTGCATGAATCACCACAGTAGGGGGCTTAAGATTAATGTTAGGTGTAGTATATTGTGTTCTAATGTGGGAAGAGCTAGCGGAATAGGTTGAGCACGCGGGGTATGAACTGTCTCAATGTAAAGTAAAGAAGGGTTCACAAAGTCCGCGAGGGCGAAGATACTCTGTTGTCGCTCTCCCGGGCTTTGTGATGCCGTCGAGAGCTTGCTCTAGGGCGGGCGCTATTGCCAAAAGTCCCAGTTTTTGGAGTCGGGTTTCGTCGTTGGAGCGTTCTTGGCCCCGCGGTATTAAATTAGATATTTGCGACCGGTTCGATCCCCTAGTTGGTACATTTCAAGGGTTTACGTCATTGTTGCATAACTAACCGATACCGCTTAGCGGTTGGTACTACAGATCTCAGAGATGTGTAGTCTTCTCACCAAGCACGATCTCAAACGATAGATTAACCCATAAGCCAGTGGGCTGGCAGTTAATCTCTTTGTTAAGACGTATTTACCCTGTTGCGAGCGGGGCTACTGTTGAGGCCCTATAGAGGCAGACCAGTAAGTACGAGACTGAGCAGCAATACCCGATGATTTCATCAATTCTAACCCGACACACCCCAGTCAGTATAGGGCACCACGATCTTACCCGGCATGTTGGGAAGGACTGGACATCTGTTTCGTCGACTGGGTAGTACTAGGACTGCGAGGACTGGACAAATTCGTTTTATTGGGTGCACAAATGCAAGTCTCAACCCACCAGCAACACCTGCAATAAGGAAGGCAAAGACAAAGTGGGAGACGTCGTATTCACGACTGAGCACCCATGAAGCAGAAAAAAGGCTCGGGTTCCACATCGACGAGGTCAGGGCGGTACGATTCAAGACGATGTTAGCTGGGGGCGTGGATGCCAAAGAGCAGCAGAGAATGAATGGCATCAAGGACCTAGTCTATGCTCGCCTAATAGAATATATCAATATCGAAGGCCTACCCGACGCAAATCCTGATTTCAAGGAAGCCAATGTTAATGACTTGGTTTTATACACAATTGGACCGATAATCGATGCTGTCCGCAAGATGGGACACAACATACGCTTGAGAAGGGAAAAAGAGTTAGTTTCAGTGGATGGTGTGACAGGTGGAATGGAAGAATTTGTGGTGATCGACCGGATCGCAGTAGGGGAGGATAAATTTGTGTTTGTTATTGAGGCAAAGCGAACATCAGTGGCGCAGGCGATGAAGCAGGTTTTGCTGTCATTAAAGGATTCAAGAGACAACAATGGCTGGGGCACTGTATATGGGTTTGTCACAAGTGGACAGCAATGGAAAATGCTGAGCTACGATGGGGCATTGTTTCAATCGACGCGCGAATTTATCATCGCATTCGATGGGATGGAGGAAGACAAAGAGGCATGGATCAAGGAATGTTCTGTAATTGTGGACTGTATGGTTTTCGCGTTGAAGAATGGAGGTATGGTGAAGAACGATGTGGATGGGGAGGAAAGATAATTGTTCAACTCAGGGTTTCTGTTACTTGCTCAGCCATAGAATCAAGCATAAATATTCATCATCGGAGGCCCTAGTGGGAAGAGTTGACCATTGTGCTGCACTCCCCCTCCCCGCCCCCACCCCCCCACCAACCGATCACGAGTAGACAGGATTATTTCATGGTTTAACAATTGCCGTCATATCGAAACTGTTTTGCGATATTGTGGTGTCCATAGCACTTTCATCAGATACGGCACCAAATCCCCGAGTGGGCATAGTATTTCAATGGGTGATTACCTATGGCCAAACGCCGCTGCGTCTCTCTTCGATAATTCCAGTACGTTCCGCCTCAGCCATTCTTTGCGGCATGCACTCTTCCTAACTGTGTCGGACTCCTCTTCATAACGGACCGACCTAAAATGTAGTCGCCAGAGGTTTGCAGTAGGTCAGACCCAGACTTGGTTCCTTCGCCGGGAGATGCGTCGAGCGTATGTGAGTGATGTGGATATCAAATTGCAGAGCCTATTAGCACTATACCCAGAACCCATGTGTCAACTTTGCTGTTGAGACTTACTGAACCACTAGGAAGCATGTGGGTGCCCTCGGCGAACTTAAAGTTCATAGTAAATTTAAATATGCCACCTAATAATAACAATATAGGGTAATGCTGATTTCATAGAAAAATGACACCATAGAGAGTGTAAGAAGTGAATGAATTCACGATGGTCTATCTGCTTCGTGCGGGTAATAACAAATGAAGACTAGGTTGCTGGACCGTCTCCACGTTGGGGAGACTGCCTTCCCTGTATACATATTTGGGACATGAAGAAACATAAAATTACATAACAAACGTAGCATGAAAACTGTTATCTCCGTAGACTCTTTCCTCGATTGCTATCCGATCCATCCATGCCACCGACTTATCCACACCGGCCCACCCATCTACGTATAGGTGGTAAATTGGATCCACCTACCCGGTACTGGCATATGTGATACAGCATTATCAAATTCCAGCATCCAGTAAAGCCCGCTAGATAGTAGTCGACTATAGTTTAGGCCCTTAAATTAGATCCGATACCGGCTGCTGATGTGTCGCAATTATTCCAGACCGTATGAACGAAGGTTACCCAAACTACATCGTCCACTAGCTGAGCCCGTTGCTCAAATTAACTAGAGAAACATAGCGTTGCACCACGAGAATCTCTAAACCCTGGTCTTCTATGATTCTTTGTTTGCTAGCCTCAGTGGGTACCGGTCGCGGAAGGATGTAGTGTTGCGTTCGCTCATAAGGCGCCTTTGCGGTGTGGGGTCTTCGGTCTTGGTGAACATATATAGTCAGTATAGGATATGGATTGGTAGTGTGCGGTATATTGGTGCCCTGGTATTCTCAGAACCCGGAGTTCATATCACATCCGCCATAGCCCGGCCTTGGCTCACCTAGGCCAAGTGAGTTGAGACAGCACTCCATGATTGTAGATATCGAGTTCCACTTCGAGTGCGAGAGGCCATCTACGAACGTGTGGGATTCCTTTCCATACTTAGGTTTCAATAAGGAAGGTATCTATTTGAAATATTACTCAGTATAAGAATATCGCATGGAACCGTTCATCGTATTCTCAGAACGCGGAGTTGAAATTAGGGAGAAACACTTACCAAGGACCCAACAATCCGGATGAACACGAGGCTCTCTGCGGTAATCTGTTGTCTAACACTATCAACGGCTGTCGTTACCCGCCCAGATTCACCTGGGCCTCGGCCATTATGTTTCACGCAGCAGCCCTGGTGAGTTTATTTTGACGAAGCAGACCACGTTTGTGCATCGAGAGCTGTATTTCGAGTTCTAGTGGCTATGCGCTGGAATCGGAGTAGCATTGGAGATATTTGCCATTGGGTAGCTGAGATTGATTCTCATACTTGGCTATCCATGATGATGGGGATGGTTGTATCCGTGCTGTTGGTCATGATTGGGTTGGAGGGCTCAAGCTTGAATACATTGTGCCACCTGAGTTGCCTTGCTGGGTATTAGTAGGAGCAGCAACATCAATCTATGAGTCCCCGAGTCTACTGCGTCTTCATAACGGCCGGTAGGCCTTATGCTGCCCCCTGCATCCGCTACTCTATGCCTGTGATACTCCTGTGTCCACCTCCAGCCTCGGTGTTCCTTGCCTCTGCGCCGGCTGCCCAAAAGCCCCGGAAGTCAAACAGGACGAGATCCTCATATTTCGGTTTTCCTATATCACGGCTGCATTGAATGCTATTTGTATTCGAGAGCCGAAGGTGATTTCCCCTAGTGTTAGGCACACATCATCTATCTGCGTTTGCAATACATGCGATGAGGGAGCGAAGTGTTGCCCGGGATGGTGTAGAATCAAGCCGCGTCTTCCTCGAGCCCAAGAAGAAGTCCATGTCTTCATCCAAGAGTTCTCATCGAAGAAAAGTGTCCGCCAGGTGTTCTGTTCCACAATAGCCGCAGGCCCCTGGTGGCATGAGGTATAAGCATAGGCTCCCACAAAGGATGCAGGGCTGGGATGGTCTATTGCACCTTCGAGAAGGAAAGCTCAACAGTTGAGGGTAGCCAAGTGCAGCCGGGAGCTGGACACCAAATTCGGCATCTGGAGTGTTTGCTCTGTTGTCACCCCGGGCTTTGTATTCGACCTCGCCGGAGGGGATTTCACCCTTCTTAGTTGTCGTATTGCCCATTTCAGAGTCATTAGGTAGTTCTTTAGTTACTATGAGGCAGGTTCCTCGACCTCCGCTGCTTCGGTGTTTATGAAGGGTCGTGCTTTGTCCAAGACCACTATATAGAGATCGGTGCAGGTGTATTGTAACCACATAATCCCCAAGTTAGTGTGCTGCCATCAAACCCTTTGTGTTGGAAAGAAGATCGACACAAGGACACCGACCCGTGTTGAAGCCTCTACCTCTGAGGGAAGTTCTAGCTGGCTGACTGCTAACGTTGTCATATCCATGTGCGAGAGCACTACATCCAAGGTTGTAGACGGATAGGATGTTAAGCCCGTGTGGGCCGTGATCCATTACTCCACACTCCCTTGGACTGCGGGTGACCGCCTTAGACAGGCCGCCAATAAATGGCATATAGCAATTGTGGTTGGAGATAGGTAGGTACGGTGAAAACTCGATATAAGTAACCACTCGAAGTATGTTCAACTAGATACCTCCCATTTAGTGACCTGCCATCAAGGTTTTTGCGTTTGGATGAACACCTACAAAGTACAGGGACCCGTATGCAGGCTTCGACCCTACGGAAGAAGCTCCACCTGGCTGACTGCTAATCTGTGATTTTGATGTGGAAGAGCAGCACGTCCAAAATTGTAAACCGATCGAATGTTTAGCCCGTGTGGACCGTGGTCCACTACCGCACAGTCTCTTGGACTGAGGGTGACCGACTTAGATAGGGTAACGTTGTGGATATGGTCCTTGGACATACAGGTATGGCGGTTGGGTATAAGTATGTATATGAAGCTTTATAGTTATGGTTCTCGAAGAAGTTTGAGGTGTTCTGGTTTGACGTTGAAAATAAGTTGCATGTATGGCCCTTGTAGGCGGTTATGAGTGGGTCCAACTAGGTAGTTTCCTTGGCTTGGAAAATGAGGCCCACGGGGTATCACATGGTAGCGCCCAAGTCCCCTTGGACTGTGGATGGCTCCAGGTAGCGCCTTTGGCTATGACCAGAGGTACGATGTATTAAAGAGTATATACAAGACGTTGCGTGAAGAGGGAAGGAGAAGAGGAGAGTAAGGAAATATAGGACAGTTATATAGAGATCCCGCCCTGACAATTCACCAATGAAATGATACCGTAAGCCCTCGACCCGGTGCCTGCTTATCAGCCCATACCTTCCAACTTAGGATACCCTTGCATATTCAGCCCTCGTATCGACCGATCCTGTACGTCTGGGCCTTGGGGGCCATGCACCGTCACATTCAGCCAGGGGTTCCATGGTAAGCAGACTCGTTTTGACTTATCGTCAGAGACACAGGAACAGTAAGGCAATGCTCCAGAACCCTACAATACCTGATTTGAGTCAATACAGACAACCCTCGTTACATACATACGGTCGGGACCAGGGGTGACATGCTTATAGATATCGAGTATGCCTATAGCGAGAGTTGTCTGCATATGGTTCTACCTCATGAGGAAAGTACCAGAACTTGATGAACCTGCATATCATCCGGGCTGGCGTGGAGAGGTATGCCCCCAATGGGTCGTAAAACAGGTCTAAACCGATGGAGGCAGTCTCTACCTACGGCAATCTTAGCAATAAATCAACAGGTAACTTTCTATATTCACGTAACTTTATAAATAAGCTAATTTGCAATTTTTAGATCCATTCAACAACGGGCTATAGCCTATTTGAGGTTGTATTCACGCAAAAAATACAGAATCTACCAGCTCGCATGTCTCCAATGTTAGATGAAGGTAGTGAGAGTAATGAAGGTCAGGAGGAGGAGGAGGAGGAGGAGGAGGAGGAAGAGTAGGAGGAGGAGGAGGAGAAGGAGGAGAAGGAGGGGGCGAGGTGCAGGAAAATGAGGATGTGCAGGAGGAATAAGGGGACACCCAGGACGACTATCAATCTTCCACTAGAATCCAGCTTCCGGATACCGATATAATGGTTACAAAGATCCGAGAGCGTACAACAACAGCTCGTAATCAAATGGCTAGTCGATATGAGCAACGGCACAAGATAGATACCTTTGCAGTAGGTGATCTTGTCAGCTTGCGAATTCCTTGTATTGATCTAGCTTCTACCGACCATCGCCGGATCTTCTGCCAGGTTGTCTACCTGACTGACATCAACTATACTGTGAATTTGGTCTATTGGGCCGATACTACCCTACGAAAGAATTGGAGCGACTTCCTCCTAGTATTAGACCAACCTACCTTGAGTCTATTCCATTGGCATGGCAAAGCCAAAAACCGAAATCACTAATGAGGTCGCAGGTCTTGCCTCTGCTGGATCTGTGGTTTGCTGCAAATGCAAAGGCCTATGTGCTGACCGTCGCTGCCAATGCAAAAAGGTACTGTCTACTGCCATACTGGGTCAGGGCAGTACCCATGTACGAATCCAGTATGAGCGCTGGTACGGCATTGAGCAATTGGGGGATTGTGCAAGCACAGCTTTTCATGTATAATTTTTTAAATCTTTTTTATATACCTTTTTTATCTATATATCTCATGTATACCACAATAGACTAGATTTCCTCTTAATTTGCTATATTACGTATACCCGGAGCGATATATATGCATCCCGCAACTGCCCGGAACGGCCCGCCTGAATCCCGGAACGCCCCTGAACATCATGGATCTATCCCTCATGTTATCTTTGGGTTATGGCGATTCATACCCATAATAGATACATCATGTCCCGACGTAATATCATGATCTTCGGGTCATGACGTTACCTTTTATGATACCCCATAACATACCCCATAATGCATACATCATATCCCAACATTTATAATCTTCCTCAGCTCTCGGACAGGATCGCTAGAATGTTTTCTTACAGGTGTGTTTTCCGAACACGGCACGGTAAGATGTGAATATCCCCATGATGATGAATCTATGGGTATTGTTCTGCATCATTCCGAATGTCCAGCAAGTCCTAACAGAATATTCCGGGATGAATATTAGGAGGTAGTGGAAGTGGTACTTGGTAGTGTAAATGGTAGCAGTCTGCGGAGGTTGTAGTGGAGCAGCGTGCTTGATGGTAATAAGCAGTGGATGGGACAATAGAAGGGTGTGAAGGCTGGCTTGATTATTAAAATATACAGCAGCGGGATGTCTTTATATACAATGAAGTTGCGAAAGCCAATGTGAGATATTCCGGGGCGGGGATGTAAACCGGCTAATAAGGACCAAGAGAAATAACAAGCTGAGCTGACGTTGCGTAAGCTTATAGGAAATGTTATGTGAGAATAACATAAATACGTAGCGGAAATGAAGGAAATACAGGAAATAAGCAAATGCGCTGACTGCAGGATAATTATCCACCGGATAAGCCATGATATATGGGTAGCCGGATATGTGGTGAGTTGGATAACTCTGGTGTGGTAGATGTATATTCCAACAAATCCATCATTGCATCCTGTGGGGTTTCGGCCCTCGCAATGTTCCAGGAACTGTTGTTCGAATGCCTTTATCGCGATCGCTACGATTAAATCGCAGATGCCAAGATCAGGTTAGACTGGGAACTGTACATACAAAATTTAGTATGCCGCATGATAGCCTGTATGCGAGTGTTAAAATCTGGATATTCACATCAATTGTAACTTTTTTTTAACTATTTTCATTGTTACATATTCGGTACTCATTTTTTTTTTTTTTTTTTTTTTTGAAATCTATACGCCAAATCAGCCT
>Ga0307511_10003968_pt1 | contig 15129 bp, 16 predicted proteins | sample 13_EM_MG_FD_200266 | JGI IMG/M metagenome (GOLD analysis project Ga0307511, IMG submission 200266) | Populus trichocarpa ectomycorrhiza microbial communities from riparian zone in the Pacific Northwest, United States - 13_EM | ecosystem: Host-associated > Plants > Roots > Unclassified | place... | reverse complement strand
CAATTGGCATTCGTCCTATTCACCCCTTTATAACTTGAGGCTCCAGTCTAATGATGGCTTTGGGGCCCAACTGAGAAAGTTGTGATAATATACTACACGTACGCGTACCCCAGATCCAGCTTCTCAGTGCTCTCAAAAGTAGCTGAACTTCCGCCCAGATTGATAGTTACCCTGAACTCAACTCGGTTGGTTACAGTACCTTTGTACCTGCCAATCGAATCTCCAAATAGTTTCATCATACAACCACCTTCAACACCCAAACAGGGGTATGTAACATATGGCGTTCTATAGAAAGCGAGCACCTAAGTTAACAACAGGAACCACCCACTACCATCGCCCACACAACATTGAGTGACAAAAGAACAAAAAACAGCTCCTAACCAGCTGTTTATTAGGGTAGAAGCGCTTTTCTATTCACCTGACGCGAGTACAAACGCCCGTACTACGCAGTATAGTCCTCGCTAGAAAGCTGGAGGCCGATCTACGCAAACCCAGACCGGCTCTCACAATCGGAGAGACTATCCAACATCTCGTCAAACAACGTCATTACAACTACAAGGTGTGCACGAATTGGCCCCGAATTCTAGTCGTGTTATCCGAGGCTGGCAGATTAACGACTGAGTTTAGTCTCATTCGAGGAGGACTTATAGCTCCCTATCACCGTTTCTCAGCTACACGACTATTAACATGAGCTGGCAAGGTATTTTGCCACATTAGATTTGGCAATGAAGGTTTGCTGATGAACCGTGTTCATGATAGCATTTGTAGCATTCGTTCGTGCAAACATTTTGGCTGGTGCTACCCCAATCCTGGCGGTCTACCCTAAAGGGCCACCTACCACCAAAAAAATTGAGAAATCCACTCAACCTCTCAAGGGTGATCTCGCCACTATCAAGAGGGATCTCACTATTGTCAAGGCGGATCTTGCCACGGTCAAGTCAGATGTAGTAGTTATTGGTACCACATGGAACCTCATGAATGACAATGCATTGGCCGGGGTGAAGGTAACAAAACAGGCGTTGGAAGGTGTTGGGTATAGATGTTAGGACTATAAACCTCTTCCAAAATAGCAGGAGGAGGATGCCCTTGCGGCTAAGATGTATGTTAGAAGGCTATTGACTAGCTGGTATACATATGAGTAAGTGGTGGCGTATGTACCAATGAGTACATTGACCTTAGTCGGCTTGGACAGCTCAGGATTTAGAAGCGCAAGAAGTGATTAAGGGGGTATATTGAATTGATTGCATTTTGATTGGAGGAAGAGCAAGTCTCTTTATGTGGGTGAGGGAAATTTAAATTAAAGTGCAGTATAGATTTTAGCATTGGTAGTGTTATGAATTGCAGGCTAGATAGTTATTGGTTTGCATGGGAATGTTTTTTATATTTCTTGCGATTTGTGTTTCCTAGTAGGGATCTACGAAGTTCCTATCTCATTATTCGAAGGTTTATGGTGTCGGGTATCCAATATTCATTTATTGAGCCGGACGAAAAGTAATGTACATACAAACCAGTGTTTCAAATCGATCATGTGTGCAAAATTTGAAGTCGATGCATTTACACAGTGCCGATCAGGAACACCCTATGATGCCTGGAAAAATAAAAATAAAAAAGTAGCATACATATAGTATTAATCAATATATCCTTTGTAGGTGAGGCTATACTAAAAAAAGATCGACAGTTGTACATATCATATGAGTACATACTTGCTGTGTGTCTGCCAGATTATAAATTTTAAAAATTTTCTCAACATTAACCCTACATACAGTATATATGCACGCACGAGCAGTCTCGATCGATATCCATATATAACGTTGAGTTACTCTGGTTACTTGATCTCGTGCCCTGTTACGGATAATATTTTATATCTTCTATCTTCTGTATTTGGCTGCGCCCCACAGCTATCAAAGTATGCACTTGCATACGTAATCCAACTATGGGCATGAGACCACTCTGTTGCCTCACTTTCATTTTACAGCCATGACGGGACTGAACCCGTGCAAGCGGCATCTCTGAAGTATAATGTAGTATGTCTCACTTCTGCACAAGGCTAGACGCTTTGGTGGGTGCTCAATGAGGATAATAACAGTTGTGAGCAACTTCTAATGGCTGCTCAAACAAGGCAATGATCTGCATCACAAAGCAGAGAGCCCCTTCGTCTAAGGGCCAAGACCATCTTACTCGATGAGGTTTGCACAAGGGCCCATGCTCGCGGGATGATTGAGCAACCAATTGTATTGCTTGGAAGAATTTATGAGTTGCTTGGGGTTGGATGTCTTGTGTAAATGATAAGGTGGGGTAAAAATTGTGGAGGCACACTACAAACTTTGTATAAAATGGGAGGTATTTCAAAAAATCAACCGAGAAGGAAGAAAAGATAGCAAGGCGAGAACTGGGTCAACACTTCGCTAAAGCAAAAAAAAACAAAAACAGAAGTCACGTCCTGTCTCTTCAGTCCCATTCTTATCTTTTCTTCTGAGATAATCACTGAGAAAATTCCAGATCCTTTATCCTTCGACAGTTAAAGCCCATAACCAACTCCTTCCCAAAGATTACATGGTGTTCATTCTGAAATCTATTCGGGCTTTGAAACCTCAGGACCCTCTTCAGGCTTGGCCTCAGAGGCCTTCTCCTCCTTTGGAGCTGGCTCGTCGGCCTCAGCGCTGTCAGACGATGTCCACAGAGTAAGATTGTCCCTCAAAAGCTGCATGATAAGAGTAGAGTCCCTGTAGCTCTCTTCGCTTAGAGAGTCGAGCTCAGCAATAGCATCATCGAATGCTTGCTTGGCAAGATGACAAGCTCGGTCAGGAGAGTTTAAGATCTCATAGTAGAAGACGGAAAAGTTGAGGGCAAGTCCGAGACGAATAGGGTGAGTTGGTGTCAACTCCGTTTGTGCAACATCAGTTGCATTCTGCCAAGAATTAGTGACTGTAGAAATGTATAGTAGACATAGAGGAACTTGCCTTGTAGGCCTCATGAGCTGCGGTAGCAGCCTCCTTTCGTTTGTCTCCCGAAGCAAACTCGGCGAGGTATCGGTGATAGTCACCCTTCCTAAATAGATTGTCAGCATCTACATTGGGGAAGCTGAAGTGTGTACATACATCTTGTGGTAGAACACCTTAGACTCGCCGGACTCAGCCTTAGGGATCAGGCAATCACTCAAGACAGTGAGGACGTCCCCACAGACTTGCTCGAGCTCCTTCTCGATCTTGTCTCGGTACTCCTTGATCTTAGCAACGTGCTTGTCGGATCCCTTGGTTTCCTCTTTTTGTTCGATGGAGGAGATGATCCTCCAAGAGGCCCGTCGTGTTCCCACGACATTCTTGTAGGCGACGGACAAAAGATTGCGTTCGTCAACAGTCAACTCTCCCCCGATCTAATCAGTGTTAGCATGCAAAATAACCTTGGATTCACTACAACTACTACGTACCTTAGCGACCTCCTATAGCACGAGAAAGCAATGTGTCAATACAATGTTTGTATTCACTTGTATTTCCTCATGATCAACACCGATAGGGATTTACCTTCATGTAAGTCACCATCTCTGTGGTTAGATATTAGCAAATGTGCATCGTGTGGGGAATGTTTGTAGAGTACATACCATCATACCTCTCTGCCTGCTCGCACAGCCTGGCGAGGAAGGTTTTGCTAGATTGGAAATATTAGAAGGAATACTTGATTTAAGTGAGGTGAGTGGAAAGAATCAAGTGGTACCTCTCACGCTGTATGCGGCGTCTTAAAGTCAGCAAACTCAGGTCAACTATGACGATGGTTGGTTGGATGGGGGAAAGTGGGGCAATCATGATGCAACAACAGACGGACAGTTAACGTACCTCAGTAGTCATCTTGGTTGTAGGAGTTTCGAAATGGGGATAAAGCTATCGAGTGTGGAAAATGGTATATATTCAAGTGAGGAGTCGTGTGTGGGCTGAGCTGGGCTCGGAGTGGGTTGTGGAAGTAGAAACAGGAAGGAGGTCAGGTGGGTTGGGTGTGTCGCTAAAAGACGATGTTAAGTATGGATGGGAAGGGGCTGGTTTTTCGGAATGCAGTGAGGTTGGATCGGTGGAAAGTGGAGGGAAGAAGAGTTGGGAGAGAGCAGCGTGAGAAAAGGGAGTGAAATGAGGAGGGGCGGCGGGCTGGGAAGTGTAAGTGGTTAAGGCTCTAGCCCACGCTAGCAAGTACACGATCTGGTTGACCCAAAACTCCACCTTGCCATAAATCTCCTCACCGTGGTATCGACACAGACCCACCACCACTGGATCGGCAGTGGTCCTGTTTTACAATATGGCACCTGCGCCCTTCCTATGGCCATAGCCTGTAGCGTCCGCGGAGGATGACGAGGGAGGGAGCTAGGTACCTAAGTCATACCTCCTAAGATTTTCTACGGTATTCGGGTGGCTCATGGTAATTGAGTACATACAGGAGGCTCAGTCGAGAGCAGGGGCATAGAACCGACGGATAGAACCCACTGTCCGTCATTCATTCCCTAACAGCGAGCGTCGCTCATTCTCATACTCGGCATCCCATTTGTGACTTTCTGGGTTGCAGGCAAAAGCAAACTCGACGTACGCAAGAACCGGACCCGAACGTTCCTGCGGAGGTGCGAATTGTCCCTGCGGACCAATCCCTACCAGACTATCGATATAATGGGCATTGGAAGTTTTCCAGAAACCTTCTTCATATAGATCTAGAATGAAACTTTAAAATCAAGGTCGAATGAGGCCCCCCCAAATCACAAGGAGCGCTGCTTTATTCAACCCTCGCAAGAAAATTGAAGCGGAGCCAACAATCTGAGAATGACAAGCATGCTGACAGCCCCAAGCAAGTGATCAGACCATAAGTACAATTCGAGAAGTTTCCATATGATAGCCAAGGGTTCAGACTTGTAACAATACAACCCGAGAAAATAAAGCTGTAACACCATGGGAAAATATGAGCAAAACATTGAGAATGATAGAAGTAGCCCCACCCAAAAACCTAGTAGAAATCATATCGCTGCCCAGCCACGTAATAGGAAGAATATACACCACAGCCAAACGCCGCTACCATCCCGTACTACTAATGTACAAGGGATTGAGAGATTGGTAAGGAAATCATCAGGTTATTTTACAGAGGAAAAATACCGTCCCCATCTTTTCATACGAAGTCACCCGGTGATATTTCTCTTTTTTTTTTGGCCATGCCCAGGCGTAGAGGATAAACCATACTCCATCCCATTCACAGTACCCGCACAAGCTTCAATCATGCTATCGCGTGTACTAATATAAAGTCCGTATCGAAGAACGAACTATGAAGGAGAGCTTGAAGGTTAGTAGTAAAACCCAATATCCCATCATTTGCTGTGCAAAATGCCTCTGCTAAATAACAGTTGCTCTAGTCCATATAGAAATCGCCCTTTAGAATTCTTTCTCCCATAGGATCATAATTGGCCTTGGTGGAGCTGACTGGTAGTGGCATGGTAGAAACGGAGGGTCGTCGCTGATGATGAGGATTTTCACCAGGCTCAGAAAGTGGTGGTGAGTTGGACTTCCCGTCATCAGGCCAAGTTCCTGAAGATATAATCAGTACTATACTTATAACTCTACGGTGGTTTGGCTCACCTCTCGCTGCAGTGGGAGAAGGACCAGGGCTCCCTTGAGCGCCCATCCTCCCAGGCAATCGAAGGTCTCGCATTGCTTTTGCACCGAAACTCATCCTTCGTGTAAATGGGTTTGTCATTCCGGTTGGGCTACCCTCCCCCTCATCAACAGCATTTTCATCTAGGTTTGAAGCGGATGAGTTGATGGAAGACACAGACCCACGGCGTAACGCTGATAACCCACTGGTTGAGGGCCCAGAAGTGCTCATTGCACGGGCTCTTTGCGCTGCAGCCACGTTGGGGCCTGGATATGGGGGCGGAGCCGCTCGTCCGGTGAATAGCTCGGTCAGAGTGGTTCCCGGGGAGAAGGAGGCTCTCCGATGATAAGTGGAAGCATCAGCGTCGCTTCGCTCATTTGATCCAGACATGTTGGAGCTGTGAAATGTAAGGATAAATGTATGGATGGGAGGTACTCAGGGAATTGATGGCGTGAGTAGAGCTTGGGAGGAGTGAGAGGTAATATAAATGGAGGAGTACTAAACGACTCGCTCTGGCAGTTGATGTGAACTTGAAGAACTCGAAAGAGAGAGGGGGACGAAAAGTAGTTTTTGTGGAAGTGGTATGTATTGGGTGCTTAGGGATAGTAGAGCTTTAATAGTAGGCGGGAAGCTGGAATATATACCTCTTTTGGCTGTGTGGGCTTCTGAGAAACTGGGCAGCTACGATCGGTGAGCAGTGGGTGTGGGCGTAGTCTGGTTAGTGTGGGTGATGATCTAAACCTCCACACCGCCACGGTTAAACCGCGGGACATTCACCAGGTATGTTCGTTCGTCCAATACAACCACCTCCCTACTTCCCCGCCACCCTGACCTTCCTATGCCTACGTATACCCTCCACACCTTTCAGACAACTATCTTTAGGGCCCTTCTGCTTGCTTTCAAAGGGCTCAATTGATCTTCTATGCTTAACTATGCTTACAGAAACACCTATGGATCTATAGTTGAAGGGCCCTTTATCGGCATTACACGACCCTCGTGAGTTAAGGGCCTGGGAATGGTTCATCCTTCAGCTGGCATGACCCCCTAGTCTGCCATAGACTAGATATCGTAGCTCTACTCTATGATGCCTGACTAGTTGAAAATGATGGTGTCGTGAAATTGTGGGGAACGACGCTAATGATTGAACATGCAAGATAAGACACGAGTCAATGCCTTGTGAACAGGCATTCAGATACACCTCAACTTGAAAGCCTGATCAGGAGCTGCATCATTTTAGCTGGTACCGCAGATGGGGCACGGGTTGTCCTCACGGACCTGCCATCTGGTATTCTTTCCCCGCAATGGGGAGGTAAGTATGCAATTGTCACTGTAATTACTCTCGAGAACTTAAGGAAGTTACACAGCCAACACTCTTGCATCGCATTGCATGCTTGGGTCCATTCAAGTGCGGGGAAAGCAGTTTGAATGTCAGTATGGTGTGGGGTACAGTAGGAGGCTGGTATGTTAGGTAGGGGGATATGAAGCATGTCTCGGAGGGCCAAGAATTGAGGATTCAAAACGTCAAAGAAATCAGGCTTTCTTGCTAGCTTAGCACAACGAACTAAACTACCACCCATTTCTCTAGTTCTTGTTTCATTTATAAATCATTTCAGTTGTTTCGCGGCCTCAAGACGTGTATATCTTAGTGCCAGTTGTTAAACCTGGCATCAGTCATGATGTGCCAAGACAAAATATGATTGACCCCCAGATCCTAGCATATAGACTGCGATCTGACCATATATGGCAGGGAGTACGAGCAAACAAGCTTCGATTTTACAGCCAGTTTTGTAGCATTTTTTTCAATTTAGGGCCCTACATCCAGGATGCGCTTCGGGACTTAAAAGCTTAAGGTCTCCGAGCTGGAGGTATTTCGCAATCTCTGTAATATGGACATCAGGGGAGCATATTACATGCGTGAGTGTATCTACCGAGTGCATGAGCTGTTAGAAACACTCCAACAATTCGTTGCCCACAGAAGATTTAGTAACCCATCTCATCCGATCACACACCCCGCCAATGCTAGGGTTGCAACACACCCGCATATATATTAGAGGATCGACCACGACTCCCCTATATTGCACATGCATTATATTACCCGTTCTACAACATTTAGTCACTGGAGCAATTTGTTTGGCTTCCTCCCCCCCCCACCGGTGGCTTCCATTCACTGGCCGAGGTCCACTTCATTTTCGTCCATTAATCTCAACGTACATGTAACTTGTCAGCCTGAGTTTTATGCAATTTCAAGAGGACAAGTTTGACGCGTTTGCATATGTAATCAATTCCCTTGTATCATTCAGTACATTTACATCCACCTGCCAGTGACGCAAACCCGAAGGTGCTCCCAGAACTTTTTACTTAATCTCATAAGTACCAGCTAATAAGCATACACATGTGATAGATCGACTGATAGGTCGACACCATGATGCATGAGAGCAACTGCCACGGGAAAAAGAAATTATGTCTGGGTGGTGGCCTGATTGCCAACCAGGCTAGATGGGATGTTGAGTATTTGCTAAAAGCTCTATCGCACAAATGTGCTGCGGTTCAGGGTAACCGAATTATGCAGAATATTGCAGTCTGCTAATACCCAAACGGGCATAGCTAATATTTGTAGTGAATTCATAATGGGCTTCATATTCTGGTCATGCCTTCAAGAGGATAAAAGACGGGACGAACCAGTCTGGCTGGGAACTTGAGGTGTCGTCCAGAAGCAAATTCGTCAGACAACACCCATATTTCAAACTTGACTGATATCGGATCTTAGCAGGGTTGTTCTCCCCTGGATCGTCCTATCAAGATCCTTTCTAACTCCCAGGTGCCACAATTAGCAAACTTAATTCTTTATTCATACCTAATTGACATCAACCAGACTAAGCTGTAGCCTGATTGCCGTTGAGGACTAAACTGACATTTGTATCTAGTTAGTCTGGTTGGCACAACCCCTCGTAGAGGGCATCTAGTACTCCAGCCTAACTTACCTCTAATATACGTCCTTATCTTTTGTCATGATAGAGATAGCTAGACTGTAATCACTCTTAGCCCCAATGTCACAACCTTGGTCCAATCCAAAAGCCGCAAGAGCTTGGTTATCTATCTAGTTCACGAAGATAGTTGAGGTCCACAGGGATTAATTGGTTACCCCAACCACGCCTTGGGTACAGTTGAACTAGTCTAGTTAGCACAAGCCTCCCGTAGAGACAGTTAAACATCGACAATACTCATCAACCGGGCGTACATGCTTCATTCACTATGCCTATGACTAGTTGTATTCGTTCAAATTTTGTTTAAGGGCCCAAACACTGCGAATGGTTCGAGTTAGTTCTCATTCGTTCAGTTGGCGAAACCCTCGTTGGATATCGTTTAACTGTTGGGCGGAGATTGCGAATCCGCCCCAACCCCAAATGGATTGCATTAAGGCTTCCATCGAGGTGATCGAGATCAGGATCCATATCCCTTATATTATTGACATGACAACACGTTGCCGTGATGACGGATTAAATGAAAAAAAACGCGTCTCCCACATAGGTATTAGGAGATCTCCTAGTTGGCTCCACCAGGCAATGAGCCTATGGAGCGTAAGATGCCCCACTCAATTCCTAAGAGCCTCTATATTAAAAATAAAGATTATTACTCTGTGCACAGCCCTAGATTAGGGTGAAAATTATACTCTGGTAAACCGTCCGAGATCTTACATTCCCCCAGCATCAGGACTAACGCTTACTAAGTACGGCACTCTGATGCGGATTTCGTAGTCTGGCTCGGATTTCGGGGCCACCCCCAGACTAGGGCCACCCATATTCCATAGTAGTCTAGAACCCTCCCCATGGTGATCTTATCCTACAAAGTAATTATCCCCGTTTTGGCTATCAACTGTCAAGGCGGGGAGATATTTGTCATGCATAGTGATAAGCCGAGATTCTAAAACTCTATTGGTCATGCCTCATGCCACAACCCCCCATGCATTATCACATGTCATTCGTCCAGTTACTTGGCCAATGCCGTGATAAGAGCGGGTCTAATAATGGAGATCCGTCTGCTTAGGGAAGACAAACGAATAGGAAAATCTTGATAATTCGAAACAAATGTGTATATTCCAAACGACCCATTTTTGCCAATTCGCCAGACATTCCATACTCCAACAGAAAGACAAAGTAAACGAAAGATCACCTTCATCCCGTGTGTTATAACCCATGTATTCAATCTTTCCATAAGGGCAACTAGGAGAAAACCCGAAAGCACGAGTCCACCAACAACAAATCAACATACCTAAAAATGAATGGTATCAAGGGTAACGACCGCATCGATAATGAATGAACGAGAAATAAGGAATTGGTGACGAGTCATCCCGGGAGTTTGGGAATCCGATGCTGGCGGGAAACCAAAAAAAAAAGGATAATGGTGGGGCTTAGAACGGAAGCAAGCTATCTCAAAGCCAATGGCTCCAATCTGGACTTACTTGAGTGAGGCAAGCTTTTGTAAAGCAAGATGTACACCTTTTAATCCGCGTTGTTAGCGCTATTTCCCTCAGTGTTGACATTACGCAGAGTAAACTCTTACCCGCAACACCTTGTGCTAACGTAGCACAGGCCTCCGTATTCCTCATTCCCACACTGACTGTTGTGACATGGGGGATCTTATCCCTCTGCTCATTAGCCCATCGGAAGATGACCTCATCATCCCTCTCGTCTCCGATGACCAGCAAGAAATCCGGATGGGTTTGTGCGTCTCCTACTTGCTCAGCTTTGTCCCGGAGAATATCCATGACCTTCATTGCTGCAGTCGCTTTGCTGCATTCAATGGACTCTACAGCAACGGCTCCATCGACTGGAACAGCGCGAATGCTCTGGTTTTCAAACCTGTCATTCACATCGTTTGCACACTCAGCTGCCTGACGAGAGGCAGTGAGCATGTCTTCGGCATTGCGGTAGTGGAACAAGAATGAGCAGTGGCGGGCTTCAATGTAAGTTCCGGGCGTTCGCTCACGGTAGTATTGGAGGATGTCATGAACCTGACCCTTCCATTGCTCACATTCTGCCTCCGGCCGTGCAGCTCTGATCCATTTAGTTTTCTCAAATGGGCGGATAAAGCAACCAGTCTCCGCAATCAACCCAAGCCCAGGGACACGGCGGAATAGCCTTTCCAATTCCTAAATTCACCCGTTAAATCCACTTTTATGAAATCGCGTAGGTGGCACTTACTTCAGGTGTCCTTCCGCTCATAACATAGACAATGTTTTTTTTGTCAGAGAGAAGATCATTGAGGATATCTATTGTACGTTGAGGGCTTGTCATGATAACATTTGTTGGAGCTCCCCAAGATGCAAGGGTACCCTCATAATCTAGGATGATCAATCTCTTGTTCGAGCTGGAATAATATTCTCCTAGCTTCTTGGATGAAAGTCTGGGGATGGTGCTCAACCCTCTTCGCTGCTGCTCCTCGTATGCTTCGTCCCATTTAGTCATGAAGCTTGACACCCAGTTCGTGGCGGTGTGATGCATAGTAGCATTATATAGAATCTCCCAGCGTCTCTTCTTCTCCTCTGGTGACATTTCCAAGGCCTTTACGAATGCTTCCGCGCATTGTCTGTTATTCCATGGATTGACGGAAATATGAGCACTCCCAAAAAGGTCTGCACTGCCTGTAAACTCGGAGAGAATGAGAGGGCTATGCTTCTTGTTCTGGAAATAAACGAATTCGTGAGAAGTCAAATTCATCCCTTCTCGCAAGCTAGTGACCACTAGGGCATCTGCAATTGTTAAGAGCGCGATGTATTGTGAGAACGAAATATCCTGGTGGAGGAAGACGACAGGGCTGTGTGCGAGGTTTGCGTGAGAGGAATTGATCCGAGTGACAATGTCAGAGACTTGGTTCTGCAAGTCGTAGTTTTCTGTTGTTGAGAGAGCAACCTGGATCAATACAACCTTCCCATCCCATTCGGGATGTTTGTCGAGGAACTGCTCATATGCAAGCAACTTTTGACGAACGCCTCGAACATGGTCCAACTTCAGGCAAGTACAAAATCAGTACGATGAGACCATTCTAAAGCCCGTTAAGAACATACCTTGTCACGGGCTACAATCAATTTCTTTCCACGGTACCGCTCTGTAATAATTTTGATCCATTCTCCAACAGATTGTTCCTTTCGTCTCAAATCTAATGACACAGGATCGATACCAATTGGATCGCTTGTAACATGTATGAATCGATCTTCCAATTGAATACCGTTCGGCGTGGCTTCCACATATAAGAGTCTACTGCATGTTTGCAGAAAGTGGCGAGTATATTCCGGAGTCTGAAAGCCCACTAGGCAGGCGCCTAGCATACCTTCGAGGAGCTGCCTTCGGACAGCTAGGCAACGGAAAACCTCCGAAGATGGGAAAGCAACGTGTAGGAAGAAGCTGATTTTTGCATCGGGGATCTTGTCGCGGATCATCTTCGGGACAAGGAGCAGGTGGTAGTCATGTATCCAGATCTGATCACCCTTCTTATAGTCACGAACTATAGTGTCCGCAAAGGCCTGATTCAGTGCAACGTAGTAGCACCATGAGTGATCTTCGTAGGCCCTAGGAATGGTTAGCTTTATTCTGGGATAACAATAACCACCTCACTTACTTCGATCTCGGATGATCAGGTATCTGATTATGGAAGACACTACATGATTTTCTTTAGCACTTATCTTACTCAGGTCAAGAAGTGCAATGGAACTCACGGCCATAGCATCTGCGATATGTGTCAGTTTTTTTCTCTTTTTTCCCCCTCGCTGAATGGGATTGGAAAGGTAGACCCACTTCTTTACAATAATGAGCATAATGGCCTTCAAAATCTGCGTCCTTGCAGTAAACCACCAATGAATCGTGGTCATCACGGAGCTTCACATCAATTTCTGCTCTTGCTTGTTCAGAAAGTTGATCGGTGGGTATCCCTAGGGTCCCAACCCAGGTTCTGTTTTCGATAACCCCAGCATCCAGGGCCGCAGATACGGCATTCTTAAGACCGCCATTCCCTTGGTCATACGGTTCAATAAACCAGGAAGCATTTTTCAAGAGGCCCGACTCAGCAGAAGAACGACGTCTCGAGGTGCGTCGGGTATTGCGATTTGACATGGAGGTAGGGGGTGTCGCGGTAGAATTCGACCGGCTGGTCACAGATGCGTCCGTTGCATCTGTCTCATGCCCGTCTTCCTCCTCGGTAATAGTATCATTGGAATGCGGCTCAAAGAAGAAGTTGCCATCGTCTCGCACAGCCGGAGCTGGCGGCGTCTTTGGGGGGGTCACCAGGACGGTTTGGTTGAGTGTCGCAAGTAGGTTGGGGACTGGAGTAGTGACATCGAATGACTCTCGGGTAGCGAACCGTAGATTCGGCCTCCCCCGTCCATCCCTACGCAGATTGAACCCAACTGTGTACGGGAGATGTCTGTGGACCTCGGCTTAGTCTTGCATGGCGGGGCATGACGAGGCATGGTTGGGGAGAGAAGAGAAGTATCACGACTTACAACGACGCCACGAAGGTAGTCATCTTGACTGTGCGCAGGATTGGATATAGCTCTCCAGGGTATCTTATTGTTCGTATCTGGCAAAATGCGAGAACGATGGCTGGCGATACGGGAGGGGCCGGGCCTATAAGTACCAGCCCGAGAAATGACAGGGGATCGTAGGGAAGGATTTGGGAGAAAGGGGGGGGGGTGGTTTTCTAAGGAAACTAAGCCCAACCCTTACGATCTCTCATTACTCTCACCTACTAAGTACCTAGTAACCTCCCCCTCGAGCTAGCCAGTATCTGTCGGCTTCCCTAAGCTCTGTATTGGCGCCTGGTGCGAGACTGGGACAGGACCCAGACTGGCTGGCCCTAAGGCGCCATGCCAGCGGATAATTTGCCTGTATGGAACTCTCTCCTCATCCCAATGGCTCCTGCTAGCCAAAACCACATAAATTATTGAGTTCACAGCCCTCAAAGGAGGGAAAAGCCCTCAAAACGCATTCGTGACGTAGTTGGGTCACCCGTGGGCATCCCTGTGCCTAACCAATTCCTTTTGCTTGCGCTTGCTGCAAGGGAAGGAACTGGCTGGTGAAGCCCGCTGGAGATGGACTAGCTCTATCTAATCCTGAAGAGCACCGCTGACCATCGTATACCGGTAACCTTCGTTATCGGCCGAATGCACATTTCTCAGACACCAATCGGACCTGAACAGGGGCCAAACGTACTATATATACCATACCCACTCTACATGTACATGAGACTGGCCCAGAGCTGAGGGCAAGCACAGAGTTCAGATCGGGACTCAAAGCTAAGCGGATTTTCTGCATGTCAATGTATGCGGTGCCATCCAATTTACATCCCGGGGGTTGATTCTGCTAGGCGGTAAAGGCTGCCCCTCACTGTGGGTGACACCCTGGGGTGTTCTGTGTACGTCGAGCTCGGCTAGTACCATGAGATGTTTCGGCAGTGGATATATCGAGGCCCCTACATCTAATTTCGTTGCCCTCTCGTGAATACCACGAGTCTGATCATAATTTTATATTCAAGGCCTGAACTGCGAAATGCATGCGGGATTTTCGAGCTTTTGGACCTGTTGGAGCATAGTCTTCGATCACCAAACAAGTTTCAAAGTCCGTTAGAATTCCCTGTGTCTGATTAAACTCCAAAGCACTGAAGATTCGTGGACTTGCCGGGACCTGAAAAGTCCTCACTATTCATGATTCGAAGCGGTTGCCTGCCGGGATTCTGCTCCGTAATCCCGGCGCATGCACAAAATCACTCAGTCAGCTCCGAAACCTGAGACCCAGATATCACGTCTGAGGAAGGCATATTGGATTGAATACCGGTACTCTCGACCCAAGGATACTATCTCATGCACGTGTCTTTGAGGCCTGTGAGAGCATGCTTTGTGCATGAGATGCTATTGGATCCGGTTACCAAAAAAAAACAGAGCCGTGGGTTTCAGTCATGCCGATCTGAACTATTTTCTGTGACAGTAGAATACTGACCAAATATCCTTTTCGGCTGCTAATTACCTAGGGCTGACATGGGTGGCGTTCCTTGTTCTTACATTTTATATCACGGCTTATGTCTTATGCGGCATCTGTCAATTCATTCCGGAATTACCATGGGAAAGATCTATTAAAAGGCATCTTACTCTTTGGGGCCCTTCCCAATTTCCAATGACAGCGGAAATACAGATCCCCAAAGAGTTTACTCTAGATCTAGCGCTAGCGGATGATCGCCTACCAACGGTTACTCCATAGCTTGGCAGTTCATAGGGCAGTTCCCTGCATCAGACGTCGCAGCAATGCCCCGTCCGTATCGATATCCAACAGCCCTGGACAAAAGGTATCGATATCTGAAATTCAGCTCCAACGGTCACACGATACAGTAGTCTAATGACCGATTGGGTTGTGGGGTGTCCTCGGATCAAGCTACCTACCAGGGAAAGGTGGACGGGTCGCGGCATAGGATAGCTCTGGTATGTACTATAGGCCCGAGCCGTCAAAAGGCGAGAAACCCCAGGTCCTCATG
>Ga0307511_10003967_pt1 | contig 15129 bp, 15 predicted proteins | sample 13_EM_MG_FD_200266 | JGI IMG/M metagenome (GOLD analysis project Ga0307511, IMG submission 200266) | Populus trichocarpa ectomycorrhiza microbial communities from riparian zone in the Pacific Northwest, United States - 13_EM | ecosystem: Host-associated > Plants > Roots > Unclassified | place... | reverse complement strand
GCCCCCAACCTCAGGCACTTCGCCTCCCACCCCTCCGGCTCCCTAAACACCCTCTCATGCCACTCCTCCCCTGCATCCTCATCCTCGTCCCCCTTCTGCACCAGCACCCCTAATCCAGGGTCACTTATTTTCCAATAAAACATCCCGGGGAGAATAAACGAGATGCTCGTACTCCCTGTACTGCCCACCCAAGCTAGGACTCTCTCAAGGCTGCTTACAGACATTGCGACTATGTAGCTTAGGATTAGGATCGTGGAGGTAATGATTGCAAAGCGGGTGTCTGATATTGGTGTATGCGAGGGAGGGGTGGGGGGAAGGGGTGTGAGTAAGGTAGCCGGGGAGGTGGGTTTTAAGGGCCGCCATTTGAGTACGTTGTCTATGCTTGCGCGGGCGGGGTGGCATTGGAGTGGGTATGAGAACATGACTAGGATGACGATGGCGAGGCGGCCAATTGTTGAGGCGACGCTTGGTGGGTCTGTGCTCCGCATATTAGAATTAAGGATAGATATGGGGGGAGGGATTGTGGGGAAAGAGGGGAAAACGTACACATAGATATGATATTCCCATTCACATTATCCCCATAACTCAAATACCCAGTGATTGCCACAAGGAAGTAAATCCCCGCTGCGGAACCAATCGACCCCTTGATAACAGAGGTAGTCGAGCGGTGGCTATTGTCGCTAATTTCATTCACAATAGAAAACATCTAACCCCAGGTTAGCAGAGGCTCCAACTCCAACTCCCAGGGGGGGGGTAGAGCTCACGTTCTGATGGCATGTATATGCAAAAACCATAACTGGGAATGAGGAGAGGGCTTGTACGGGGCCAGCCCATTGAACCCAGTGGACTTCACCTCGGTCGGGGATGGTGTCTCCTTTGAGGAAGTGTCCCACCACGATTATCACCAGGTACCCGATCGAGACGAGTGCAACGAAGGATGTGTATTTCAGAGAATCGAGTCGCCTAAGGAAGGATAATGGTATCACGATCAACCTGTCCCAAATACACAAATTAGATCCCAACTCACTCCCAACAATTTCTTTCTTGGGGGAAAACCCATACATAAACACCGTCACCCAGAATTGCCTATCGACCCACACACCCCGCGCCTCCTCCACCAAGCCCCTCACTACAAGTGGCATCAAGTTGCCAATAATAATCAAATAACTAACCCCCACACCAAAACACTTTATCGCAATCGCCCCGTCAAACACCACCGCGGCATTGGGGTATGTAAGTTGCGAGAGGCTAAAGAACGAGGCGTTCCCACGCTCAATGTATCGTGCGCACCGAGATTGCAGGTAGAGACCGAATGCAGAGGTGAACCCACAAAAGATGATGATAAAGATGCCGAGGGTGATGCCGAATTTGGACATTGCTCCTGGCATGGCGAGAACGCCGGCGCCGACGACTGAGATAGAGGTTAGCCATTCTGTCGTCCCTGCTGAGCCCATTTGGGGGGGGAGGGAGGGGGAGGTTAGAACGTACTGGTATTGAGGAGGTTGATTACGCAGCTTATCCAGGAGGCTTCGTATTTATACCTTCTCGAGGCTCGTCGCCGCCTGTGAATAGTTGAACGTTGCGCAGTTAGTAAACCGTATCCAATTCTGTCCATATACAAACCCCCCTCGCCGCCTCAACGGCGTATACGATACGTACCTCCTCGTCCCCCCCGTACTTGTAAACGAACCAGACATACTTGCTCCGTCAATGTTTTCCGAAGACACATCTTGTGTGATGGCCTCGTAGTTAAAATTCGACATAACGTTTGGCCTGGCAGGCCTAGGGGTAAGGTTCAGGAGGCCAAATAAAGGCCAGCTCGGTAGAAGCTTAAGTATGAATATCTAGATGATTTGGCTGAAGATCCGTGTCTGCGTGAACTACGCCTAGATCTTGTAACGGCGTGGGGATCGAAGTACCGGTTGGTAACTTGGCTGACGAGCGAATGGGAGATATCCGATGGTACGGTATCTATACGTAGTTGAGAACGAGTGACTGGAGAAATAGATGTCTGGATATGTGTGTGTGTATGTAGACGCACTGAAGCAAAGCAAAAAGTAAAGCAATGCAGAGCCGTTTCACCGTTGCTATACTGCTTTTCTCCTTATCAATCGATGGCTCTTCTCTTCTTTCATTCCATTCCGTAGATACCGTATCCCAATTCTCCGTGCCTCAACAGGGTGAGACAGGTACGTACTGTATAGTTGCTCTGCCCCCGCCAAAAAAAAATAAAGAATGACAAGCTTGACACAACTCTATCAAAGGCCTCTAATATTAAGTATACCTACAGGTACTCCAGACAACACATCTCACGAGTCACGGATAAGTGAAACCCATCCCCCCTGCCCCCCTGACTCTGGCACTCCACTCTCATCTTCACCCGTACCGGGCATAGCGCGACTGCTGCCCAGCGATGATCATTTCATGGGGTGACCGAATCCTAGTGGTCCACAAAGAGCTCTTCGCTGCCAGAGACAACAATTCCAAGCCTCGAACTCTTGCGATTGGAGCTCTCGTAGTTATTGCAGCGAGAGCTTCCCCACAGATGGAGTCACGTATATTTTGTGGTGTATGTACGTACAATACATGCACATTGATTACTCTATAGCTTAAGCATGTACTTTACTTTGTATATATTAGCTTGTAAAAATTGAAGCCCTCGCGACAGGATTATCTCCGATAGCCGGCAGGCATATATGGATGGATATTGAACAGATGATGAAACGTTTTGCATGAATGCCGACATGTCCCGTGTGAATCAAATTGGCTTGGCGCCACGGAAGTACTTGAACTACATTGTAGGTACCGTAGTCTGGTTATAGGTACCTACCTAGAACTCTAAATACAAATTCCTTATGTATGGATGTGGGCAAGAGCATATGTACATACTGTATGTAGCTCTGCGGTACATACCGTATGACCCTCTTAATTTGGAGTATTTGATATATGGACTATAGTCCGGAAACTATATCCATTAGGTGTCTTAGCTACATATATGTACACCTCAAACTATGCTACCATAGTTTTGCCCCCTTGCGACATGAACTCACCCAGTCGCGACGGGAAGATTGCTGTAGAGTGAGCCTCCCCCCCAAAAAAAAAAAATGCGCTGGTTACAACCAATGTAGACACCGAACTATGTGCTGTGCTTCTCTGGTAGTCTAGTAGACTACTTTATTGACATGGCAATACTAAGAAGATGCCCTACCTAAGGAGCTTACATACATACTGTATAAATGACGTTAATTTTTAGCCATGTCTTTTGAGGTATTCAATACCGCTTGGTTGGGTGGCCTTAAAGTATGTTTTCAGTAAAACAACCTGCTGTGCGAGCCAATGATTTCCCAACTGTATGGGGCCCCATAGTTCATAGGAGTATTCAGGTTGCTGATAATACCCTCGCGTTTTGCCCCACCAGTATTATTCTAGGTCCGTTCCACCCAGGATTACCCTGAAACAAAAGAATAGAAAAAATAGAAAAAAAGAAAGAAAGTAACGTAATGTGCCCATACTAAAACAGTTCTATGACCGTCGAGCTTACTACCCCTAGGTATATGTTAGTATTCCTTTCAAGGAACATCCTCTTGTTATATTCTATCCCACCCTCCGCCTTGTTTCTCTGATCGCACTTTCAACAAACTTTGGAAATGACGTTGCTTGTCCCTGAGACAGTTTAACCTTACTAGTCTTAAAGGATCAGGGTGCTAAGGCCGAAATACATGTCATGGGTGCACTAGAATTACCACATTATTTCCAGCAACATTATTCAGGGTAACCATCTAGCGCTGATCGAGGGATTGCTTAAGAAGTGCTATAATCAGTGTTATTTCTGTAAGAACCCCTACTTTAGGGTAGGTTTACTTATATAGCATTAAAGTCTTGTGCGTCACAACCGGATTTACAACAAATTTGGTGTTCAAAAACTGATCGCATTTAATTGGCCGATTGCTTGATAGAATCCCCCTCAGTATCCGCCGTACGCCAGCGCAGGGCAGGCAGCTTCATAGCCCTCCAAGTATGCACACGAGTAATGCATTTTTGAAAATTGAAGAAAAAAAATTCCACGGCTGTGGGACCCCCTCTCAACTATATTAGAGCCATAGAGTCTTTGCCCTCTTTCGCAAAATATCTATTGGGGTCCGCCCTCTAGTATCCTCAATCGTAGGATCTGCACCGTGATCAAGTAAGACTCGCACGGCAAGCTCGTAATCCACCACGTCTTGCTCCTCTTCGATCCTGTATTCATGGGATGTACGGGGGGAACCTGTGCTAGGGTGTTTGAGCAATGCATGTAGCATTGACTCAGATAATATCTGTGAGGCTGCAGCTTTCCCAGAAGATACTATATTGTGTAGAGCTGTCGGCATAGTAAGCGTATCGTAAGCGTATCCGTATTCGACCACTCAGATTTTGCGTTTGGGTTCGCTCCATGTTCCAACAACATCTTTATGATGCACGCATAACCATTAGATGCAGCGATACCCAAGGCCCGGCTCCATCGTGGCTCAAAGGAGTCGGCGGCATGGTCAAGAAGGACCCTTACCATCCGCAGAAAGCCCTTATAGCATGAGTAATCTAGTGGTGTACCGAAGCCAATCGAATAGGGTAATCGCATCTGAGCATTGATGTACACGTGCGACCTTTTCTTTTCCAGCAACAAGCGAACATATGCAGTGCGACGGTGTGTCACTAGCTCCATTAGAGCAGACCTATCCTCTAAATCGCACTTCACTATCAATAGTGCAAACCACTCATCTCCATCACACGGTAGCTGCCTGGATGGTACTGGCTCCATGTCAAAGTGCTTTAATTGCTCTATTGCCCTCATTATTATCGCGCCAGTAGTATGTAAGTGAAGTTCCTCGTGATATTGAAACAGCAGGCGTATAATAACATTTAAGGCAGGTATATCCGACCTCCGTAGTGTATAGCTATATGTAGTAGGCCACAGGATGTCGAATAAAATATGGCGTTGCCTTTGTAGAGTGAATCGCGCGTGGCATTCCTCCAACAGGTAGCGCATGATTTCAACCTGCAAACTAGTAGCTGCAATATCTAGTGCTGTGGCGCCAGTATCATTGATGGCGCTTATTGGGATAACAACCCCGAGCCTGGAGTCATATCCAGTGAGGAGGCGTACAGGCTCGATCATTCCATGCTTAGTGGCATGATGCAACCAGGTTTGCTGAGGTTGCCTACCATCTAACACCAGCGGAACACGAGCACCGTAGACTACGAGTAACCGTATTAGCTCAGTGTTGAACGTATAGGTTGTGTTATAAACATGAGCCTCGAGGGCCTGGGTATAATACTCAGTCCCCAAGTTGGTGGGTGCTGATTCGAGAGTAGTAATACCCGCCATTATATCTAGAACTTCGTCTAGATGGCCGTTCAAAACGGCAGCCACTAACGCGTTGCGGATAGTCTCGTGATCTAGGCCAGAGCTAAAGTCCAAAAGCAGTTGCCTAATACTCTGAAATCCCCCTTGAGCCGCAGCATGGAACAGATCAGCTAATTCTGCTCCCTCGGGGTATAGGTCCAATAAGTATGCAACAACCTGCGCATGGCCACTGTGTATAGCGAGATGCAAAGCCGTTGAGCGGGTAGCATCCAGAAGCGGCACCATAATCCCCGGAACACGAGTTAAGAATCGGACAATGTCAATATGACCGTTAGCTGATGCTCGATGCAATGCTGTCATACCCTCCAAGTCCCTTACGTTGACATCAGCACCAGAGTCCACTAGTGTTTGTACAGTTTGGAAATGACCTTCTTCAGCAGCTTCGATAATGAATATGCTTGGGTCACCAAGACCATACGCATCGTTGATCGTGTATCCTTCATCTTCTTGTTGCCTGTATATGTGGGCATTCTCTGGGTGCTGTGATTTTATATGGGACTGGAGATCACGCTGCGATGGAAAGCCAATGGAAGATTTGAGACATGCTACCTCTGGACAGGTAAAAGGTCTCTCGTGTTTGAGTTCGTGCTCGTCTCTCTCCGTTGAGGACTGAAAACCCTCCGAAAAATGCAAACAATTTTCCCTACTGCACTTAAACAAACTGAATTTGGGTCCATAATACTGTTCCAGAGGGTATTGTTGTTCAGACTCGAGGAATATTCTAGCTCGCCGAACTTGTGTGCTAAAGTTCAAGAACGGTATTCGTGTGTCTATTGGCAGGCTCTCACACGCCGCTTGAAATCGTGTAAGTTTGAGAAACACTCCTTGAAATTGTGGATCTTTAAGCAGCCTCAATTTTTGGACAATTTTTGCTGGGACTTTTTTGTTCCCCTTTGGTTGCTCAGTGGACCCATCCCAGCGGCGGGAAAGAAATACAACCAGGCTAGATTGGAGTATTGGTAGAGACCCCGACAAATTTGTCCTTGTTGCCATGTCCAACCACGATTGTACATGGTCATACCAATGAGCCACAGCGTAATCTTGCAAACAATAAAACCCCTGTTGCACAAAATGTCGTACCTCTTTGCCCGTAAGCTGTGTGTTGAAGCAGTCAAGACTCAGGTATTGAACGCAAGCCAAAGCTGCATCGAATCGTGCGGTGGCTATGTCAATCCAGGGCTCGAGTTCCTTTTGACCGAGCTCGCTTTGCAGTGTACGGTACCTGATAATGTATCTTGAAACCGAGTTAGCGAATGAATTTTAATATATTGCAGAAGTACAGGGCTACTCTTACTCTCTGGCACTCAAGTGAACGAATTCCACAGTCCCATCGGAATAAACCTCAACTAGTGCCCCGCATACTTCTTTCACGCTAACCCTCAAGCGCCTCCTCTCCATGTCGAATTGTCCATCAGTCCCATGGCAAAGAGCGCCCTGAATCTCATGCCACTTCAAGGCCCGGTTTGCACAAGCAACCCAGCCTAAGATTTTACGGGCGTACAGTTTGTATGCCTGTTGGGGGCGTGTATCAATTCCACGGAGAATTTTGTCATAGCTAGAGCCCGAAAATTAATATAAATACAACTAGCAACAATGTGAAATAGGGTGAATGACATACGCATCACCAAGTCCGTTTGGTAGATTATCTGGCAGAAGCTCACGGTCTAGATCCGCTCGCGTTAATTGACCCAACAAATTATAGAACACTAGGTAGCAAAACAGGTACATGCCTGTTTAGATGCATTCTCAATAAATTTGTCCAACTGTGTCAAGAAGTGCCATCGGAACAATGGAATGAGGGCTCACCATTTGCCCTTCCCAAAACATCCAAAACCAATGCTTCTGTTTCCTGGCCATTAAGTTGGTGTACCTCTTGGATTTCCTTGGACAATACCCTGGCATAATCTCGCATTTCCATATAGTTATCTGCGGCTGTGAGATGAATGATTTCAGCCCTAGTAAACTGTATCCTAATATCGTTTTCGTCTGTGCTGACGAGCAGGACTCGAACACTTGTTGGCAGGTTGTTGCTGAGTTGCTTTGCAAGCCTGGTATACACCACCATAATTTTCTTCCGTTCTTCCCGGCCACATTCATCCAGCCCGTCGATGACTATGCAGGATTTCTGTAACTCCTCCAGACATTGCCCCAGCAGCTCCTGGGCCAGTCCAGCGGAGACTAACTTAGCAGCATCGCTTTGGTGCCTAGTCTTGAGCATGAGTGGACGTAGTCGGTCATCCTCCCTCAAGAACTGGGCAAGGATCCCTCTAGTAACGGCGAGCAAAGTATTCTTTTCTTTGTTCCCAAATTTGCAATAGAACCAACCAACAGTAAACTGCGGAATTTCGTGTAGTTTCTCAATTATGTATGATGAAAGTACCGTTTTGCCTGGTGGGTTTTAGAGCTGGACACCGTAGAAGGGGAGAGGGGTGATTCATACCGGAACCGGGTATGCCATAGAGCCAGGTAACTGGCACATCTGCATTGGGGTCACACAATTTTCGGTATCCGTTACAGTTATGTAGCCACTGACCGCTACTGGAGTAGTTCTTCCATATATCCATAAAATGCTCGTGATCTGTAGCGGGGCTGCTATCACCTGTCATACCCAACCATTCAAGGATCCCGTGAGTTTGCCTAGCCTTTCTGCCCTTTCAAGCTTTTGAAAGTGACTCTCAGCTGCTTCATGGTCCTTCCGGAACTCTTCAAATTGCAGTAAACTGGCTTGATTTTCTACTAAGTTTTTGTGACGGAGAAGGCTGGTGCGAATTTCTATGAGAGCGGGCTGGAAACCTGACCAAGTTATGGAGAAGATCTCCTTCCATTCTATCATGAATTAGCAGCAGGCATTTGTCAGTGTTATGTTATGTTTTTCTATACCCTCTACAAGGGGTTAATTGATGGTTGGAAGAAAGGGGTGTGGATATCGGACATTGTTGTATTACATAGAAATAATAGATAAAGGTCCAGCCAAGGGCCTAAAAAAATTCAAAAATGCATGGAACTGGGGCATGATTCACTTACTGGACGATTTCATGATCTTGTATACTCGTAGGTGGAAATTAAGGAGGTCTTTGTAAACGTAGCCAAGGGCCTTGTACATATAAGGGCTACTGTGGAAATACGACTCGTACTGCGTATATAGGGGCAAATATTCCGCGAGTTCTTCATATGTCGAGAGAAGCGTATCGAATGCCTCTATATATGTGCTCGCTACCTGAGAATGCCGCCCTCTTAGTAACAGGAACACACAGGTAAGGGCGGATGCCACATACTCTCAAGAGAAATTTAATGGGCCCCTAAAGTAATGATTAGCAATTGAAGGATACAATCAATTGGCACAATGAAAGGACCTACCCAAACAAATGCAAGCAGAATAGTTGCATTAAGGAAGACCTCAATTATTTTGCTGTACTGTTCTATTGCATGCAGAAAGGGCTTGATTCTGGTTAAATTTTGCATCCGTTTCTTTGCCTTTTGTTCTAGCTCAATTTTCTCGATGGTTTCCTCAACATCCTTGAGGCCCACGGCTTCGAAGTAAGCTAAATCTTTCGCTGGCAACTGCTTCTTGAACTCCCGCAAGGCATCCTCAAACACCCTTGGTGCCGGGGGCTTAGATGGAGCGGGAGCGGGAGCGGACATGTTAACCAAGATATTGAGGTCACCGGTTCAGATATATAGTACCAATTGATTAGGCAGGGTGGATATTTCAATGTTCCTATTTGGGGCGGGCCTGATGATTTCCTCAAGCGATGGAGGGTTGTTTTTTGTTTGGTATAGCGCCTGGGGGCAAGCTATCACGAATGGTGAATGGTGGGGTGATTGTAATTGGATACCATATAGATACTTCATGGGTGGTATACTGTCAGTATGCTGTGAGAGGCTGGCTATCTACTACTTTGTTTTTCCTGAGGCTGAATATTATTGCTTGAGCCAATATAATGAAGTCTATACGGTCAACCTAGGGCTATGAGGCGGTGTATTCATGACATGCCCAGCTGTCAGACTAAGATTGTGGCGACCGGATTGTAAATATGAGAAACCAGAATAAAGGACTTTAGTATACACATATGACCGCACAAGTATCCGACCATACAAATCTAGTCTGAATACCACTAACTAACCAGGCCCCTCAGCCTGACTGATAGCGCTGTTAATGGCTTCCTCAAAGCGACCAAGGGAACCGACAACAAATTCTAGCCATGGAACTCCCGATCAACCATCGGCAGCCCGGAGAAAACTCACCAACATCCCGTCCATTGTTATTGTCCCCAATGGTGGTGAGAATCCCTCCGCCTCTGGGGTTGAATGGTCATATCTAGTAGGCGAGAGGTCCGTGGTGAAATATCCACCTTCAGATGTATCACCAGTTATAGCATCCACATTTTTAGATACCCCACATCGTGATGTTCTGAGCCCATTCCAGGGAGTTGCAGATGAAAATCAACGAAAGTGGAGTCTCATTGGAGAGTGATATAGAAATGAATTCATCGGTAGCTGGTAAGTTGGTTACGTTCTCCCGCTGAATACAAATTTATGCCGTCAAGATTGCATTAACTGAACCCACAAACAGTGAAAGACTGCGATTGGGATGAAGATGAAGCAGGAAGAATGGAGTTGGATGTAAGTCACATTGACAGTGTATTTTCTTCCAAGTTGACTGGAATGAAATCTAGTCGTCAGAAGAGACCCACAGAGCCCGTAAAACGAAAGGGAATGCGCTACAGGAAAAACCGCTATGCTTTGGAATGGTGCGATTCATTACTAACCTGAGTACCCCATCTGCCCATTGTATTAACGCGTGCGTAGATTTTTGCTGGCTTAAAATTGATTCATGAATTGAACACGGAGGAGGAAATTATCAATACCGAAAAGGGGTTCGACATCATTCGCCGAAAAAAAGGCTATTACATCCTGGTGTCGCCCCCCAACTTCAAAGAAATCGGAGTCATTGACCTCGAAACAGAAACCTGCCTAAACACCATTTCTTGGCTGGCCTGTATTCGGCTTAAAGGCCATATAATCTCAGCAGAACAAATGCCAAGTGGGGATGATCCTGTCAAGCGGGTTGCCCACCGAAAGGCGAACACGATGACCCAGAATAAGATGCTGAATATCACAGTAACTGTATATGGGCCTCGTGAAGATATGGCTATCGTAGGGAAAAATTTCTCCCAGCATAGGAAATATCTGCAAGAGCCATATCTTTGCGATGCTAGCTATATTTATTCAAATCCCCACGAGTTCACACAGAATACAACGGATGATAAGTCTGCAATTTCTTACATTTCTCAGGTGGCGCAGATACGGGGTGTCGTCCAAAATGATAGTCTAATATCTGATATCCTGGACGGGATCACTCCCCGGACGGGCTTGGAACAAGATGATGCTGGTCATGTTATTTCAACGGAACTTCTCAGGTACGTTAGGGCTAACTATCTCAAGTTTTAGTATTCCACATTAATGAAAATCAGGCATCAGAAAGAAGCATTATGTTTTACCCGACAGCAAGAATCTGGTAAAGTTTGGAGCGGTGGGCTCTGGGAGAAACGCCGGAAGAATGGGAATTATATGTTTGTCCGAAATATCACTAGCTTTTAACATTTTGGTATGCTAAGTCTTGCAGATATTCACACCGGATAATAGATATGAGCCAAACTACTCCACCCTGCACCCTACGCGGGGGTATACTGGCTGACGAGATGGGCCTTGGAAAGACTCTGACGATGCTGGCAACCATTGTCCAATCACTACCAGAAGCTCGTAACGGTCGAGTTGGAACCCTCGTCATTCTGCCATTGTCTTGTATGTATTTCTCGGCCATGCCCAAGTAGTCAATCAGCTCACGTCATATCACAGTGTTGACTGAGTGGGAGAATGAAATTTCCAAGTCAGTTTATTGTCCAGCCTACCCTTACCCCAGGCCGCGGATTCGCGAATTGCACATCTTATTATTGCTTACTTCTGACTGCTTCAAGGCATATTGTTCCTGGTTCGGTGAAGTACCATAAATACCATGGCCAAGGGAAGGTGCCAGCTCACCAGCTAGTTGACGTTGATATTGTATTAACAACATATCAAACATTGGCCGGGGAGTATGCGCGGGGAGGGAGTCCATTGTTCACTTGCCAATGGTTCCGGGTTGTGCTTGACGAAGGTGATATCGCCAAAAACAATGGGGAGGCGTAGCTAACCACCAGTAATCAGCACATTCTATTCGCAACAGCGGAACCAAGGCTTATCGCGCCGTTGCAGCGCTCTCAACGCAACGACGATGGTGCCTCACTGGAACTCCTACACACAACAAATTGGATGATATTTGCTCGCTCTTACTCTTTCTTCGAATCCCAGATTTTGAAAGCAAGGCGGCTTTGAAACAGTACATCCTAGATCCGCTCAAGGGAAATGACGTTAAGAAAGGTGCTGAAAATTTACGAACCCTTTTAGCGAGTTGCTGCTTGCGGAGGAAGAGCTCCGTTCTCGCGCAACCCATAGCGGTCACCGAAAATTGTCGGCTCCTGGAGATGTCTATTGCAGAGAAAACAAGATATGAGAAAGTCAGAGCAAATTGTGAAAAAAATGTTTCTATGCTTGTCTGTAGTAAGCAGACTTCGAAATGTTATATCGCAATTCTTCAGACCATAACCCACCTCCGATTGTTTTGCAATCATGGGGTTTCTTTGCCTCCTCCCCAATTCGATAGCTTGAAGCCTCAGAGCAACATGGAGGATGATGTCATAGACCCAGTTGACTTACTTGATTCATTTGAAGTCATGGGTAAAGCCACATGTGCTGCCTGTGAAGTCCCAATTGCCTCGCTGCTCGAGATGACGAGTGTTAAGTGGGGATACCTTACTAGATGCTCTCACCTCCTCTGTGGCTTATGCTTGCCGGGGAAATTGATAAAGGCTGGGAAAGTCGCCGAGCATGATCAGTATTACTGCCATTTGTGTGGGGAAATGTCTCTAGGAAGTCATATCTACACTTTCGCCGACAAATTAATACCCAACACGGTTGGCCGCCCACCGAGTCCTGATGTCACACCATCAGTTCCAACTGTTTCCACCAAAGTTGCGGCACTGATTACGGATATCCAAGACAATCCTGCCAGACAGAAAAGGTGTGAAATGCCTCCTTTGGTGCAAGCTTTACTGACTGAAAGTGTTGCAGTATAGTTTTTTCAGGGTGGGTAAAGACACTGGATGTGGTGCAGAGGTGCTTAGAGGACTGTGGAATTAGTTTCCGGCGATTAGATGGGGCAGTGGATTCCACAAGAAGGGAGGTGATTTTGGAGGCATTTCGGACTGACCCTGATGTGCTGGTATTACTCATGACAACGGGTTGCGGTGCAGTTGGGTGAGTTTTCTTTCTCTAGCCCTCAACCTGATATTAATCTATATACTCCTCTTATGCACTACTTTCCAGTGGATAAGTATTAATGACAAGACTCCAGACTGAACCTCACCGTCGCTACGAGGATCCACATGATTGAGCCACAATGGAACCCCATGGTCGAAAAACAGGCTTTCGCAAGGGTAATAAGATTCGGTCAAACGCAGGAAGTCTCTCTGTATCGATATATTATGAAGGGCACTGTTGAAGAGGTTAATACTTAGGATTCATATTAACCTAAAGCTTTGCTGATGGATAAATAATAAATAAATAAATAAATAAATAGGTAGTTCAATCTCGTCAACTGCAAAAGACCTCACTCGCCCAATTTATCTGCGACGCGGGTTCGCAAGACGCCATCACACGCATCAAGGTAAGTAGTAATGGGTTGATCTCAAAATTCGACGTTTCTGCTCACTCGAAGGCCTAGAACATACGGCAATTTCTATGAGCACTCACTTAGGTATGTCAATTTTGCTTGCACTCATTGAAGAAAATATTCATGTCGTGATTCAACTGGATTGTTTTCCTCAACGTTCCCGAACTCATAAATAGTTTTAATTTCTAGTCTGTATACCGTCTGAAACCGTTTCCACAAACAAACGGATCTCACGCACCGATTGTGGAAAATGCCAATTTGGATGGGCAGAAAGACAAGTGCAGGTTTAATTGGAAAGGGGAGATGTTTTTTCTTTCTTTTTTTCGTTCGTACTCGCAGTCGACCTTAAGATCAGGCGGGCAAGGGGAGATAGTGATCTGACCCAGCATATATATAAGCAACGAAACCCCACGTGTCTATTTATTTGCTAAAATTGATAAAGAGCACCATTGCTCCCAAACCGTCCGAACCTACTCCTCTCTCCTTTCTTGTGCAATTAGATATGAGGGGGATTAGTATAGTAACGGAAATTGAGTAACCAGACAGTCCAAAAATGAAGCGTAAATTAGGTAAATTCAGGGTTCGAGTATATATTCTAAATCTCAGGGTAAGTAATAAGAAATAAATTTCAATACAAGTAATATATCTAAAGTAAGCAAAAAATCCCTAGACAAGAACACAAACAAATCTATTTGTAAAACTTGGTATAAAAACACTTCCTGACATGAACGGGAGATCATACATATCTAGGACATACAAGGGGTTTAGATTTAGGGATGGGAATACCCTAACCCGAAAACGATCCCGGTCTCTACTAGTATCTACTTTGTAGGATTTCAGCACTATATAAGTTAAAAAAAAACAATATTTTATTACAAAAAGGTAGTTTTTTTAAAGTGAAAATTTGGGGTGCTATATATAGGTTGAAGATATCGATACCGGCTGGTACACGGTCTGATGGATTGACATCTCGTCCTTTCCCACCCACCGAACAAAACCGCTACAGTAGGTTCCTTAGGCATAACATTAGAAAGTCAATGTATCAACTAGACTGCCTCTACCTGGTTTTTGGGATGCAGCTAGGTAACCAAGATAGGTGTGTGGGGTTCACAACCCGGTTCCCCCCCCCCCTTTTTTTTTTTTTGCTTTCCAAGTCTCATCTAGTATCTTCTAGGTCGTGTTTGTTTGGTTGATTGATTGATTGATTTGAGTTGCAAGCAACTTAGACTAGCTTAGCAACATCACTTTACATACAGCGCAGGGTAAAAGATTGATTACTTGTGACTGCCAAAAAAAAAGACGTCTCCCATGCCTAGGATATCTCAAGTACTAGGTAGACTACTTACTCTACTTACGTATACACACATTTATTTTCGTAGGCAAAAAAATGGCAATATCTAAAATTACAAAAGTAGATATAACCAGAGTTCGTTCTCAGTTCAGGGTAATCTCTCAAAATCTCAGACCCAAAAGGCCAAGCAGTGCAGAATTCAAAGTATAAATAGGAGCAATCCGGAAACGCTTGGGATACCACGTGACAGGATTAGATATATGCGACTGGTGAGGTGAATCTAATAGAGGGCTGTTGACCCTAATTCATGAATTTTAGAGCGTTGTATAGTACTGGATTAAGTTATTCAAGACGCATCCCGCAGGCAGGTATTTGATACCAGAGCACTTCTTCACCTCGGTGGGACTCTCTATATGGTGAGGTATGTATACAAACTTGGGCATTGAGAAATATAACTCCGTCATGTATCGATATCGTCGTAGCTCATTTGTCTAAACCGCAACAAAAAAAATAGGAAAAAAAGAGAGAAGCCATGATATACATAAAATTCCCCCAACCCAAAACGCCTTTTCCCAACTCCCAAACCCCCATCCAATCCCAATTCCATTTCCTCACACATACACATTCCCCCCTCCCCTACCCCAACACCCCCTCCCCCATCTCCTC
>Ga0307511_10003966_pt1 | contig 15130 bp, 9 predicted proteins | sample 13_EM_MG_FD_200266 | JGI IMG/M metagenome (GOLD analysis project Ga0307511, IMG submission 200266) | Populus trichocarpa ectomycorrhiza microbial communities from riparian zone in the Pacific Northwest, United States - 13_EM | ecosystem: Host-associated > Plants > Roots > Unclassified | place... | reverse complement strand
GAAGGATGACAAAGGCATTGAAAACTCCCACATTCTCCTTCCTAAAGCACCGATGTTTTGAGCATTGATGATCATTGTATTTGAATCCAAAGGGTCTTGTTTTATTATTTTATTCTAATGACATAGTTCTGATGTTTTGAGTGCTTCAATGGATTTTCATGATAAAAAATAATTGTTGAGGATATGTTCAGGAGATCATGACCAGCAACTGATATATTGGTAATATTAGAGCAGGAAATCGCTTATAACTTTCAGCGTCTTATACCTCCTGCTCAAACAAACACCTCACTTTTAATCTCAGACTGGGATGAGAAAATGAGCTGGTCTGGACGGGGCTTGTCATGTCATCTTCTGCCTCCTCGTGTTGAATTTCATTATCAACTTACTTTCTCGCAATCATGCTCCGAAGATGAAAGCTCTGCTTTACTCAAACTTAAGGATGGTTTCTTGGAAGGCTGGAACAGATTGCTGTTCGTGGGATGGAGTCACATGTCATGGAGTCACAGGTCATGTTATAGCTCTTGACATTAGTTGTAGTGGTCTTTAGAGACAACCTCAATCCCACTCTTCCAACTTTCAGACCTTCGGAGACTAAATCTTGCTTTCAATTATCTTAACCTCTCAAACACATGGTTCTTAGGTCAAGTCCCATATAAAATCTCTCACTGGTAAAAATTGATCTCTCTCGATCTATCTTTTAATGGACCATTGACACTAGAAGGCCCAGCTATGAAAATGATTGCCCAAAACCTTGCTCTAGTAAGAGAGATTTTCCTTGATTATATAAATGCCTTCAGTTGATCATGGTTCTTTGATGAACCTTTCTTCTTCTTTAACTTCCAATTTGCTTCAACAACCATTTCCAACTCCTTCGCAATCTATGAATTCTTTTAATAGCAAACAATAAACTGACTGGAGAAATCCCACCTTGGATTTGCAGTATCACCACCTTCCAGATCATTAACTTATCTAATAATAGTTTGAGTGGCAACATTCCACAGTGCTTGAGGAGCTTTTAGTACTGAACTATCCGTGTTGAATTTGGGGATGAACAACTTCCATGGCACCATTCCAGAAACATTTACAGAGGGAAATAAAATAAGAAGTCTTGACTTGAATGCCAATGAGTTATAAGGATCATTACCACGATCCTTAGTTAATTGCAAAATGTTGGAAGTCCTCGATCTAGGAAACAATTACATACATGATAGTTTCCCCAATTGGCTGCAAACTCTTCCTAAGCTGCAGGTTCTGGTGCTGCGCTCTAACAGACTCCATGGTTCCATAGATAATCTCATTGTGATATCTCCTTTCTGTAGTCTGAGAATCATTGATCTCTCACATAACGAGTTCACTGGCCTTCTGCAAATTTTCAAGCTATGAAGAAAGTGGATGAAGTTAAAGCTACACCCGAGTATTTGTGGGGGACTATATTATCAGGATTCTGTGGTTTTGACGATGAAAGGGACTGAGGTTCCAATGGAGAGAATCTTACAGCCATTGACCTATCAAGCAATCAATTTGAAGGACAGATTCCAGAGGAAGTCGGACTTCTTAGTTCACTCGTAGTCCTTAATTTTTCAATGAACAGCCTTATTGGTCAAATATCATCATCGCTTGGGAACCTGAAAGCACTAGAATTTAGATCTATCATCAAACAGGCTTAGTGGAGACATTCCTGAACAATTAACAAGGCTGAACTTTCTCGCAGTACTTAACCTCTCATATAACCAGCTTGCAGGCCCAATTCCTCGAGGCAGTCTCATATAACCAGCTTGCAGGCCCAATTCCTCGAGGCAGTCAATTTGATAACTTGCAGATTGATTCATATGCATATCCATTATCAGTGAAATGCAGCAATGATGTGACCCCACAGCCCCCACCATTCCAAGAGAAAGAAGATCTTGCAAGCTTATTCAATTGGAAGTTTGCAATGATAGGTTATGGATGTGGGCTGCTGATTGGACTGATCATGGGATTTATTGTATTCTCAACAGGAAAGCCACAATGGTTCGTAAGGATGGTCTAGGTTGAACAATAGAAATGGTAAAGAAGAAAGACGCAGAAGATTATTCATAAAAAAACTTGTACTCTCAGGCTAGGATTGCATGCTTCCCTATCTGTAGAACAGCTAGTTATTGTCCATTTCCTTTCAAGTTGTCTTACCTAGCTAGTCTTCTTGTCAGTCAAAAATATGAAGAAATGATTGAAGGATAGAATTTTCATCAAAAAGAAGCTCTACCAAAATGTATTTGTTTGTTTCTCTTCACTTTTATTAGTGCATTGCCTTCTAAACAAGAACAGCAACAATCACGCTGTTTCTTTACCGTCACATATAGCGTCCTACAGTAAATAGCATTCATAAGAAGGAATGCTGTTTTATGGCCTTACGAAGATAGGACTTAAAGGTTGTTCAGTCTATCTGATGATTCATTTTCAAGTTCACTATCATCAAGCCATCCTTAGGATTGAAATCTATTGTATTTTTCCTAAGTTAAATAGTTCTAATCAAACACGTAAGGACTCAAAAACCAAGATTTTTTCTGCTACAAAAAATATTCTTTCCAGTATCATCTATGTCATAATTCAAAACAGCTGGGACTGGCAATGACTACCAAATGGACCTGGATTGCTCCAAGTTCTCTACACTTGACAAAAGTTTTGTTAAAGGGTTCCCAAACATGATAATTTTCACTGCCTGTGAACAGACTTCATTGAAATTCCCGTGAAGGGAGATCCAGCACATTATAGCTTAACCCACAAACGTCCATATCATCAAAAGGTCACATGAGTACCTTGGGTCTTGCAAAAGGATATGATACGACTGCTTAGTTCCAAAGAACTGAACTTTCAACATCTATTTATCATACGGTTCCTTGCAGAAAAATAAATGAATATATCCATTTATATTGTAAAGTTGAGTCAGAGTTATCCAAACTCAAGAATCAAGTTTGTGTGTGTTTAATTATGTATATACGTATACATACATGTTTAGCACTTATAAACTTGCCATAGAAATTCATTTAACTTCGTAGCATGTACGGTATACCTTCTAACTCTTCTAACTGAATGCAGCCCAATGCACCCAATTTTATTCCATGCTTAATGCAAGACATTCTGCAAACAGAACCCAATTTCCAAAATTATAAAATACTCAAGAAAAAGTGGCTAATAAATAAATAGAGGAATCCCATGATTCCTGAAAGCTTTGGCGTAGAACATGAATTCAAAAGTGCACAGATCGATTGATTTATACAAAGCCAAGGGCTATAACATTATCAGAAAGTTTTTGTAATTTAGACAAATGAACATGTGTGTAAGGTGTCTTTCAGTCAAGTAAGAGAAACCTCTCTATATGAAACACACATCGAAAGAGAGAAGTGCAAATACCAGGAAAGAGAGACATGAAAAACAATGATGGTTAAATTATAAGTAGACTACCTCAAGTATGTGATGTAAGAGAAATATCAGATTAGATCATTCCGGAATACTGAGGGACAGCCATGTGTCAATCATATCTTTGGATGCACCTAAACCAACTCAGGTATGAAAGGAAAGAGAGTGAATAATATAGTTGAAGGTCATTCAACAACTCATCATGTTTGCAGGAAACAGAACTTAGATTGCACGAAGAACAGATAAACCAAGAAGAGATACTTAGTCAATTGTAGACTGTAAAATTGTCCACTGATAGTCACTGAAGTTCCTTGATACATCCCACATAAGATTCCAATAACAGCAAGGACAAGGAACCCTGGCCTATGTTACCTCCCGTCCCAACAGCCAGGAAAAAATGATGCTGAGAGCAAAAATGACCAGGGCAAATCTTAATCAAAATGAATGGGTACATTTTCAGAGGATCACTATAATAATTGTTCATAATAGGAATTTAACTGAAAATGCAATCCCAAGATCTAACTCAAAGGCAGCTTTCACAAAAGAGAAAGAATCTATATGTGCAGCAATGATTTGGACAATACCTGGACAAAGATTTCCAATGACATTCTGAAAGCTTAAAGATCCAAAGGCTTCTTAAAAGGAGACTGTCTTGGAATCAGAAAGGGAACTGAAATACTCATCAAATAGCACAACCCAATTCTCATAGGAAACATCCATATTTTCATATCAACCAGATTCAGTAACTTTCACTGCGAGTCAAAATCTTGCAAAGCCTGATGTCACTTTTTAATTTATGGACCAGTCCGACAAATAACTTTGCAGCCAGAAAGAAGTACACAGTCTGTACCCTAAGTGTTTGCGAGCATGTAGGAATGCAAGGAGCGGGAAAACACACAATCATGTATGCGATAAATCTCTTACTGCTGTTCACTCACATAAGAAGAAATTAAATCAATTACGTGCCTCATCAGAAAATAACTGAATAGAATATTATTGTCCTGGTGTTAGTTCATAACATCTATCAAACTATCAACGAGGTTAAATGAACTAGAGAGTTTATCATCCTTGAATACCATGGCAACAGCCATCCTCCATAAATCTACATTGACAAGTTTTCCCTTTTCCAGAGTATTAAAAGCTGACCTTAACAAATCTTCATTCTTTCCCTCACACAACCTATTAACAAACTTGCATATACTGGCAGAACAAGGAACAAAACCCTTGAAAATCATTTCATCCAAAATAAATGCTGCTTCCTTGAACTGCATCCCATTGCAAAACCCGTCAAAAAGAATCCTATAGGAAACAACATCAGGAGCACAGCCACGTCTTGGCATATCTTCAAATAAATCATTTGCTTCACCCCTTTTCCCTTCTTCAAACAGTTCTCGAAGTATCACATTGTAGCTGATAACATCAGGCTTACACCCTTTCTCCACCATCTCATCCAACAATCTATAAGCTGCTTCAAAATCCTTATCCTTACAAAACAAATTAATAATCACATTGTAAGTTACAGTATCGGGTTTGTACCCACGTTCTTTCATGTCCTCCCAAACACCTAAAGCCTCTTCCTTTCTCCCAGCCTTAAAAAGCCCACTAATCAAAGTAGAATAAATTGCTGGATCCAACTCAATTTTATTTCTAATCATCTCCTTCTTAAGCCTAAAAGCTAAACTTAACTCGCCATTCTTACAAACCCCCTTAATCAATGACGCATAAATATAAGCATTAGGATACACCCTATAGACCTTAACCATATCCGTCTTCAGCTTAAAAGCCTCCTTCAACCTCAAATGCAAACAAAACCCATAAATCAAATTACCAAATGTAATCACATTAGGACTAACACCTCTATTAGTCATTTCATCAAACACCTTGGACGCATCATCTAATCTCCCACTCGCACAAAACCCACGAATCAATAAATTATAGGTACAGGCATCTGCTTTCCCCAATTTCTCGATACCCACAAAAAGTTCCCTCATTTTATCAAAATCCTTGCACATCAAGAATACACTTAGCAAGGAATTATACGATTTTACCGTCCTTTGGACACGAAACGAAGGCAATTCAACGAGCAGTTTGAGTGCATTTTCAGGGAGGCGAGCACGGCCATAGAAATTGATTATGTCGCAAAAGAGAGCCTCTTTAGGGGTGAAAAGGGTTTCTTCTTTGAGTTGGGCAAGGATTTCTTGCATTTCATTGAACATTTTAGCACGGCCAAGCTTGGTAATGATGAGGTCATAAGAGAGAAGAGAGTAGCGAAAGGGTTTCGAAGGGGTTTTTGGGTTTGGATTTTTAAAGAGTTGAAGAGCGAGTTTAGGGTCTTTTTGGAGACGAAGAAGAGAGGCTAGCCTGAAAGGGGTGATGGGTCTTGATGGGTTCATATTTGCTGGGGCTCTCCTCTGTCTTATGTATTTGTTTGATAGATGACCTCCTGATTTCTATATTCCCGCCAAAAAGAGGCAGAGAGGGAGGAGAAGATCGATAGGCGACATGTAGTTTTATCACTTGAAATGTGGATATACAAATACAAGACCGTGTCACAGGCATGCTTATTAGACTGGCTTCGTGGGTTCATCCGGTGATCCGAACTCTATTTGGGTCTAAATAAAAAAAACCCTTGGGCTTGTAATTAACCCTAGAAAAAATTGTTTGACACATTAAGTTAATTTAGAATTTGAAGAAACCCAATTTTTTTTTTTAATGTTAATTTTTTTTTTAAGGCAAAGAGCCTACTCTTTTTTTTTAACATCTTAACATGTTAGGTTGTCGTTTTTCTCATTCCCTTCTGCAGTCCTAAAATGAGCAATATTTTTCCTTGCACGCATAGGGGGACCTTTTGAAATGTTGGACGTCAAGTATTCAATTAGGTTTCTCCTTAACTAACTGATCACTTTAAAGATATAGGAATTCAAATAGAAAATAAATAAGAGGAACTCAAATAGAAATGTAGTAGTGTTCAATAACAAATTATTAATGAAGATAAAAGGTCTAAAAAGCATAGTCGTTGCAGGCAAAAACCTTTTGAAATGTTGGAACTCTAGTATTCAATTAGGTTCCTCCTCAACTAACTGATCACTTTAAAGATATAGAAATTCAAAAAAATAAATCAGAGGAACTCAAATAGAAATGTAATAGTGTTCAATAACAAATTATTAATGAAGATAAAAGGTCTAAAAAGCATAGTCGTTGCCCCGCGTATAAGAGGCAATCAAAGGTTTTCCTCTTACTCGACACAACCTTATATGCGCGAGCCTACCACCATTTTCTTATTGGTTACTAACCTATATCAAAGTTCATTATATGAACACTAGAAGAAGGTTTTATTTTTTCAATGTGGGATTGGAAGCCCATTAGTATATATATTTTATGTTCAATAGAAGAAAGTTGTGCTTTTTCAATGTGGGATAAAAAATCTTTTTGGTTTAAATAATTCAACTTAAAAGGATATGATATTATCTTTCTTGTTAGAGATAAAAAGCATTTTGAAATAATCTTTTAAACTTTATTATTTACAATATATATAGTCTACATCCACATGAATTGTTTCTTAACCTTTTTCAAGTGGGATATTAAAACCTCAAATATTTTTATTTTTATTTTTCGGGGTTGACCCGGAACCCGACCCTCAGGTCGGGTTTAATAACTATGGTCACAGATAGTTCTCAATAAGTAAGATTGATGAGAATGAAATTAGGCTAGCTGGAATTTAAATTGATGTTGGGTGTTGAAACGCAGCATTTGATAAGGGCTTCTTGAGTTGAAATGCAATGTTTTACTTATTGTCTTGTTAGTTGGTCAGTAAGCCACGTGTTAGCTCAGATTTGGAATTATTAGCTAGTTTTAAGATTGTCAATATATTTAATGAATTGCTAGTGAATTTTAGCATGAATGAAAGATAACCAATTTGGATTCTCTCTCTCTTCTTCTCTTTCATATGTTGAGGCCTTATGTGCTAGGTTTGGAAGGCAAAAAAGATCCATTATAGGAGCTCATGGACCTCATACAGATAGAAACTCTAGAGACCTACATACAGGATTTTGATATTCTATGGAATACAGTTGCGATCTTAAAGAAACAAGCATTAGTGTTCTTCATTGGAGGTTTAGAGATTCAAATTAAGAATCTAGTCAAGATGCTTGAACCTAAAGCTTTAAAACAAGCCTATAATCTAGCTCATTTACAAGAAAATATCATTTTCTATAGGTGTACCCACTTTAATCCCTCTAAATACACACCTCTAAAACCATAACCCAAACTACCTAAACCAAACTCAATCCACATCAAAACCATTACAGAAACTCACCCTTACTAATTACTAGCATTCCAAAACCTCCCTAGAGTGACTTATTACCCACACCAACTGAAAACTATTGTAACAAAATCCATGTTAAACCTACTAAATCCTTAAAGAGTAGGGAATTAAACGAAATGATAACCAAAGGTATATGTTGTTGATGTGATGAGAAGTTTGTATCTGGCTATATATGTAAGAATAAAAGACTATATTCACTAAGTTAGTTGATGGGGAGGAGGATGTTGAAGGAGAGAAAACAGGGATGGATAGTTTTGAACATAAAGAGATCATTCTTCATATCTATAATAATGTTTTTAAATGTATTGTTGAATTTCATACCTTAAAGGTAATTGGCTAGGTTAATAAAAATTCATTATTTATTATGATAAACTCAGGTAATACACATAACTTTATAAACTCTAAAGTTGTTGGCAAGTTATAATGCAATTTTACTATTATTAAACCCCTAACAGTTGAAGCAGCTAATGGAAAAATGATAAGTTGCACACTATATGTAAAAACTTTAAATGAAGAATGCAATGAGAGAATCTCGAGGTTGATGTATTCATTATAGACTTAAATAATTGTGACATGGTGCTAGGAATCTAATGGTTGGCTATGTTGGGTGATATTGTTTCCAATTACAATGAGCTTTGGATGTCTTTTAAGTGGGATAGGTGATACTTAAGGGCAGCAATCATGCTCATATACAAGTTATCAAGCTTGAACAATGTTATAATTTTTCAATTAGTCCTTCCCAACTAGCAAAAATCAGCCTATACTGTATAAATTTCATCACAGACTCTAGCTCTACAATATGCTCTATGACTGTAAATCTAACTCCTACCTTGAAAGGAAATTCTACTTTAGCCTATTTGTTGAAAAGTTACTAGAAGGTTTTCAATGAACTAAAAAGATTACTAGCTTCTAAACATCATGATCATGATATACCTCTTAAAGAAGAGACCCAACTAGTCAACTTAAGACCTTATAGGTACTTTGGGTTACAAAAATATGTTGTTGAGAAGATGGTCAATGAGATGATGGAGTTACGGGTGATTCAACCTAGTAACAACCTTTTTGCTTATCCTATAGTTTTGGTTAAGAAAAGGGACAAGTTCTAGAGACTGTGTTGATTATAAGGCTCTTAATAAACATACAATTACGGAAAAATTTCATATATCATTGGTGGATAAGTTACTTGAACAATTGGTGGGTGCTACTGTATTTTCAAAAATAGATTTAAGATCTGGATATCACCAAATCAAGATGGTTACATAAGAGTTCAAAACTACTTTAAGGACCTATAATGGCCACAATGAATCCCTTGTTATACCCTTTAGATTGACCAATACCCCTGCCACATTTTAAAGATTGATGAATGATGTTTTCAGAAGCCACCTTGAAAGGTTTGTATTAGTGTTCTTTGATATCTTAATTTATAGTCACTCCATTTCAAAACACTTAAAGCATTTGAAGATAGTGTTTTAGTTATTAAGGGTCCATAAATTAGTGGCGAAGACAAATAAATGTATTTTTTGTAGCATTCAAATAAAGAATTTAGGGCATGTAATTTATAAAGATGAGGTATCTACTGATCCATAAAAGATCGTAGTTATGGTGGATCGGCCATTACCTAAGACTATTAAGAAATTGAAAGGGTTATTAGGTCTCACTGGTTATTACAAGAGGTTTGTTAAAGGTAATGGGTCTATTAGTGAACCATTAACTTAACTACTGAAGAAAATGCTTTTGTTTGAAATGAAAAGGTAGTTAAAGCTTTCAAAACTCTTAAGAAAGTCATGATCAGACCACTACTTTTGGCACTACCAGACCCAAGCAAACAGTTTGTAATAAAGATTGATGCTTTAAAAGTGAGGATAAGAGCAGTATTAATACAAGAGGCATACCCCATAGCTTATATCAACAAGTCATTAAGTCCTAGGCAACAGACTCTTTTCACTTATGAAAGGGAAATTCTAATTAACCTATATACAGTGGCCAAGTGGAGACACAATCTATGGAAAAGACATTTTAAGATTCATATTGATTGTGTTAACCTCAAATATCTATTGGAATAAAATGTGACCTATCAATCTCATCATTTATAGTTAACAAAGTTATTGGATTTTGATTATGAAATCAAGTATAGGAGGGGAAAGGAGAATTTGGCAGCTAATGCTCTCTCTATACATTCTAGTTGTGAAGTTTGTCAAGGTGGTATCTACCATCTCTACCAATATTATGGTGGAGGTCAAGAAGTCATGGGAGACAAATAATGTTATACTGGGAATCATAAGGGACTTATTAAAGGATCTTGACTCTCACCCTCATTACAAGTGGGTGAATAACCATTTGAACAGAAAAGCCAAGATTGTGGTTAGCAATGATCTTAAATTTTCACACAAGTTAATTTTCATGTATCATGATATAGCTATGGGAGGATATTATGGGTTAATTATCACTACTAAAAGGATTGGAAGCTTATTATACTGGAAAATGCTACATAAGTAAGTGATGTAGTATGTAAGAGAATACATCATTTGTTAAAAGAATAAGTTAAAGAATGTGCTTCTTCCTATGCTACTACAACCATTACCTATTCTTAAAGCACCATTTACTGATATCAGTATAGATTTTGTAGAAGGGTTACCTAATGTCATAGCAATACGATCATTTACTGATAGTGGTAGATTCAGTAAGTACACCTATTTTATTGCATTGACTCACCCATATTCTACAAAGTCTGTATTTATTACTTGCATGGATCATATCTATAAACTTTATAGGTTGCCTAAAACTATAGTCAGTGATAGAGATGTTGTATTCCTAAGTCAATTTTGGAGAAACCTTTTTTCCTTTCAAAGAGTAAAGCTATATTATTCGACAGCCTACCGCCCATAAAATGATGGGCAGACTGAAGTAGTTAATAAGCGTTTAATGATGGGCAAACTGGAAGCATACCCAACTAATGGTCCAGATGGCTTTCTCTAGCAGAATGGTGGTACAACACTAATTACCACACTTCTACAAGGTTCACTCCCTATGAAGTTTTATATGGTCAGACTCCTCCACTTCACATTTCTTATTTTTATAAGGACTCTAATATTGAAGCAAATGATGATTTATTAACTAAAAAGGAAAGCATGCTCAAATCATTTAAGAACAATCTAAAGTCAACTTAAAATAAGCATAATTAGAAAACAAGAAAAGAAGTGAATGGTCATTCAACATTCGAGATTATATGTATCTAAAATTGCAACCGTACAAGCAAACATTCATAGCTTAGAGAGCCTTACATAAATTATCAGCCAAGTATTATGGTCCAAACAAAATCATAGAAAAAATTAGGGTGGTGGCCTAGAAACTAGGATCTCCTACCTCTGTACTAATTCACCATGTGTTTCATGTTTCTCAATTAAAGAAGCACATAAAAAATAAGAGAGTGTGTGGGGAATTACCCATTATAACCAGTGCACCCATTCTTTAGCCTCAATCAGTGTTGGATAGGAGGATGGTGAAACTCCACAACCAAGCTATGACTCAAATCCTTATTCTTGGAAGGATTCATCCCCATTTAAAGCCACATAGGAGTGTTTGGAATATTTCTCTTTGAGGTTTCCAGATTTTAACCTTAAGGACAAGGTTGTTGTTATAAGGGGAATTGTCACAAATAGTTATCAATAAGGAAGATTAAAGAGAATGAAATTATGGCAGTTAGAATTTGAATAAATAACTGTTAATATTGGTTGTTGAAACGCAATGTTTGATTGGGGCTTCTTGTGTTGAAATGCAACATTTTACTTATTGTTTAGTTATTTGATTAGTAAGCCACATGTTAGCTTATATTTAGAATTATTAGTTAGTTTTAAGATTGTCAGTATATGTAAGAATTGACGGAGAATTTTAGCATTAATGAAAGATAACCAATTTGGACTCCCCCCCCCCCCTCATTTTCTTCTATTTGGACTCTCTCTCTCCCTCCCTCATTTATGTAATTATCAATATTATCTTTATTGCTAGAATTGCTTACCAACACTCTTCTTTCACGGAAGAACTTGGAAGAAATCCAAGTAGGCATTATCCCTATTAAGCTTGCAACAAACCAATAGCCCATCATTTTTTTCTTGTTTTTTTAGTTTTTTCATTCCCATTTCATTGGATGGCTTTCTATGTCTTTTTTTCCTGGGTTATTTGATGGCCCTTAGATTTCTTCCTTTGTTTTTTCTGAAATCACATATAATGATTTATGTGTTTATTTATTTTTATTTTCATAAACAATGATGTGGAGGTTCCTATAAAGTTGAAATAAATTCCTATTTTTTATTCTTTCTAAATATTATTTTCCTTGTAGAAATTTTTAGAATTATAAATCTCAAATATATTTCTTTGTTTTTAATTATGTTTAATATATCTTGTGTAATATCCAATTATTCAAGATATTTTTTGTAAGGTTTTTCCATTTAAATTGATATTATTGTATTTTTCATTCATAAAATCACTAAAATATATAAGAATGGCTGGCAAAAAAAAAAAACAAGTTTCATACCCTAGTCCCATGTCCTCGAGACCCGGGACTCGAGGTTTGAGGCTGAGCCCAACCTAATTTTTTTATGCTCATTTATGACTCTTTGACTTTTCTTTATATAAAATACAAGAAAATATTGTATTTATCCAATGTGAGATAAATAGTTTTGAGTTTTATAAAAACATGTTAATAAATTGTTCTTTAAGATTAATTTCTTATACACTCATAATTTGTTTTAATCATGTTAACATTTCATTTTAAAGAAAATTTATTGGATAATAATTTTCAATAAGTTTTTACCCTAAAAGTGAATAGACTACTTTTAATTTGACTTAAATGTGACAATTATCTATGTTTTCAAAACAAATTTCTTTTTGTACTATAAATGAGAAAACTACAAAGCCTTCTTAATTTTAGACTTCTAAGCATACTCCGTATAGTTATCAAATCTAACCTCATAATGATATAAGCCAAAACCTTAAATCATTACAAATCAACTCACTAATTTGTAGATTAATTACTATGATAATATGAACTTGGATATATAAGTGTGTCTGTAGTTAAGAAGTAATGAGTATATTGAATTAGAAGATAAAACATGTTTGAATTCTACAAGATACACATATTTTCTTTAAACTTTCTAATATTTGAAATTATATATTTCATTTGTCTCAAAGAATTTGTTAATTTTTTGCCTCGATCAATCTTGATCAAATTGATTGTAATTGGTAAAATCATCTGAATTGATCTAGATACAAATCCTATCAAGATTAGGTATTAGGTCTTCAAATTACCCCTATCAAATTGGATTGGATTTGACAATAAAGGTTAGGCATTTGATTATTGATTATAGTTATCAGACTACCTTACCCGAACCAAATAGCACATTCACAAGGTCATTAAAAAAGGACCCCAATAAATACCAATAGAAAAAATAGAAAAATAACAAGCTCGGATTAAATGCACTAATTAATAAATGAAAAATTATTTGGAATTCTAATAGTTTAATGATTTTTTTACTTTACATCTATTCTTTTATAAATTATGATTTACATCCAAGATCAAAATAATTTTTAAAATTGTATAACACTTTATATCCTCACTAAAAAAAATCAACAAAATAGTTTAAATTATTTACAAGATTAACGTTATACCCAATTAATTATTAAAAAAACCCTCGAGTATGGAAATTATAAAATTGTCATCTCTTCTCTCTTACCTTAGAAACAATATCTTCTCTCTCTTTTTTTCTTTCTCAATTCCATACCACCATTATCCAACCAGTTTTACCACACCACATCCATTATCTCTCTTATCTTCGATGAAACATCATGTGCCTAACAAGACTGTAAGCAACTAAACTAATCTCCTCCTCCACAAAGATTTACTAACAAAATGAAAGTCAAGTACTGGGATTAAATTTAACTCATCTTAGGTAATGGTGTGATATTCATTAGCTAGTAATATAAAACTTATTATCAATTAACGAAAACACCATACAAGCTATCTCAAATAGGTATTCCAAAAAAAAAAAAAAATTTTGTTTGGACAGTTTGGGAAGCAGTTGGAGCACAAGATCTTGGCCTTGTCATACTAATAATTTTGGTTTTATAAAATTGATTCATTTGTTATACAATTATGATAGGAGCACCAAGATCTAGATCTAGCCTTTGTAAAGGACATAAACAAAAATAACAAGAACAATATTAATTGCATAATAATATAGATCTAAATTCAACTAGCAATCATGATGATAAACAAGTGGTGGTAATTAAAGGGTCATTTCTCCTTTGAGAATTAAGTCAAGCTAAAAGCCTACATATTGGGGCATATTTAGGGTTGGAAGAGATGAATGATAAATGGGGGGTGAGCAAAAAATTCAAAAAACCAATTTAACCGAGAAAATCAAAAAAAAATTAACCGAAAAAATCGAACCGGTAAAAAAAACCAATTAAACCGATTAAAATATTTAGCAAAATGTCCGGTTCAGTTCGGTTTCCAGTTTTGGTGTGCCTGAACCGGCCAACCCGAACCGAACCAAACCGGTTCGGTTTAGAAATGAAAAATAAATAAACCAAGCCGCGGGCCGCCTCCTCCCTCCCATTAACCATTAGGCATTAACGATTAACCCTAGCAAACCATTTTTCATTTCTTTCACTTTTAGTTTCACACAGCCACCCCCTCCCCTCCCATTAACCCTTTCATCCACAATGACACAACCGCCCCCTCCGATCACCCCTACCATTCACACAGCTGCCCCCGCCCCCTCCCTCTAAAAGTTTAGAGACACAGACAATGTCTAAAAATAAACCAAGTCATTTTCTCTCTTTCCCCCAAAACTCCAACTTAAAACTTAAAACCTCACTAATATTAAAACTTTCGGTTCAATTTCAGAGATTAATTTGTTATGGGGTTAAGGATTCTGATGAAGAGACTAAAATAGTGGTGGATTCTGGTGGTGATGGTAGGGGAGGTGGAGAAAAAAGATGGGATTTTGCCAGAGTGGTTAAATTTCACTGCTGATGATGCGAAGACTATGTTTGTTGCTGTTGTTGTTTCCTTTGCATTTTGTTCTTTTGTAGCAGAGCCTAGATTCATTCCTTCTCTGTCCATGTATCCAACATTTGATATTGGCGATCGTGTTTTTTCAGAGAAGATAACAATTAACATGACTTCCTTTCCTTTTCTTTCTTTCCTTTTATGATGTTAATGAGGTTTTGTGGGAGTAAATTTAATGTTGAACTGAGGCACATTTCAGTCATGAAGAAAAAAAACCATATGTTTTTTCGGTTTTGGACCTAAAAAACCGAACCAAAATCGGTCGGTTTGGACCGGTTCCGGTTTGGTTTGGGTTCCTTTTTTTCCGGTTTGGTTGTTTTTTAAAGGTAAAAACCGAACCG
>Ga0307511_10003965_pt1 | contig 15134 bp, 12 predicted proteins | sample 13_EM_MG_FD_200266 | JGI IMG/M metagenome (GOLD analysis project Ga0307511, IMG submission 200266) | Populus trichocarpa ectomycorrhiza microbial communities from riparian zone in the Pacific Northwest, United States - 13_EM | ecosystem: Host-associated > Plants > Roots > Unclassified | place... | reverse complement strand
TTTCATCCCTACTCTACTTCTAACCGATACTCACAGGTCAACGCCCCCCTCGGCAAAGGACTCCCCATCGACAAACCCCTCAAACCCCTAATCTGCATCCCCACCACCGCCGGCACCGGCTCGGAAACCACCGGAACCGCAATCTTCGATATCGTCTCCTCGTCGACCAAAACCGGCATTTCTCACCGCAACCTCAAACCCACCCTCGGCATCATCGACCCACTAAACACCCACACCCTCCCCCCCGCAATCACCGCTTCGACTGGGCTAGACGTGCTCTGCCATAGCCTAGAATCCCTCACAGCGATCCCATACCAAGAACGCGAGGCTGCAAAATCAGGAAACCCGCTCCATAGACCCGCGTACCAGGGCGCGAATCCAATCTCTGATGTATTCTCATTTACGGCATTGAAGCTCTGCGCAGAGTATCTTCCCCGGGCGACACATGACCAGGGGGATGTAGAGGCACGGGAGAAGATGGCACTGGCAGCCACCCTCGCGGGAGTTGGGTTTGGGAATGCGGGGGTCCATCTCTGCCATGGAATGAGCTACCCAATTTCAGGGCTAAACCCCGCGGGGTATAAACATCCGGCGTACTCTGTCCCGCATGCAATCATCCCCCACGGCGTCTCGGTCGCGGTTACAGCTCCGGCGGTGTTTAAGTTTACGGCGCCGTCGAACCCGGAGAGACATCTCCAGGCGGCGGAGGCGTTTGGGGTGGATGTTAGTAATGCAAAGAGGGACAGTGCGGGGGAGGTGTTATCCGAGGCGATTAAGCGGTTTTTGGAGAAGCTGGGTGGCCAGCCAAAGGGGTTGGTGGGTTTGGGGATTAAAAGGGGGGATATTGACAAGTTGGTGGACGGGACGGTACCCCAGAGGAGGGTGTTGGTGTTGGCGCCGGGGTTGGCGGGGGAGGGCAGGGTGCTGATGCAGGAGGGGGAGGTGGAGGCGCAGAAGGGCGAGTTGGCAGGGTTGCTGGAGGAGGCGATGGAGTGGTGAAGGGGGAGATGGAAGCGAAGGGACCTTCCTGCTGTCATTTTGCCTGTGCCTTTACCTATTTACCTAGATATGTGAAAGGTAACCGCATTATAAATTGGAAAGTTCTAAGTTATTCTGCAATTAGTCCTGTACTGTCTAGCTAGGGTCTACTATATAATCTGCGATTACCCTCAACTTGGTGCATTACCCTGAAGGTCAAATCTTTACCTTGACTAATATTAAGCTCGAAGCAATATAAGAGTCTGAAATATAAGAATTCTTCTGTTAAAATAAAAAAGAGAGATATAGCAAAACACCACAGTGGTTAGGTACAGTACCACCTTTTCGCATAATTTAAGCATATATACAGTACAACGAAATCCATCCCAACCACATAAATAAATTATACAGAATAGCCCACTTTTAAATCCAATACAACCCATTCGCTGGCACCAACCGGCCCGTCCTCTCATCCAGCTGCGCCAAGTACACACAATCCGCCTCCAAGAACCTCTCATAATTCTGATCCTTCTCCGACATCTGCAACTCCTCCCTGGGATCATAATCATCATCATCATCATCATCATCGTAATAAATCTCTTGCTCTTCATCCACACTTTCATCGTCATCATCATCATCATCATCACCATCACCACCTTCATTATATGCGGGATTAACGTCTACTCCAACCAACTCCCCACTCCAAAACGTGCAGTGCAGCGGGCCAACAGAGCCGACTTTGATCTCTAGGCCGTAGCGTTTCCGGGTTAGCTTCTTGCATGCGGAGAGGCTGAGCCCGTTGTGGCCTGTGAGCTCAAGCTGCCGGAGTTTGCTGGCGATGTACGGCCGACGAGTACTTGCACCCGTGCGAGGGGCCCTTCGTAAAAGGCAGCTAATTGAGCCGTCGGTTCTGAGCTTGCCAGACCGGGATGGAAGGTCGGGGTGTACGGTGTCTACCTTCCCCGTAATAGACAAGGACTCGAGGTTGCTGAGCTTCATTACAATGGCTTCGAAGCTTGCATTGGTGAGCTTGTTGGCGGCGGCGAAGTGTAGTGTTTTGAGGTTGGGGCAGCACTGGACTAGGTCTTTAACGCCGGTGTCCGTTAGGAGGGTGCTGTTGAGGATGGAGAGTTTGGTGAGGTTAGCGCAGAGCGTAGGGAGGGTCGTGAATGTTTGGAGATGGGCACTATCATATAAGGACAGATATATTAGCAACTCTTTTTTTTCCCTCTCCACATGGCTAATTATTGCAAGGGTAGAAAGGATATAGCTATTAAAAAAAAATAGGGCTGTACTTTTTGGCTTCAAACCAAGGTCCAGTATGTATTACCTGCAGCCCAGGCCGCATGAGATTCGTCGGATCCCAGGTAGCAGTGTAATTGAATTTTGTAGTTTCCGTAGGTAGGTACACTTCCTGCTTGTAAGGAACGAAATCTGCAATTGCTCTTACTGCAGGATTAAGAATATCACCATAATCATCATCATCATCATCATCATCATCATCGTCATCATCATTATCGTTACTCTCGAGATGACTTTTTTCCTTTGATTCTCGACCCTTGTGTCCTTCACCAGTAGCAGCAGCAGCAGCAGCAGCAGCAGCATCAAGAGCAGCAACAATAGTAGTAGTAGTAGCACGAACATATCCCACATGGTCTACATCACCCCCGCCTCTCGACCCTTGCTGACCACTCATTTCACTGGGGACGTCTTCGCAAGCCACCGCAAGCCCAGTAAAGTGGCCCCCGGGAGGTGTTCGTGGCCGCCCTAAAAATGGAGCGCCCCGGCGAGCTGTTTGTGCTGGTCGTGCTGAGGGAGCAGGTACGGCGGCTTCCACATTTGTTGGATGGCCACCACCACCACCACCACGCCCACGGCCATGCCTACGTCTTCGCTGGACATGGCGACCTTCCATGCTGGATGTTGGATGTTCTGGTTGCTGTGTGGTTTTTTCCGCCCTTGGGGGGAATTGGCCTGGACTGGACTGGACTGGAATGGACGGCGGGTGCTTATTTGCCAACTCCGTATCAGTATACAGTGATGGAATAAGATGTCATGAGAAGGGCGGGGGGAAACCCTAGATTATGGATATACGATAAACTTACATACCATACATGTATCATGCCACCATTTGCCGAGGTAGTCGGGCACGTGTTGGCCGACGTTCAAGTGGTTCGTTACCCTCAACTGCGGACACTACACAAGAGCAACCAAGCAATTGGCTTCCAGGAAATCGGGCTATCTAAAGCGGTGAAATCGTAGCCAGAAATTAGCCACTGATGCCAGTTGACTTCACAGAGTTTCACGTGCGTACATTACACATTAGTGTATTCAAAGTCAAGTACAAGTGGAACCTCTGAGCCCATAGATGCAACCCCGAAGCATCAATACTTTAGCCTATATGGTCTACATCCCTAAAAACAAAACCTAGTAGTCCCCCAAGTCTGAATAAATCACAAAAACCATAGACTCAAATTTGAGGTACCTCAGATGGGTAAATATTTAGTTTTTCTACCTGGACAAATCAAAAGAAGGCTATACAAGGGTGGTATCCTTCAGCTTCAGGGCAGTACACTCTTCATACACGATTAATAAATATACCTAACCTACGAAAGAAGGAAATAAGGTCGAAATATCAAATGGACTCATATCAAAGCCCGCAAGCAATCCAACTCCCTCCATAACTCCTCAAATCACTGCAGCTCATCCTTCCTATCCTGTACCTCCTCTCCTACCTTTTCCGCACCCTTCTCCTATTCCTCATCCAAACCCTTAAGGATAGTAGGCCAAGATTGCAACAATCCCTCCATAAGATCCTCCTCCCCCCCCCTCCTATACGCCCTCCTCTGTCTTCTCCCCCAGAGCAATCCCCCAGCAGCCTTCTTTGCCATACCATGTTTCCCCTTATTCGCCAACCTATGTACCAGCTCATTGACTTCATTCAAACTGACCCTAATCCTGGCTCCTTGATACTTCTGTACCGCCTCTATTAATACTTTTCTAGTCTTTAAAACATCTTGGACAGCATCGTAGCCATCTTCCTCGGCCTCAGGCAAGTTGTTCCTCTGTCGGTAAAAGGAACCGCGGTAACCGGTGGCGTTAATAAGCTCCTCGACTAAATCGTTCCGGTGATTGCTATATACTGACGGCACAGCCTCGCCGGTCTGCTTGAGTATATTACCAAGAAATAAGTCGGTGGCGAGCTCGAGTGGGGTTTTTCCACCAGCATTCTCCTTATGGAGTAGGTCTGGTCTGGCTTCAATGTACAACTTTGCCAACTGAGATCGGCCCTTGGTGATAACCTGATGGGTGGAAAAGAAATCAGCAAAATTAATCTTTTCTATTGAAGATGCAATGCTTACATGGTGTATGGGAAGGTTCCCTCCCCCATTGAAGACATCCAGCCCCTGGCCACCTGAGATACGTAGTAAATACTCAACCCCAGGCAGGAACGTTTTGATGTCTACAAAAATATGCCAGATAGTTGCCAATTCATCCCTATACATTGTACGATGTGCTATCATCTGCTTGATATCGACGTCTTTCGGGAGGCACGAAAGAAGCCTCTTTGCATTTTCAACCATTCCCATGTCGAGGGGATTATAAACACTGAGGTTATTCTTGAGTCCAAAAGCAATATGCACGAAATTCAGGCCGTCATTGGTCGTTGCTTGTAAATCGGCACCCTTCGCAATCATGTACTTGACTGCCCGATCATTCCTGCAATGCGCTGCGTGGAGTAGAGGCGTGAGGCCGTCGTCGCACCGGGCTTCCAACAATTCCGGGAACTTTGAAAACCAAAAGTCAAGCACGGTGATTGATCCTTTCCCATTCCAACCTTGGATCGTCAGATGGGCAAGTATTTCACTATCAAGCCCGATAGCATCCTCGACCACCTTTGCAAGATCAGGTTGGGCTGCGAGCACCTTAGCACGCTTGTTCTCTGGATTAAGTCTGATGAATTCCTGCAAACAATGGAGGGGCCTGTCGGAAAGAAGCCAATGCACTATTGACGTCAGCACATGAGTTATATATTTCTGAGTTCGCCAGGACTTACCCGAGTCTATGTTACCCTGATGCGCTGCAATATGGAGTAACTTCTCTGTAGCAGTTTCAGATTCGGTATTTGGATTTACCGACTTTGCCCAATCCTTTCTCTTCCGACCATTCATAGTCAAGCCAAGGTAGTGTTCAGGTTTCATCGAACCTTTTCCATGCTGGGCACTTTCTAATGCCGCGTAGTCCAGGCCGCATCCAGTAGCCTTAATAAAGGTTTCGATAATCGATATCTTTCCGAGCCGGAGTGCATTGCACAAATTATCAATGCGGTTTGTAGGGCTGGAGAGTACTGGTTTGATTAGGCACCATTGACCGTCATCCTCGGCTGTCCGTGCAAGCTCAAGCAGGGTCTGGATAACATCCAGTTTATCATTGTTAATTGCCCAGCTCAAAAGAGTCTCTTGGATCAGGCCGTCTTCAAAACCCACTGGAAACCAGGCACTGATCATAGCCTGCGTTATTGTCAGTGTGATGTCGATGTCAAGAGTTTTGATAAATATCACAACATACCAAAGGAGAGATCTCGCTTTTTACAATATGTGGCTGGAATCCTATGTTGTCAACGGTAGATGCTTCAATAATAGCCTCTTTGACGATACCAGTGCCTTCCTCGTCGAGAGTGTAGCGGTACTTTTTCTCTGTTGAGTCCTTTGGCACATATTGGACTTGAGCAAGCGCAAAAATGATTCTGGCTAGTTCCATGTGCCCTCGAGTGACTGCAATGGCGAACGGATTCAGGCCCGCACCATGGAAAGGGCGGTCACCAGTCGCTACTAGGAGTGGCTCACTTCTCGAGTCAGAGTAAGCTTTAATAGTTAGTTTTTTCACTGTTTCGCTATCCCCACTCCATGTTGCTTCAAATCTGGAGTTATCGTCAGCAAACCCCACGCCGCAATTCAGAAGGTAAACATACAGCTTCAAATATGCTTCTTTCCTGTCATCATCCAAATCCGAAATTACGAACTTGAAATCTCCTTCCCATGGCTTCTCGTCCATCTTCCATTCCATTGGGGCTCTGGCTGTATAGAGATGTTCTTGGAGAGTAGCTTTCGCCTCTTCTTCCGGGTAAAGCTCATAGTATGATCGTGCTCCTTTACTGATGAGATATTTCTCTGCGCATTCGAAATATGATATTGCTGCTTCAATGTCCCGCTTTAAAGCCTCACGCCCCTGTTGTTTCTTCGTGTGGTTCTCTAGTTTTACTAGATTGTTTGCCTTCAATTGTTTATTATACGATTTGGCTGTCAACTGAGTGTAGAATCTTTTATACGAGTCTGGCGGGTATTGCTCGTAGACGCTGGCATCCACTTCTTTACCCAGCTGAATGGGCTCAGAAATAAGGTGATTGTCTGAGGATAGCTTCAGTGACGCTATATTGTCCTGCACGAGGTCTAATACGGTTCTTCGTCTGTTGGCCCCATTTTTGTTCTTGTCGTTGTAGGATTCATTCAGTACGGTCGATGGATCGGCTCCGGCTTCCAATAGTGGCTGAATAACATCAAGAGTCTTGTGGATGGCTCTTTCCAGAGGCTGCTTAATGTAGCACACCCATGTATCTTTAGTTACTTCAGCTGACCCGTAATAACCTATCCTCTGTAGCGGCTTTCTTCCACGAAGCGTGAGGTAATCTTGATATGAAGCAGCACTTGACGCTCCATTCTGCAGTAGCTTCAATACGGCCGATTCGTCACCCAGTGTAATCCTACGAGAGGTCAGCAAGGAAGTAAAAGCAAAGCTTATGACATACTTACGCAGTCATGAATGGACTCTCGACCAGATTTGCATGAGTAGCTTTATCACACCAGTCTGGAGCGTTTGATGCAAGACTGTTCGTTACTCCTCGAGCGGCCGGCCCTATATCGAGACCATTTGAGCAGGGTCTCACAACAGCTCTCGAAAAGGAAACATACCATCAACCCTCAGTATCACATCCAGAACCTCTGCAGGACTGATATCACTCATCCTCACCGGGTAGACTCGGTTAAGAGCCACAGCATAGTGCAATGCAGTAGCATTATTAATACTGTTTGCTTGGGCGCAACTAGCACCGATGCGAAGAAGTGTACTTAATACGGATGTGACCTTGTCCTTCGTCGGTAATGTGAGGGGGAGTGTCAGCGTGAGGATGAGTTTGGGGTCCATGCCTGGGTCAGGTTTCAATTTGACTCTGCTCCAACGTCAGCTTGGGAGAACCACAAGGGAGGGTGTGAGCCACTTACGGGAGAAGCACATCTGCGCCGAAAGAGGAAACCAGGGTCTCTAGCACCACTTCCTGATTTTCAGAGCCGACTAAAATCGCATGATGAAGAGGAGCCATCCTAAACAATCAATCAGCAATTTTACCACCTGAGGAGCAATGTCAGCACTTACCCGAAATACCAATCCAGAGCATTCACATCTAATATATCTGGTTCCTCTGGATTCTCTTCCACTAAACTATCATCACTTGCTTCCTTCTCTTTCCGTTTAACTTTCACAAAGGAGTGGCCAGCAGACGTCTTCTCGCAATCCTCTGAAGCGGCGTAGTCTTCTGAATCAGACACATCAACCTCTTCTTCTGATTTGCGTAAAACAATATCCATAAAATTCTCCTTCTTAACTTCCTCCTGTTGCCCGTTCCGTGGGGGTTCTTGTGCCAACCGTAACTTGTCTTCCTTTTCCAATTTCTCTTCCTCATTCGCCTCACTCTTCCGCAATAGCGCATTGACGAAGTCATTTTGGCCCCGGGCAGCGGCTATATGCAAGGCAGTCCTGCCATCTTGAAGTCTAGCAACCATCCTCGCGCCTCGGTCAATCAAAGCCTGGAAGATTTCCAAGGAATCTGAGCTCATGGCCGCAACATGTAGTGGCGTCCGCCCACAATGGTCTCGACAGTTGACGTTTATGTCTTCTCTGGCTAGCCACTCTTTGACTTTGAAGACATCATTATTGACAATGGCATTAAACAAAATCTCAGAGTCCGAGATATATGCCATATCTGTATAGTCACCTGCGTCAAGTGGATGGAATGAGCCAATCTCTTGCCTTCCTGGGTCATCCTGGAGGAATACCACTCGCCCAGAAACATAGCGCTGTTTACCGTGTAAGCATGGTTTTTGGTACAATGAAGAGGGGCTGGACTGACTTTGCTTTCCACCTCAAAGACTGCTTTCTCTTCATCAGTTTCTGGAATTGGACAGTATCCACAACAATCCTGAGCGATCTCGGCCACAGTTCCAAGGAAAACTAAAACATGTCAAAACTCAAGTTCAAATCCTTGGACAACAGAGCTAACCTGGATGACGGTGTAGTTTCACTTCTCTGATGGGAGGCTTATTGTTTTCATTCCAACTAAGTCAAGTTAGTGATATATCCCTTCCTAATCTCACGAGTGGGCATTTACTCAGCATTCAGGAGTATATCTTTGGCATAGAACAGCCTTTCGATTTTTTTCGCATTGTAACTTGGTCAAAGTCAGCTAAAAGCATTGGTTTCGTTTAATATTGAACTTACGCTTTCCCATATGGAATAGTGAAGGTATTATAACCGCTCACTGCTTCCTCAAACTGCCATTCTGGGATCTCATCGTCCAACTCTCCTTTCAAGTTTTTGTGATCCCTCCTCCAGGACCTGCGAGGGGGGGCTCCGCCTCTTTCTACTCGTCGTTTGTCACCATACCTGAATAAAATAGTAAGCCTGACGTTTCCATATGCGCTTTAGGCGGCAAAACCTACTCTTCGCGGTCAACAGCCCTTGGTAGTCTCTCAAGCACGAGTAGTCTCGCCAATCCAACGGTTCCTATCCATCAAGAGTCAGATAAAGACGTAAGCACCAGGTGGAACTGCATGAGCTCTTACTTCCAAAACTCCGCTCGAAAATCGTCGGGTCGATTCTTGAACGGTCCAGAAAATCACAGTAAACCTCAAACCCACGGTGGCTGTACTTAGAAAGGCGACTCTCGTAGGAGGGTGAGCGCCGTGACAGATCCATGTCGTTACATTGAGTCATGAACGCAGTGAGCCTAAGTCAGGCCTCTATCAGCAGGTAGACACGGAAAATTGTAAATTGTTGATGTATCACTTACGCCCTCGGACTCGCAAATACCGAGGCCCCATTATAGGCCACGCAAGAGCCTATAGACTCATCAGCACGGAAATTCAATACCATAGTGAGGTTATAACTTACAGTTGACGTCAAATCCTGTCAATATCTGGCTGGAATGCGGATTATTGTTAGGATGATTACAGTAGATGTGGATATCTTTACTTGCCTGATAGACTTATAAAGTCGAAGCACGATCTAGTGCGAAATGTCAGCCTCAAAGAAATATTGGCTCCTTCCTCCATGCAGCACGTACCTGCACATGGCGGTTTGGGTATTGTGAAGCTATGGTCACACAATTTTTCGTCCTGACAGTTACAGTCTCTGAGAGTAAATTATCACGAATATCTTTTTCAATTGCAATCATACGATCAATCGCAGCTTGTTCATCATCAATCCCGTGTATAAAGAGATCAATGTCGCTGGCTGGGGCAACCTTTTGATGATAGTATTCTCTCTTGCTCTTCACCGAGCCCGCATACTGCTCAGGTACAGGTGCCAGGCACGTAGTCACAGCAGAACCCGCTGCTACAATGTTGGACCAATCTAATTGCCTTGTATTAACATAACTGTTCAAAGCTAATGGTCGCCTACGAGCTTGAAGGATATTATACCGAAGTTTTGGAAAGTGTTCTCCGTGAAGATATTGAAGTTCTTTCGAAAATCTTCAAGAGAAGACGCAATTGCAAATTGGCCATCTGATTTCCGTTCTTCCTCCCCCAACGGCATGATGTATCTGCCAAATTCTCTATCAGCAGGCGCTATCGAGATAAGGCCAAGCTCTTCTCACCTATCTCTCTCCTCTTTGCTTTCAATGTCGAGCTTTCTGCCTCGAATACGGATCTTATTCTGGTTTCCGTTTTCAAAGACATCGATCAAATTGACGACATTGTTTTGAACAATTGCATTGCCGGGATCCTGGGCGAACACTGATCGCAGTGAGTTCTCCCAGGCCTGGAATGGCTGCACAAGCTGTCGAATGGGGACCGTAGGGTTTTGCTCAACATGATCAAGGAATTGCTCAACAGGGCAAGGAACGCCAGCAAAGTCGAATTGCAGCTGCGATTTGGACATTTCTGTATCTTCGGATTGCAGTGATGAAGTTGAATTAGAAATTTCCGCAGTGCAGGTATGAACTTGATGGGAATGCCATAGACAGGAGGGCACACAGGTTACTTATATACAAATGAGTAGTTCATGGCGCTGGTGACTCCCTAGACTTCTACTTGCTTGCAATCTTGCAATCAGCTAGGTCAGGTCCGAGTCCGCTCTTGATTCGGAAGCATTTCGGCCAATGGAAGTGACTCAAGCCAGACTAATTGACTCAGAGGAGGTATCTTTTAGGTATCTGCACCTCGATCACAGAATTGTGGAGTTTGGAAGACGTGTCAGAACGCGTAGCCCAACGCGCTGACAGGGGGCAATCGCGTAAAGTAGCTACCAATATGGCCTAGCGCATAGCACGGTGCTCATGAGTGTGGTGCCAAGACTCTCGCGTCCCGCGTCGTGAGTCATGTATGGGTACGGATACCTGCATTGCACTTTCTTACACGGGTACAAGCAAAAGAGATTGCTAGCACTGTGGAATGACACAGGAGTTATACCTATGAGCTCGTGAGTACCAGTACCTCCTATTGCCCCTTGATATGATTTCTGGTCTGAAGATGTTGCCAACCAGACGATAGTAGCTCGGGGCTCAGTTGAGTGGTGTCAGGGTAATGAGCTCTCGCGTCCGTCGATATGTCCACAACCTAAAAAGCGATATATTCTACCAGGGGAATTGCAGAATAACTGGGATAGCACTGCTCAGACGCTGTCCTACTACTGTGCTGACACATGAAAAACCCGAGCCTCCTCTTCTCTGGCGGCCTCACCCCCGTTTGTCACCCATACTCTCATCACTCCCATACCCCGGCATCCCCAACCCTACCTATATATCTATAATTACTGCTCACCACTACCAGAGTCGAAGCCTGGCCTCCGCCTCTATGGTAAGAAATGCATAAATCCTACAAACCCTTATACCTTAGGAATAAATAAGAATTTGGGAACGAGGCCAAACATACCACTAAGTATGGTAGGAGGAAAATTATGCCTCCTTCAGGAATACAACAATAATTCCCTACTCCTCTGAGAGATATCGAGCCTGGGAACGTGAGACTGAGGCCAATACTGTAACCCAATTTGCCACCTTAGTCCTTCCCGAAGGTTATAATTATTAGCACCTCTAATAGATACTGTGTTCTCACATTGTCTTCACCCTGCATGGCATTTTCTTTTATTGCCGGAGAGGTCATTCTATCCCCAGGCTCCCTCGATTGTAAACATAATGCCTTGGAACTCCACATCCACCTTCATGCCCAGAACCCTATATATCATCTTACTCTCGTGATTCCACGTATTCTTTCAGCTATGCCTTCCTCCCTCCTCAAACTTCGCACGTATTAGCTCTTTAGCCTCCTCTACCCCTCCCATTGTAAGCTTCTTGACTTGGTCTGTTTCGGCATCCATGAGATGTTCATTTTTAGCATCAGTATACCCCTTATTATACAGCTTAGCTTTGGGGATGATTAGCGTACATTCGGAAGGTAAAGAGGAGAACAATAAACAGTGTCAGGGTACTCACCGAAGGCAGTGCAACCAGGGGAAGGCTTGTGTCCGGCGTCTGTGGATAATGGCAGTCCTCAGTTTGCGCGTGAGTGTAGCTGTGGAGGTCGTCCTCAAGCACGTCCTTAGCGTAGAATCTTCCTTCCTCGCTTTTGGAATCCATGTAGTCTCTTGCCTCGTTGTATTTATTGTCCATATCGGTTTGACATTGTAGGAAGCGGTTATTTGTGTCCGTCTTGAGGTTTTGTGATTGGTGTCGAGCTCTGCAAATTTGTCTGCTATTGATTCTGAAATCTCCTGATAGTACGTTCTTCTGGCTGAATAGTAAAGTGAACTTCATTCTGTGACCCACTCCATCTTTCTTCCAATGGTTGAAAGGATCCATGTCTTCCATAGATAACTTCAATTGTAAGTAGTCTGTCTGTCCATCCTCGAGTAGCCCCAGCAGTGTCCCCGCCTCCTATGTACAGAGTGTAGCATGAAATAAAATTCTAGGTCGTTCTTAAAATTCCCCCCAATAAGGAAATTTCGGTAATTATATATTGTATTGTAACGTAGAGTGCCCGAAGATCGGAGCTATGTACTAGAAAGAAAGCCCATATTATTATAGTAATCATTCTACAGGTAGGAAACTCTCGTTGTCTGTATCTTAAATAAAGCCCTATTTGGTCCCATAGTTTGCGGCTATGCACTGGCCCCCCGTGCTTGATCTCCTAGTAAAACCTCATCAAGTTGGGTTCCGTGCTCCGTGGGCTGGGTATTGGACGCACTAGTATGCTTTTGGTAGGTTGATTGAGAATACTATAGTTCTGGTGTTCTTCCGTATACCGGCATAAAGAACCTAAGTGTAAATGACCACCACCTCTTCCTAAGGTCCCTCTCTATGCAGCATAGGTACAGTGAAACCTCTATAAATGCATGACTTATCAGTATGCGGCAAGCCGGTCCCCAAGGTTAGGGTTATGCATGAAGGATTATATGAAATCATACTTCTCATATAACAGTCAAATTTGTGATTGTGCATCCAGTATAAGTGCATATTCAGCGGAGCTGTATCGGAACAATTCTTTTATGGACGGTGCCACCTGCCGGCCAATGTGCACAACCTGCTCTCTAAGCTCGCCTATACTACCGGTAATTGTTTGACACCAACTTCAGGGACTATACCATTTGGGCCTCCATTAGTCTGGTTGGCGCAAGCCCCTCGGAAGAGGGGCCTCCATCATACTCCCTAGTCTAGGTGGCCATAATGGCAGATGGAAAATCCACACTTCAAGTAGACTGCTGAGCCGTATACGACTGCATTTGGCTGGCCCATGCTGTGTTTCTTTATATACACATACACCCTGTATTCGCACATTAGAAGAGCCGTTTCAGAGGCTATGCTATTATGCCGGTTCGATTGTGTACAAAGATGCTCCATGTGTCCTTGCACTTGCGCGGGTCGATCTGCGGATGTATGTTTTCTGCATGAATGAATGTGTGCAGCACACGGAAAAGCAAGAGGTAACTTAGTCTGGCTAGAGCAACTATAGCAACAGAATGAGCTGATAAGAGAATTGGAAGGCCCTTATAATTAGTAGAGGTAGATGGCAGGATGGGGGTTTGGGGAGCTATGATCATAGGTATCTATACAGTCGCACAAGAACAATATAGTTGCTAAGTTGAGGGTTACTAGTCTTATGCAGAAGCTTTAAGTTTATCTGCAGTAAGACGTAGTAGATCGTTTGTGTGATGTTAGCCGCGTGGTATTACTCAAACACTAAGCCTAAACACCGTCGTTACCCTCAAAGCCCGGACCTTAAGTCTCATGCCAAGCCCTTTCTATTACTTGCTTCCATTACCCTGAATTAGGGAGGGGTAAAAGCCTCAAGAGGTTCTCGATGACCTATTTCCAATTGCAATTGTTCTTTCCAGATTAGCTAATACAAACAAACCTGTAGTTCATACTTAAGCAGCTGTGGTTATGTTAATTTTATATTACAAGAAAGATTGAATGCCAGTACAACTTAAGCTGCTGCAGCATCTTGAAGTATATCCGGTCCTGGAATTTCTGACAACTTTGCACTGAGATAGAGGGCAAAGGGTTTGGAAACACGGAACTCAGGAAAATCTACTGGGTACAAAGACAGAAAAAATCATAGACTAGCTCCTGGGCTGGCAATGTTTGACTTTGGCATTCAATACCCCGAATCATTAATCTTGTTACGGAGTCATATAGGAATGTCTTCCGCAGTGATTTTAAAGGATAAGCAGTAAAGGCTGCATTATCAAGGAAAGAAGGAAAGCCTAAAGAGGTACTATAGAACGTTGTCCAAACTTGCTCTAACAGTGAATTTGCAGTTGACTCTTGTTCATACAAGTTTCTTGCTGTGGAATTTACTGTATATATATGCTCATCATAGACTACTTGCCTAGATGGATATAGAGGGTTGGTTATATGTAGTCACGGGTTTAGTAACACGTGTGCGAGAAATTATGGGTGTGCCCAGAATACATATGCGCCACGGACCGAAATAGTACGACCAGATTAATTAAATGAAATCCGTTCCGAGCCTAGAGTATATTACTGAAAGAAATAGAAGAGATGATAGGGGTCAAAATACCACCAGCTTCTCTACATGTTGGTGTTGCCATTATATTTCACACACCCCAGACCCAGATCATTGACAAGCCGGACAGAAAACGTTGTGGGGTACGAACGTGCTAGGTAAAAACATAAACATACGCTAGTTGGAAACGGGTTGCATTTGAACCCTAAGTTCGTGAAACCAGTTGAATTTGAATTCTACCAGTACTAACTTTCGTGAACTCGAAGATCATGAAGTCTGGAGAGGCTAACCGGGCTAGTACGGGAGTACGGTACTTACTGGCATAAGTTAAAGCGGCACTGCCGATTGGATTGGCCAGGAAGGGGCCTGGCTGCAAGAGCGACGTTGGTTACAATTGGTTTGGACGGTTCGGGCCTTTGGCCAATCTACATGCTACTCAGACTACATGTTACTAGAGATCTCCCGTTTATCTGGCCAGGTTGCCGTTTATCTCTGCCTAATAGTGGTATAGTCAATGGTTAACGTTCCGTACGTTAAGCGCTTCGATTCTAGATCTAAGTTGAAGCCGACGTCTCTACTCGCTTCACGCATAAACCTAACCAAGGCTCGCAAATATCACATAAACCCATAATTGCGAATTGCCTGTGCAGTTAACTGATTTTCACCCAGCTCCCGCCAGACAGCATATCAACCGTGCCCAGTCGACTATCACAGCTGTATGGAACTCTGCTGTCAGCCACACGGCGAGACTACCAATCTCTTTTTCTCAAGACGCGAATAGTAACAGGTAACCACCACACTATTCTGTAGGTAGCTACCACACCAGCCTCGATCATCACCAAAACTATTTGCCGGGCT
>Ga0307511_10003964_pt1 | contig 15134 bp, 13 predicted proteins | sample 13_EM_MG_FD_200266 | JGI IMG/M metagenome (GOLD analysis project Ga0307511, IMG submission 200266) | Populus trichocarpa ectomycorrhiza microbial communities from riparian zone in the Pacific Northwest, United States - 13_EM | ecosystem: Host-associated > Plants > Roots > Unclassified | place... | reverse complement strand
GGATCCACAGAGGTCCCAATCGGGCTGACTATCACCGACTACACGTCTTCACCCCAGAAGATTGCAAGCTCACAGAAACGAGGAGGATACCCGAGGAACCGACCGACATATTCCAGGACTTTGATATCTGCGAGTTCAATGAAGCAGGATGCGATGACTTACGTTCGGAGTACCAGCAGACGCTGTGTGAAGCCAACGAAGCGTTCAAGACCCTAGAGAAGGAGACGGAATCCATCTTATCCGAAGCCCTAGGAGCCCTTACCGCCGAATCTCCAACCCCGTTAACGCTCAATCCATACAAGATGAGCGTCGTCCGAAAGTTTTTCGTTTTCCTCTGGTATAGGAACAGTCAACGCTATTCCGAGGCGCTTACCGGGTGCGGGATCGTCACCCACGCTTACATCAAGTGGCTACGGACACGACACTACAACACCACATCCTACGCCAGCAAACTCGGAAGCTTCGCAGTAGTCCGAAGGCGAGCAGTCCTTCTCACGTTCCGTCAGTTCCTTCGCCTGGATCGCCGCCCTCATGCAAGTTCCGCCACCCCCGTTCACATTGAAGAGGCTTTCCTTCGGCTATGCAAACCCGAATCTCTCGAAATTCTCATCGGCGTAGCGAACGGGAAACAGCAATACGTGCTCGGAAGGTCGTGTTATACATTCCTGGACAAAGGAGACGGAGACATGTTCGGAGACATGTTCTTCCCCCTTACCCCGACCACCGCTTTGTACCTATTTGGCCGGACCGACGATATCATGGGCGGGGAAGATTTCATCACGGTCTACAACGAGAAGGAAGAGGACGTCGATATGCGCAACACGATGATTTTCCAATCCAACCCGCAGACCTTGTACTTCTCTTCTTTATCCTCCATGGCTCTGTCAATCACCTCGTTCGAACGGAACAGGGAGGGAACCGACACCGCGGCTTCACCGTACCTCTCCCTCCGTATCCGCTGTCGCCAGAAGGACCTAAAGGAAAGCGTCACAAAGACGCTCATTCTCAAAGGAACCATCGCGATAACCGACCTTACGGATGAAGTTCGTTTGGTTGGGGAATCTCCGATTGCTTTTGGTGGGTTCGCGGATGTTTGGAGGGGAGTGTGGAGGAGTTCGGATCCTGAGGAGGGTGAAGTGAGCGTTGCGGTGAAGGTCCTTCGGCAGCAGATGATGCAGGATATCAAAGACGAGTTGGTAAAGGTGAGTAGGACAGTCTGGCTCGACGACACCCAGCGCTGATCACGGTGGTGAATTCAGAGGCTCAAAGAGGAGGTTTTGGCTTGGCACAGGCTCTCTCACCCGTCGATCGCGACGCTATTCGGGATCGTCCAACTTCCTAGGACACTGGGGATGGTATCTTCTTGGTGCGATCATGGAACTATCAAGCACTACTTGCGGGAAGTCAACCCGGACGCCGACCGCGTAAATCTGGTAAGCAAAATTCTCCTATACCTTTCCCAAACACCTAACTTTCAACTATCCGTATAGTTACTTCAAGTGGCATCAGGGGTATCATACCTACACAACTTCAAGCCAACCGTCATTCATGGAGACCTCAAAGGGGTAAGCCCAGTCCCCTCCCCTGACGCATTTCTCAACTTCCAGACTCAAACGTCGAGGAAACTAACAAACGAACGGGAATTCTTTAGGGCAACATCTTGGTAGACAAGAACGGGCACGCCAAAATCACAGATTTCGGGCTATCCAAGGTCATCGAAGACTTTTCTGACGTTCTCAAGCTACCGAACCCCACTTCGTTCTTTGCTGGATCTACGAGGTGGTTGGCTCCGGAATTGATTTGGGCTATGGTGGAAGATCAGTATCCGCCCATTACCACGCGTAGCGATGTCTACGCGTTTGGGGTCGTCGCCATGGAGGTTCGAGTCGCCCATCATTTAATAGTAGCCGTGCCAACAACAGCTTACCGCTTACGTTCACAGGTTTTGACGGGGCTACTCCCATTCCCACTCCGGAAGAATGACCACGGAGTCACGGTAGACATTCTGGCCGACCAGAAACCTTCTCACTGTGCTTCCATGATCTGCATCGGCGTTCCTGACGGTCACGCCTCTGAGCTATGCGAAATGATGGATAATTGCTGGAGCAAGGATCCCACCTCTCGCCCATCCATGAGCTCGATCTGCCAGTACCTCGGCAAATTTACAGAAGCAAGCTCTCTGCGCCCTCCTTGACGAATTCACGACGGTATCGATCTGCACAGCATTGTAATTCTGTACAACATCTCACGAGCTGTATGTATACCTATGCGCATGTACCCTAGACGGGTGAAGGGGGATGTATAATATATCCGGTCGTTTTGAGTAGAACCTACTGGATGATATTCGCAACAATTTCCAAGATCTCCTTCGTGCCCTTTCCAACATTCCCGTCATCCTTTGCGACGGATTGCCAAACAGGTGAGTGACGAGGCTCAGCAGCCGCACACCTGTTAATCACCTCTTGACGGGTTTCCTCTGTCCCGTGTTGTTTCTCGAACTTTAGCCACCACGCCCAGATGTCTCCAAGATCGCTATCCTGCGCCAACGCACGACCGAACCATTCCCGGGCTTTCTCGATCTTGCGTTCAGACCAAAAGATCCTCGCGACGGTGCAGATCACCAAGGGATTATCTTTCGTCTTTCGTAGGGCATCCGCCGAGCGTGTCTTCCTGGCCGGTCGAGGTTCGGACCAGACGGACAGCGTCCACAACAAACCGGACTCGGGGCACTCTTGGAGGCCTAAAAAGAACACGAGATCAGATGGTACTCGTTGAACCTAGCGGCACTTGTTCATACCTCGGGCAAGCATAGCCTTCGCCTGAGGAGTCGCGCCGCCCGACCTCTCCTCAATACCAACCGCTTCGGCCCACAACTGTTCCGAAGCGGCGTTTACCATTCTTGCACGCTCCAACAACGCCCGAGCCTTGATACTCTTCCCATCCAATTCCTCCAGTCGACTAGCCAAGATCCACAACGTAACATCCTTGGGGCACTGCTTCATGCCGGCAGCATACATGGCGCGGGCAGCAGGGTAATTCTTCTGTGACTGATAGATTTGCCCTTGGACCATGTAGAGCTTGGGAAACTTTGGGAATTTGACGAGAGCAGCTTTGACGGTCTCCAGCGCTGCCTCGATCTGACCTTGTTGTCGTTCGAATACCGCAGATTTCATCCAAATCTACGGAGGCAGGAGTTAGTTCAGGACACTGACGTCCACAAACCCCTACTTACCCTCTCCGTGTCTGCAACCGTGCGGGCACGGACCAGAAGATCTCGAGCAGCCTGGTACTCCTTGTTCTCCGCCTCAATCTTGACAGCGGCGAGCCAAATCTGTTCGCTCTCCGGATTGGCATCGAAGGCCTTGGCTAGGACATCACGAGCAGCGGGAACGTCTCCTCCAATCCACTTCTCTTTCGCCCACATCAGCCACAACGTCTCCGCCTGCGGGCAATGCTGGACAGCTCGCTCCAGCATCGCATTGAGAGAATCCCGCGTCCCGTGGGCTTTCTCAAGTTCTGCAGCTTTCCACCACAAACTCTTGCGATCCGGGAACACTTTGAGGGCGTAAGCGAAAATCGATCGAGCGGTTCCGACCTTCCCTCTTCCCCCGGCAGACTCAGCGTCTCCCATCCAGGTGTCCAATCGGTCCTCCTCCTCGATCTCCATCGACACAGTAGCCTTTACGATAGCCTCGCACGTCCGCAGTGACCCGTCCTCTTCGCACTTCTCCGCCTCTTTGAGCCATTGCTCCCGTGTGAGGAATACTTGGTGCCTTCGAAGTTCCCGAACACCAGCCTCGATAGTTTTATCGACCATAGTGAGCTGTTTCTCCCTTTGCTCCACGGTAGCATCAACATTTGAGCACGCCTCTTGCTCGAGGAGTCGACCGGCGGCTATCCAAATATCGTGGCTCGTGGGGATAGCTTTACGAGCTTTGTTGAGTACGGCCTTCGCTCGTTCAGGTGTCTCGAGCCTCGCAAGAGCGAGCCACAGCTCGACAGAGAGGGGAATGACTTCGACAGCACGAGAGAGGATGATACGAGCGTCTGCAGGATTTGTTTCGAGGTTAACAGTCTCCTTCCAGAGGCGCACTGAGTTAGGGATGTGTTCCACCGCTAGACGAAACGATGATGAATAAGAAGCGAAGGTGCAAAAAAGAGAATGAAACTCTTACACTTCCGCAAAACGCGCTTTTTCGCTTTGTTGTCGTGTTCAAGGTCAGCCGCGGCGAGCCAAACTTTTACGCTTTGACCTACGTGCTGAACCGCGTTGGCAAGAATAACTTTGGCGTCATCGGGGGTCTGGTGCGGCGATGAGTAGAGTTCAGCATTTAACATTTGTATGCCACCTACGTGCAGTCGGGCGGCTTCAAGCCAAACATCTTCACTCTTTGGGCAGTGTTCGCAACCAGCCTTGATGAGCTTCCTCGCAGCAACCATCCTTCCAGCGTGCTCCTCCAAACAGGCCGCAGCAATCCACCCCGGGGCATGTTTTGGATTCGATTTGACGAGGGAGTCGAAGAGCATTCGGGCCCTCTTGATATCACCGATCTCGGCTTCAGACTTGATGGCCACGCTGTCCAGGGATGTAAGATATCCCTTGGGATCTACGGATGTTGCAATTCCAGAGGCGACGCCAGACACTTGATCCAGTTTGAGTGACAGAATCTTGTCGCGGGCTTGTCCGATTTCCACAAAGTTGGTCAAAGTTCCAGAATTTGCAGGAGTCTCGAATCCCCCCGTAGCCTAAGATGTACGGTCAGCGTATACGGGTGTGGGGACAGTAGGTTAACGCGGCCCACCTGCTGTTTAGCGTCCAACGAACTCTCGTATTCTGTAGAAGCTCGATTCCCTACGATAACACTATCGGGGACGGCCCAAGACCTTTCAAAATCCCTTTTTCTTTTCTTTCGGGTGAGATTGCCCACCTCTGGGATGTTGGTCCATTCTTCGTCAGTTACCGCAGCGAGACCCCGCTTAAGATCAACAAACTGCTGTTGTAACTTTGGCCGCTCTGCACGGTGTTTAGCAAGCTCAGCTTCTTCCCGTGCTTCCCTATAAAAAGCATCTATGAATACGCGACGCGAGCTGGTCACGTCGATTCACACATACCTTCGAGCCCTCCGCCTCGCATCCATATTCTTATCCACCTCGTCGTAGATCTTGTCCGCCTCTTCATCGTCCGCTTCGTAGGTCGTTCCAGCGAAGAGTCCATACTCGTTGTCTGGGTCTTGGAACTGCTCGGGGTCGACCTCAGGCTCTTCTCCTCTTCGTGCTTGGGCTTCTCTGTGAAGTCAATCAGGTTAATGCAGGAGTAAGATTAGGGGAGAACGCACGCGATCGTCTCAGCAGAAGGACCTTCTCGGGCGGGACCGATATCAGAACGGGTCGTGAAACCAGAGGCACTTTGAAATGGGCGTTAGCGCAGACCTGAAACGCCGTGGTGAACGGAACCCACCCTCTACCGAGACCAGCCACATAAGAGGCTGGCGCTGGCATCGACAAGAATGCCAGCTTGTTTGGTTTGTTGGATGCCATGGTGGTGAGGGAGTGGGAGGTGAGGGTTGTGGTGTCACGCGTGACATTGTCTCTCAGGCTGTCCTCTCGATTTCAAGGAGCGTACGACGGACAGTGCGAATGACTTGAACGTGAGCCCAGATCCCTGAACCGGCTCTAGGCACAGCGGTCTTTACGAGTCCATTGGCCAGTTATCTCTCCACCCCACGCGTCACCCCCAATCAGCTTCCGTCATCCATGTTTCGGTGAATTCCGCATTCGAGGAGCCACTGCAAAGAAACTCCGGTGGGCTTCTCCGACCTCACGTCCTCCACCACCTCGCTGCTTCAGCGTGCACCCGCGATGAAGCTATCTAAACTCACATTAAAGTTGCCTCTGTCCCTGACGAGATTGTGGACTCCAGGACCGACGACCCTTCCCGCCAGAGAAGAATCTGCCGCCCAGCCGCCGGTTGCTGCACCAGCAGGCGAGGCCCTTACTCGAGCCATCCTCGTCGCGCTGGAAATACAATCAAGTCCAAGTAGGAGGGTCCAATCTCGGTTCTAGGGTCTTGAGACTCACTGTGTCCTTTTCATTTCTCAGTATTCCGACTCCCAGATGAGCTTTTCCTGGAAATCTTCGCAAACTTCCCCGTCCTCAAGTGGTCCGATCTCTACTATCGCTACAGTCACACCTGGTATACCCCGATTCCTGACGTCTATGGAGAACGCGTTCAAGCACTTTTCGCCCTAAGTTCGACCTGCAGAGCGATGCGGTATAGGCTGCTACCGGAGGTGTGGGAACGGAGCTTGCTGTGTCTCATGAGTTGGAGGCGAAGTCATCAGATCCCTGCGAGGTTGCGGCTGCAATGCAGGTCCTTCACAAACGATCGTTGCCTCGCAGCCTACGTAAGGTGAATTTTACACGGCTTCAACGATACTCGAGACCTTCGCCAAATGTTTGGCGGCCTTGCCAAACCTCCACACCCTCGAAGTCATCCCTATGGGCACACATTACTCCCAACCCCTTCACATCGCACTGATTGGCGTCGAGCTCCCCCAGATCCGGACCCTTATTCTACCTTCCATGGCGCACTCTCTACTCTGCCACTGCCCCAACGTCGACGATCTCACATGCACCCCATTCCGGCCTGACGAAGAGTTCGTTGAATCCCTTGCCGTAGGGCAACAGAAACTTAGGAGGTTCGCCGTGCTGTTCCCGGGGAATGCGACCGCTTGGACTGGTGAGGAGACTTCTTAACACTCTTGGCGTGTGGTTAACGGTTCGCCCTGTAGGACTGGCTCGACTTTGTCCTGACATTAGTGAATTATCGGTGGTTTTTGTAAGCTCGTCCCGTCACCTTGATTAATCGATACTAACCGGACCGTCACCAGTGGGACAATGCTCCAGGGGACACCCAGGACTGCATCAGCACGTTACCAAACCTTTCGACCCTCCAAATCGTCTACCTCGTGCCGTACCACCATATGGCCCCAGTTTACGATCTGCGACTCGGTTTGGAACATATCCAGGAACAAGTCCGGGATGGAAGCGCGTACAAGGAAAAGATGGAGAAGGAAACTGAGGACCGGTGGAGTGAAATGAAGGAGATGGCGATCGAACATCTCAAGAGCTGTTCAGGTCCCGGCCCAAAAGTTTTGAGGACCGTCGTGTTGGACCATGACAGGATGTCTGGGATGCATTTCCGCTCCACGGCGAGAACGGAAGAGATCCAGGTTTGGAATTGAGCGCGTTGTCCGGCGGACGGCGTATATATATGTGATTTGCGGTTATCCGTGTAGAATACGAGTGCGAGGCTCTTGGGAGGTAGATCTGGCCATATCATACAGTATTTACAGCCAGGATACCACAATTTTTCTACGCGACTTCGAAAAGGTCCAGCGCATCTTTCGGCAAACAGCTCTCCCCCTCTGGTATCCGGTACGCGCTCAACTTCTTGCCCACGCAAACCAAGCTGATCCTCATCGGCCCATGCTTGAGTACGAGGGTTCTGATGTCGCCCAACAACTTCCTCAGCTTCTTAAACCCCACCTGCTCACTCTTGTCTATGTCCGCGAGTTCGCTTTGACCAAGTGTGAACTTCTCGACAGAAGTGGACCACTTCACGTTTCGCTTTTTGTGCTCGTGGATCTCAATAAGGTGCGTCTGAGGTACCTGGGACGATCCCCCTCTTATAATCTTTACAACTGGAGGGTCCAAGTCCGAACCCGGGAACGGATTCCCCTTCGTGGACCTCCTACCAACTATGGGGTTGTTGGAGGGGGGGATCGAGGAGACGGCGTCATAAGGAAGGCAAGCATCGACTTCAAACCGGACAACCATCCTAAGCCCGTCGAAATTCTGGTAACTTTGAGGATCGATGCTTTCGAAACCCAGACAAAACGCACGTACATAAACGACGATACGGTGGTGGCCGGGTTCATTCCCTAACCCTGGGGCCGGATAGGTGGACGCCTCCTTAAAGCTGAACTCATGTGAGACGCCCTGGCCTCTGGCCCCTCTCGTGACCTGTGGGCCAGTCAACAACACGGTATTTGCTCCTGCAAGTTGAGTATCGATTCTCCAGTGACCGGATCGACCTGTGGTCCACCAGAGCAGCTTCCGCAGGCGGCCGCGGTCTGTGACAAAGTCAACAGACGGCCAGTCAAACTTTTGAGTGATCCCCCGGTCAGTCAGGTCTTGTACGACTCTGATAAGCGGTAGGAGGGTATAGTCTTCCATGCGGTGCCCATTTTGGTCGATGAAATCCTCCCCACTATCGAGGGGGACCGTCATAGGCATCTGCCTGTCCGCCCATATCCGAGGGTTTCCTATAGTGCGAGGTCGGGATTACAGGATAAGAATGGCGGCAGGGTCGACAACGGGGTTCACTGACCTGGGACAACAATTGTAGGGTTCGGGGTCTCAACCCAGTTGTATGACCCGATATAGATAAGGTCCTCGGGTACAATGTCCCGCTCGGATCCCTCTGATATTGGTGGGGAGAAGGTCTCCAAGATATCCTTCAGAAGGCCGGAGGTGGGATCGGCTTGGGTTCCGGTGTAGTGCTTTGGTCTCTTTCGGGATCGGCCTTTGGTTTCGGGGTCGTGTTTCTTTCGGGATTGCGCTTGGTTTTCTTTCGTCCCGCCCGAGAACGCTTGTTTGGGGGTTGCGCGGACATGATGGACGAGATAATAATCCCGATTCGATTTCAAAATGTGGCTGGTCGCGAGTTTCCGTGAGAAGACAGCCTAATGCGGCGGTTGTGGGCGCCGATGGGCAATCCACCTGAGGATATTTGGAGCAGGGAGGTAGCCCACATTACGTCCACGCATTGGTGTAATTGCGATACCACCCGTCAGAGAGGAAGCAGTTCAGTTGCTCATGGGTACATCCTGTGTGCCGCCAAGGACCCTAACTTCCCCCCAATAGCGAATCTGCGTCGTTCGGGCACGTCCGACACCCACACGAATGCATCAACCTGAGACTTCGCAGCAGATGGAAGGGATAGGTGAAGGTACTATCGGCCCTTTCCGCGAGTCGGAACTGGCCCACGTGCAAGCATGGTGGTGACCGACCGGTGCGAGGAGAACTGCCCGGTAGTCCCCGGTATGTGGTTATGGACTCTCGAAACCTCTAGAAAATGGAGCGGGCATACGTACACGACGAGTGGCGATGGGACAAGTTACGTACTTTTCTGATTCCGCAGTTTTGACTCATGCTCTGTGGCCGCTGTGTAATCAAACAGAGCCAGAAACGCATTGGTTCACGGTTCGGGGTTGGTGTTTTCCTGGCTCGCGTCACCATTGGTGTAACAGTTGTTTGCAAGTCGACGAGCGGCCCGTTTTCGAAAAGCACAACCCGTAGGATCTTCCGTTTACCGATGAAGCTCGGCATCGCCGGCATGCCGGGGTCGACGACCTACCGCTTTGGGAATCGACTCTGATTTTTACCCTACCCAACCCGCAGTCGTCAGCGAGTGGAGGCTATCACCTTGCGTCGATATCCAGGTTCGAACAGCTTTACCAGTACACCGAGATGTACCCCGGATCTATTTCATTGTGAACTCGAGGCCACCCCCGCGTAGACTGTGGTGTCTAGGCCAACAAATCCACGATACGTTTGGACACAGCTGAGGCGTACTCAAAATCACTGTTGCATGATTGCACCGTGCCCGTAACATACACTAAAACGCCGCCTCGGCGTCTCCAGGCCCGACTGGCTATTGGCCGCGGACGCGCTCCGCCGAGATGTCGGGCTCCACGGATAAACAGAAAACCCTGTGCGCGTTCTTCCAAAAACCACCCACAGACACCAAATTAACTGTAACAGTCTCTGGGATTTTGCGTGCACGCGGCCCGGTCCCATGGACAACCGCTCAGTCATAGCAATACGGCGCCGCCTAAAAAGGACGCACACTGAGCCAGGGGAACCCCTCCAGTTTCTTCGTTACCTCCGTCAGCATTCAAATCATGACACGGTCCAACGGAATTAAATCTCTTGCTTTCCTATCTCTCTTCTTCCTCTCCGCCTCCGCCACCAATTTCACACAATGCCTGATCAATTTCAGGGGCAACAATAGTACCACCAAGGGAGGGACTGACTACAACGGCACGCCCGTGTCCGACCCCAGAGATGCCGTCGCCTTGACCTATAAGGCGTGCCTCCACTGGTGTGGTGACGGATGGGAGTCGTTCAACTGGTCTGTCTTTTCCCAACAGTTCTCTGCCTGGCTACTGCCATGGCTTGCCCTCATCAGCCAGCTCCCCTTCGGGGCAGAGAGCAACCTCGATAATCTCATATCTGGTGAGTTCCCCTCCGACGTACATCGACGTATCTTACCGGTTGTCTTACTATCATGTGCCAGTCGTCCTCACTGTTGGGTCCCCCACCCTCGCAGCGTTCTCGCTCGCCCTCACGGCCCTTAACACTCGGTGGGCCTACAACCGTTTCTCGGACATCCACTACCCAAACAGCAGGAAGGCTGCCAAGGCTCTCGTCTTCCTCCAACAAGCTCCACTTCGCCTAACAACCAATGATGGGCTCCTCGCATCCCTTATTGTCCTCCATGAAAACGATGACTGGTGGGCATGCCTCGTCGATAGACTAGAACAAACCCACACCTGGACAATTGCCGCTGCGGCTTCCGTCACATGGGTGGCCATCGCCTTCGCCTTCACCATCACCGACTCGCTCATGAACCTTGGGGAGGACGTCAACTCGAACGGTCAGGGGGTTGGCTCCCTTTGGTTATGGCTCATCCCCATAATCATCGGTTCGCTGTGGGTCCCAGTCTGCTCATACGATAAGATGCAGACTGCGATCAACAAGGCCAACGAGCTCGCGCTCCTGGCCGCTCGCGATGATCCTCCCCAGATCGATGGCCTTCCTAATGCCGATATCCCACGGCTCGTGTCCGAGGCGTCACACAGGCATGCGGTCAGGATCTACAAGAAGAAGGTCTTCACCAAGGACGCCGTCAGGGCTGCGCCGGTGTTCAACTACTCGAGGATCTGGGAGTGGTCCTCGGCCACCGAGACGATCGCCTTGGCGTTCGAGCATGCTGATAGTAATGCGAAAAAGCATATACCTGTTAACTCCAAGGAGGAGTGGGTGTTCCGGAAGGACAAACGCCTCGTAAACCAATGTGACAATAGGTCCGGGACCGTCGCCCAGGTCCAGGCTTACTGTGGACTCTCCACCAGAGGAGATGAAAAAATCGCGCGACCTGTTCCTTCTGGGATGTGGGGGAGGATAGTTACCGCCTCGGTCGTCGCACTGGGGTTGCAGTGGGGCACCACAATTTCAGCGGGTATCGTCGTGATCTTCACGCCTACGTCCGGACTCGGATGCCGTTCTGGCTCTTACCTCCTTTACGGCGTCGTTTCGACCATGGTCTGGCTTGCGCTTTTACTGTCTAGTTACCTCGCTCATTACGCCAAGGCACGGCACGATAGCGGAGTCCTCCAAGTCTCTGGATTCAACTCCGCCAACTTGGCCAGAGGTCTCGCCACTTTCCTGCGTCGGCTCTCAATATTCGTCGCGGGTTGCAACGCACTCTTTGTCATCCTCGTGTGCGTATCCCAGTTCTCTAACTTCTACAGCACGTGCTACTGTAATTCGAGCGTGTTAGGGAGGGGGAGTGAACTCGCGTACAACATCATCGCTGCTGGCTACGACTATGACGGCACGGAGGCGGCCTGGATTGGGAGCGTTGTTCTCGCTGGTGGTTGCGTTATTCTGTTCCTGCTTTTTCTTCACTTGATACTCGAGCCCTTTCGTGACACGAACGATTGTTGAATTGTTTGGCTTCCTGTCTGTTGACTGTAATCGCCCGTTTTGTGGTGTTGATACTTGTACCTCGCTGACCTTGCCCTTTGTAGATGGATAGATCGCACGCCAGCCCTGCACAAACTTGTTTTCCCCGTATACCACATGTAATAAGAACCGCAAGTTGTCCCAATCGCACTCGACCTCATTGAGCCCGAACCTGGAAAGCCAACCTTACTAACTAGATGATCTCTTGCCAGCTGCTGATACGAACAATTCCGCTCATATTGTACAAAATGGATAGCACAATGCGGTGTGATGGGCCGGATCTAAGATCTAATGGACCACCAAGTTCCGCCAGCTTAGGTCAGACAGCGGTTCCACCGAACGGAGGGATCGGACTATTCGATCCGAATGGCATACCAGAGAATCGGTGGCAAGAAGAACCATTCGAGAAGAGCGAGCCTGTTCTCGACGGGTTGCATAAACATTCGGAGACGCGACGGATACAACACGATAAGAGATCGAGGGCGGGTCCGGGTGTGTGGAGGAATTTCAACCGCCGTTTGCAGCGGCGTATTTTACGGCCGATTGATGTGTGATCCGCAAAAGTGAGTTGGCTTAAACTCCCCACGGCTACGATTTGGGTGATTGTTCGTAGGATTAAAACTGTGTGTGGACGTGCGTAAAGGGTGGCCCCCTCAGGCAGACCCGTAATCCCGCCGACGATCACCGATAATGGATGCAGAGGGAACCGCTGGATAACTGTCGGATGACCAGTCGTACGTATTCCTATCATGACGCAGTGACTGGCAAGACACCAGGAGCGCGTCACACCGCGTATTTCCAGACTCCTACAGCCGCTGTGATATTAATGATTGAGTGCATCGCGGAAGCATTGCGATCATTGACATATTGATATTCAACAGTTGGACAAAACTGCTTCTGCTTCCCACAGTGACTGTGCGGACCACGGTCCGTGGTCTGTGGTTTGCGCGAATGCTTTCCGAGGCGCCCCTGCCAAGAGAATGGAAACCGCCTTCGCTCCCCAATCAACCTTCCCTAGGGGCACATCATGATCTCTACACCTCGCGTCTCTCACGACTTGACCCTGTTACCACGTGGGCGGAATCAATCCAACCACAGTAACACACTTCCCGATCAGACTATGCACTCCCAGGATGCGCTCACACCGGGTCACGACCTTCGTTGCTTTCTAAAATTGCTATGCCAGCTTCTGGAGGCACCCTCTGGTATCCCCACGGTGTCTACCCGGGTTTCCCACAGCTTTTGTTCTGCGAGATAGACAACCAGCTCTAGCGGTTTCACCAGGAGGACCAGATGTCTTTATAAGCCAGGCTCGCTCGTCCTATGGCTCCATCGGAGTCGCCTCGTCAATCCTCGCCACCTAGATCACGATGTTTACTTCCTCCCTCTGCACTTCCTTCGTCGCCCTCATCACCTCCGCGGTCTCCGTCTCCGCTGTCCCTAGCCTGACCCTCAAGGCCTCGACCCCCAACGTCGACATCGGTGGACTGGAGAACTTGAAGGTCACAACTACCATTACCAACACTGGTGACGGTACCCTCAAACTACTCAACGATCCTCGTGGAGTCTTGAGTTCCTTCCCCGAGGACTCCTTCATTATCGCCGACCCCACTGGCTCTGGCCCGTCGTTCAATGGGGCTAGGGTAGGCCACTTGCCCAGTTTCCTCGCAAACACGTCCATTAACACCTCCTGGTTCCACTTCTAGGTCAAGTACAGCCCCACATACGCCGCTGGCCTCAATGACTCCAGAGTTTTCACTCTTCTCGATCCTGGCGCTTCCATTAACGTCATCCACGATCGTACGTCAGATCATACCGGTCAGCTTTGACTTGAGCGCCATCTCACAGAATAATCGCTATCAGTCTCCACTGCGTACAACTTTACTCGATCTGGCACTGGAGACTACTCCATTGAGCCGTCGAACCTGTTCACCTACGTCGACGCTGATGGCACCCCCAAGGACCTATACGCCACTCTTCAGGGATCTGCCAGGGTTAAGCTTTCTAGCAGCCTCGCTGTCTCCCACACCCACGAAAAGCGGATTAACTACGTGGGCTGCACTTCGACCGAGCGGACGCTCATCCACAACGCCGCCGCCAGCGCCCAGTCCTATGCCAGCAAGGCCTACGACGCCATTCAAAGTATCTCGAGCGGCACGCGCCGATACAAGACCTGGTTCGGGACCTATACCTCCGCTCGCCACAGCCTTGTCCAGAGCCACTTCTGGTTGATCAGCACCCGTGATTTCTCGAGCTTAACCTACGATTGCACCTGCAATGACCCGGGCAAATTAGCCTACGTCTGTGCGTATATCTTTCAATCGTGCGATTTTCGTTCGGGCGCTGACTAATCTCTTGATCAGATCCCTCCCGATTCGGAACGATTTACCTCTGCGGTGGCTTCTGGGGCGCCCCCAACACCGGTACCGATTCCAAGGCCGGAACGCTCTTCCATGAGTGTTCACACTTTGAGATCAACGGCGGCACCTATGACTGGAAATATGGTCAGACTAGTTGCAAGCAACTGGCTATCGATAACATAGACCATGCGACCCACAACGCCGACAGTCACGAGTACTTTGCTGAGAACCACCCTGCTTTGTAATCGTCACCATTTCTGTCTTGCAAAAGCGGCAGGCAAGGTGTCACATGTCACATGTCACACGTCGTCGATCTTCACTATACCCACCATGTTGTATATATTGCCCACACTGAAAAACATGTCCCAGATCCGGGTGCGTCGACCACGTTAGGGTTTCCCTCAGTCTCGCTCTCATATAAGTACCCGCGATAGGCCACTTCCCTGGTCCTGCTTGCTCATGTCTTCGGTTTCTGTTTCAAGGTCAGGTATAGGGCCACGTATGCTGCTGGCCTTGAAGACCCCAGCGTGTTCACAGCTCTTGTACCAGGTGCCGTTCATGATTTGTAAACGGCCAGAATCACACCGATCGCCAGAACTTCTGCATTCGGGACCATCTCATGGAATATTATAATTATTAGTCTCCGCCGCGTATAGCTTCACTCAATCCGCTTTCGAAGACTACGCTATCGAACCGTCAAATATGTTCACCTCCGCCGACAGCAATGACACCCCCAAGAACTTGTACGCCACCGTTGATGATATTGCTAAGTTTAGGTTCTCTTGTGACTTCGCTATCCCGTGCCCATGAGAAGCGGGCTACCTCCTTTCGCTGCTCCGAGACCAAGCAGTCGCAGCCTTCGCCGCCGACAACCACGAGCACTTTACCGAGAAATAATCCAGCTTTGCCCAGATTTCCCTATCCCTGGATTGTAGGAGCAGAGGATTCACCGAGGACTTC
>Ga0307511_10003963_pt1 | contig 15135 bp, 9 predicted proteins | sample 13_EM_MG_FD_200266 | JGI IMG/M metagenome (GOLD analysis project Ga0307511, IMG submission 200266) | Populus trichocarpa ectomycorrhiza microbial communities from riparian zone in the Pacific Northwest, United States - 13_EM | ecosystem: Host-associated > Plants > Roots > Unclassified | place... | reverse complement strand
GTTAGGAAAAGCAGGGTACATTCTTTAGAACAATTTAACACTGAAGAATGGAATAGTTCGGGAATCCTCCTAAATGACAAATTTTATGCCTGCAGACGAGGATGCTCCCCTTTATTTTTTGAAAGGTAGACGTCCCCACTCCCATCCACTTTAAATTCCCAAGTCTTTCAACACCTTCATGAAAACGTGATAGGAGAGAAGCCATCACATCCGGTGACTATTTGATAGTTTTCCGGCGAATCTTGGCCACTATAACTTTCAAGTGGAGGAAGCATAGAATTATTAGTGTAAGTGCAAAGGATATTTTAGAATGTGCTGTCGCGAGCATCGGTTATAGAACATCAATCATATTCCTTTTTCCATCCCATAAATAATGTGATCGTGGGCTACCAATGAACACGCTCTCAAGTCTCAACAAGACTAGCTGCACACAAAGACTTACCTCCTTACACCTTTTTTTTTTTTTTGCTCTCTCCTAGGGAAAAATAAGTGACGGGCTCGGGAGAGTTACTAAGGATGGTGAAGTTCTCTAAGCAGTTTGAGGGTCAGCTCGTGCCTGAATGGAAAGAGGCTTTTGTTGATTACTGGCAGCTCAAGGAAGACCTCAAGAAAATCCATCTCCTCAACAACAACAGCAACCACCCCATCAAGCACAGTCATCACAACTCTTTATCCAGCAACATCCTTTCCTCTCTCAAGGAGTTCTCTTTATTTGGTCATCAACATAAGGACCACGAAGCCATTCATGTATATATTCCTCTCTCTACCCGTAACACATGCATTAGTTCTTTGATGTGGATTGACAATAACTGATGTGATGAATAATATTGGTGTCTGACAGGTTCATAAGAAACTTGCATCTTCAGCTAGTAAAGGCGATTTGTATGAGACAGAACTGCTTGAGCAGTTTGAGGATAGTGATGCTGCCAAAGAGTTTTTCTCATGTTTGGACCTACAACTTAACAAAGTTAACCAATTTTTCAAGACTAAGGAGAAGGAGTTCTTGGATAGGGGGGATTGCTTAAGGAAACAAATGGAGATTCTTGTCGAGCTCAAATCTGCATTCAAAAAGCAGCGTGACAAAGCTGCTAATTCTTCTCAGGATTCCACTGAGGATGCCTCTATTGATTGCACCATTTCTTATGGTACAAATGACACGTTCCAACTTAATTTGGCCTGCGATAGCTAAATTCCCAAACTCACATCATTGAATCAAAGATATAATATAAGATGTCACATTTTCTTATCCTCATCTAAATCTGCATATGCACTTACCATTAGGACTCATATCCATGGTTTTTGCTCTCATGACTCAGGACATGAAAGTTCATGCACGGCATTAATACTTTTCATGCTTAATGTTTCAAGTCGTATGTTGTTTGAAACATGGGCTATAAAAGAGTTGTAGCAGTACACCCTCAGGTATCATAATTAATCGTAGCAGATTGGGAAAATAATAATAATTAAAAATAGCATAGTTAATGGAACCAGTATTAGTATTAATGAGCAAGAGTTTATTTTCCTCTCTTCTACTTGAAATATTCTGATATCAGTAAATTAATGATCTCTATTCTGTATCTTTTCTTTCTCTTGGCTGCAGAGGAAGATTCTGTGAAAGACAGAAGAGAACAAGAGCAGATTCAAGACGACAGCACAGGTGAGCTGGAGAAAAATGAAGTCCTGGACTCCCCAAGATCAGAAGAGATGGGGGAGATGGGAAAATCAATGAGGATGAAAAGAGACGATATCAAACTGAGGACACTTTCGGGCCACGTTTTCAATTGCCAGGGGAAGAATTTAAGGATAAACATTCCTCTAACAACACCTTCTCGTACTTTCTCGGCGATCAGTTATCTAGTTTGGGGAGATTTAGTTAGTCAGTCCTCCAAGAAATGCAACCCTGAAGGGAGCAAGCTGCATATCAACAAAACAAAGTTGCATCATGCAGAGAAGATGATTAAAGGAGCTTTCATAGAGCTCTACAAAGGGTTGGGATATCTCAAAACTTACAGGTATTTAATTTGAAGGATTACTTTTTTTTGAAGAAAGAGGAAAAAAATAGCTGCTGCATTGTTGATTTTTAATTTAGAGATGGAGAAGCTTACTGGTCTGGTCTGCAATTAATGATGTGATTTCAGGAACTTGAACATGCTTGCTTTTATAAAGATTTTGAAGAAGTTTGATAAAGTAAGTAAATAGGTTACCTTTTAAACCTCTTTTAATATTTCATTTTGGCCTGCGCATATATCTAATGAGAAAGATGTTGTCTTGGTTTTTTCTCCTTTCTTTTCAATAGGTAACTGGAAAACAAGTTCTTCCCATCTATCTAAAAGTTGTTGAAAGCTCCTATTTTAACAGTTCAGACAAGGTAAATTCTGAATTTCAAAAACTATTAAAAGTAAACCATTATGCAGGTTATGTTGTAGAAAAAACTATGATAGGATGATTTTAGATGTTTTCCATTGGCTAGTTTTTAGCCTGATCATTTTCCGACAATGTCAAGTGGCCACCGATCCTGCTGCTCGTGCCCGCACTGAAGGGTAGTCCTCGGATTTGTGAAAATTGAACTTGGATATGCTTGTCTGTCACTTTAAATTTCATGGAGAAAATGTTTGGTACGTATGTTACATTTGCTCATTAGTCTCAGAAATGACAGGTAATGAACTTAGCAGATGAAGTTGAGGATCTATTTATCAAACATTTCGCTGAAGAAGACAGAAGAAAGGCCAGAAAATATCTTAAACCTCATCAACATACAGAATCACACTCTGTGACCTTTTTCATCGGTGAGTTTCTTGACTGAAATGGTCTAGTATTAAAATTACAGGATAGCATTTTTTATGCTATCTTCCTTTTTTATCAAATCATTTGGGTGGAGAGCTTCTTTATTAACCACTTTGTGGAAAAAATACAGGCTTAAAAGAAACATAAATATGGACCCATCAGGCCACTAGGATTTCAAACGAGGGGCAGTGCCTGGTTCACTTTATTTGGGTGGATGATAAAGCATAGGTCCCATATCATACCATTATCATCTTCGATACAAACTTGATCCGTACAAGTATTGAACATTAGGATTTAGGAATACTATTAGCTCCTAAAAAGACAACACAATGTTTTCCAGTTAAGCATTCAAAAGCTATGGAGTATATATGTTGCAATATTGACACTTTTGAATGAGTGGAGTACCTGTGCTCAACTTGTATATCAGGCATTAAGGTTCCCTTAACCCTCTATTGAATGATTAAATATCCTTCTTTGATCTGAAGAACAAAAAATTCTGATCCTTGCATCGCACAATTTATCAGATACTGATTTCCTGTGCTTACAAGCATAATGTTAAACTAGTTTGCACAGCTTCCAACATACCCTTGAATGCGAAATTGACTGAATTTAGTCAATCTCATTCACATATTACCACGTAGTCGTTGACTGATAATTATTGGACTCAATGTTCAATGAATTATAGATGGATGAATATTGACTTGATATGCGTGAAAATATTCAGGACTGTTCACTGGGTGCTTCATAGCCCTCTTCGTTGGTTATGTCATAATGGCTCATATCACGGGGATGTACAGACGGCAGCCAGATACTGTGTACATGGAAACTGTCTATCCTGTGCTTAGGCAAGTTGCCCTCAGATCTACCCTTGTATTAAGATCACATTTGAAATTCTTTTAAAGAAAGGCAGCTTACAGAAAAAAGGGACTTAATTTGTTATTTGCAGCATGTTCACCTTGATGTTCCTGCACTTCTTTCTGTATGGTTGCAACATTTTCATGTGGAGGAAAGCCAGGATAAATTATAGCTTCATCTTTGAGCTGGGCCCTACAAAGGAGCTGAAGTACAGAGATGTATTCTTGATTTGCACCACATCGATGACTGCTGTAGTGGGAGTCATGTTTATTCATTTGTCACTTCATATCAAAGGACACTCGTTTTCCCAAGTTCAAGTCATCCCAGGCCTTCTGTTATTGGTAAATTGTTGATTAAAAATCTGACAAGACTTAAATACACTTCAAGTAACTTCTTTTGTTTGGAGCCGAATTCTTGATAAAATTTGTCACTACTTTATGCGCAGAGCTTCATGTTATTGCTTGTGTGCCCCTTCAAGATTTGCTACCGCTCAAGTCGTTTTCGCTTCCTTTGTGTGCTAAGGAACATCGTTCTATCACCTCTCTATAAGGTAAAAAATAAAATAAAATCTGTTGAAGTTTCAAACATATGGTTTCGTAGGCTTAGCCTTCAGTGTGAGTTTCTTCTGTGCTGAAAGAAATTTTAACCAAATCATCTATTTAACTGCTTGTAATTATTGTCTCCGCAGGTTGTCATGCTGGACTTCTTTATGGCCGATCAACTTTGCAGTCAGGTTGGTTTTAGTGCCAAATAAAGGCTTCTGGTTGCAAAACAGTATTAAACCTCAATAGTTCAGTAGAAGTCAGAAAATTTACAGCTTGACTGATGTTATTTGTTATTGAACAGGTGCCAATGCTTAGGAACCTTGAGTATGTAGCATGCTATTATTTAACTGGAAGCTACAAAAATCAGGACTATGGCTACTGCATGAGGGCCAAGCATTTCCGCGATCTTGCTTATGCAGTGTCGTTCCTACCCTATTACTGGAGAGCAATGCAGGTATGGTATTAAGCTTTCCAGCCCCTTGCTTCAGTACCGATCATTTGCATCATTCGCTTACTTGTGGTTCAATCTATCTTCTTTAAACAATTTCAGTGCATCTGATTACTAATTTATTAAACTTAACTGCGGGTGCAGTGTGCTAGGCGATGGTTTGATGAAGGACAGACAAGCCACCTTGTCAATCTAGGCAAATATGTATCGGCAATGTTAGCAGCTGGAGCCAAAGTGGCCTACGAGAAAGAAAGGAGTATTGGATGGCTGTGCCTTGTTGTAGTTGTCTCAAGTGCTGCAACAATATACCAATTGTATTGGGACTTTGTAAAGGATTGGGGTTTGCTCCAGATCAATTCAAAGAATCCCTGGCTAAGGAATGAATTAATGCTTCGTCAGAAGTTCATTTACTACTTCTCCATGGTACATGTTATGTCTCCTTAATCACTCTCTTTTGCAGTGGAATGATATAGTTTCGATTTGAGTGGCATACGAATTTAATAATTGCCAGCAAAGCCAAGATCTCAGAACACACCAACCGATTATCCAATGCATGGATATTGGCACCAACCAAGTTATTCTGATTTCTGATTAGACATCCAACTTGCCCATTTTCATTTTTAGATATAAGATGATCAAGATAAGATTTTCTTCGAAAGAGCACAATGAACATATTCTTATGATAAGTACTGATAGTGGCATTTTACAATGAAAGTAAGATTCCTATCCCATACCAGCTAGGCTAGGAATAGGTAGACAAGGAGAGAGAACTAGATTTCTGAAATTAAGGACACATTGCAGACACAGATTCGATTTGATTTCTTTTCAAGTTGCAAGTATAAGTCATTTCGATTCCAAAGTAAATTCTAAATCGAACTTTGGATGTTTCCTGCAGGGATTGAACCTTATTCTCAGGCTTGCTTGGCTACAAACTGTTCTCCATTCAAACTTTGAGCATGTTGATTACAGAGTAACTGGACTATTTTTAGCTTCCCTTGAAGTCATTAGGAGAGGACAGTGGAATTTTTACAGGTAATAGATTGTTTGAAAATGGATGTAGCCATTTGTGTTTTGTTAATATGATCATGCAAAATCAAATTGCAACATTTCATAACTTTTCATTAGGTCTCATAAGGTCTAATAAAAAAAAGTGTTTCAAATGTCCAGGTTGGAGAATGAGCATCTAAATAACGCTGGCAAGTTTAGAGCAGTTAAGACAGTGCCACTTCCTTTTCATGAAGTGGACGAGGAAGACTGATGATACTCATTGGCAGCAGTTTCTTACAGAAGTCGGTTGGGATTTACGTACATTTTTCAACTCAAATTTTTCTGATAAGAACCTTATTGTACAAGTTGTTTAGCAAGACATCAACTTGGTCATAATTGTTCCAGGGATGGTAAAAGGTTCATACTTGTATACAGATTTTTCTTCAAGGAAAAAAAATTGTGCGTAGGGCACTTGCCTTAATTTCTAGTTAACTCTTTCTTGCCAATATTTTTCGCCTTTCTATCCAGGTTCTGCAAAACACAGGACTACGTTAAGAAGTATTTAAATCCATAACTAAGGCAAGACCATAAGCCAGGACTATAGTAAAGCAACATTTCTTTCTTTCTTTCTTTTGGTTTTTCAAGTAACCGACAGCTACTTCACCAAGTCATCTGCAATGCTTTCCGATGTTTTAACACATCGGTGGATTCAAATCTTCTTCTTGTGTGCTCATGAAGAAGAAGTGATTCTGCAAAACCTTAACTAAAATAAGCCCTGCTGCTAGCACGCACAAGAAGATTCTGCTCTGAATGGTCAAGATGCCATTGTATCTTAAAGAGTAACATAACCTAACTTAATAATTTAAACTACGTGTAAGAGAGATTAACATGTGAAAATTTGAAGTTCAAAATACTTTCATTTAAAAATAAAGTTAAAAAATAATATAGAATTATTTTTAATTTCAACTTTAAAGCTTTGATTTTCGATATTTTATAGCATAAGGACACCTTCATACTAGACTAGTACCTGCAGTTAGCCCAGGCATAATTTCTTCAGTGGCTTTGCTGATCCCAATAAAATGAACTTAGAACATTACACTGAGATTAGGACCGGTGCATTCAATTTTCCAGAACAAGATGGTTAGAATGGCAGGGACTACAATTTATAGGAACTTCGTAAATATCATTCAGACAAGGAGGCTTCGAGGTTTAAACTAGAAGTGACTGGCACTGGCATATAATCCCGAACAAATGCTATATCACTCACCCATTAGTCCTCATCAAACGAAAACAAGTTCGTTCGTTCTTTCCTTTTTTGTCTAAAACAAATCTTCAATTGACTTTCAAGATCAATCACAAGTTTGTGTTTCTGACATCTTTTGTTTGTTTTTACGTATTTTCAAACACCGATATAATGGATTTTGAGCAGACCATCTAGCCACATATGCATGCATTCCTTTCTTTTACAACTTTGAATCACAAAAACTTTATGAAGGAAATAAACAGAGGGAGAGGCAGGCTATTCTGAATGCACAAAACAAAACTCCGTTCACTCAAATGCCCAAAAAAATCCTCACGGTCTTGTCTTCAGATTTCATAATATAAACGGGATTAAAAATGTCAAATCCTTTCACTTTGTTGACTAGATAATAATAATAATAATTAAAAAAAAGTCCCTCGTGTTGATGGGTTTTTGAATTTACTTCTTTCAGATCCTGCTATGGTATGGTCCAGTTGACTCTCTCTCTTCTTACCCTTCTCCTTTTTGTTCTGGCACTATTTTGCTGCTATGAGTAGTCTTCGCTACTCCTTGTTGCTGCATTCGCCGTGTGTTTTTCCTTTCGTCCTTTTATGAATCCCATGGCTTATTAAAAAACAAAACAAAAACAAAAAATCTCCTCTCATCAAAAGAAATCTGTGTCATAAACGCTGTGGCCATCCATCTGTAATCTGGGTTATGATTTCATGGACGTTGGTACGTTTTGCGATCTATGATAGGAGGGGGCTGTGGGTGTTAATGGTGCGGCGGCCAAGCTCCTATGGGCAGCAGTGGGTGGATCCACATAGATGCTGTCATTTGAGATTTGATTTCTTGGATTTGTTTTCTTGAATAGTTTTCGGTGGTTTATGGATTTCACAACCGTTTCCCCATGGCATGTAAGGGCTAGCTAAACGACAATTTTACTACTACTATAAAACGACATGTCATACAAGAATTATCCTCTCCTTCTAACAAAAAGGGTATATATATATATAGCCTGAAATAACTAAAAAACAGACAACATAGTATCAGAATTCAAAAAATCAAACCACCATGGCCGCCGCCGCCGCCACCCTCTCTCAATGCAGTTTCTTACCCACCTTAACTTGTATGAAACCAAATCCCAAACGCAAACCCATTTATCCCCTTCTCTTCCCCAACTCTTACAAACCCATTTCTTTCTCCACCACAAACCCCAGGTCACACTCCCTCATGAAGTCTCTCTTTAAAGTTTCAAACTTTACTACTAGTGAACACTAAAGATCAAGTCTTTCTTAACTTTTAGTTGTTTTTCTTTTCCTTTCCTTTCCTTTTTTTGGGCAGGTTGAGAATCTCTCATACAGAAGCAATATTACCAAAACGGTCCCGTAGGCTATTTGTGGTTTCTGGGTTGGTGGATGGCAATTCTGAGACATACCCCGAAGTAGAATCAAATGATTTGAATGAGGTATGTGGTTTTTGGTAATGTTAGTGTTAGTTGCTTTTAGTTTTGATAGATTTGTGTTTTAAGTTAAGAGCAATATTTGGGTTTTTACTGTTGGTGAATAATTGTGGTCTTGATGATGCATTACCCGTTTGATGTTTCCCAGTTTTCCTTGTTTTTTATTATATGTGTATGCATGTGAAGAGTGAGTCAATTTTACTAATAAGTAATTTGCATTAGTTTGATGCTTTAACCAAAAAAGAAGAGAAAACAGAAAATTCTTAGTTGTTTTATTTTCATGCATGTTCTTTTAGGAGAGTGCAACCATTGACATAAAGCTGCCAAGGAGGAGTTTGCTTGTGCAATTTACTTGTAATGAGTGTGGCGAGAGGTCCCAGAGGCTTATAAATCGTTTAGCCTATGAACGGGGACTTGTATTTGTGCAGGTACTCATCTGTTCTTCTTGACTGCTAGAATGACAATTCTTTTGTAATATGTTTCTTACCAGTAAGTATTTATCATGTGGTGTGCTGTACTTTTGACTTAAAAAATAACAACAACAATAAAAGAGTATTCTGATTTGGTATTTTTCTTGGAAAAGTATAATCTAAAACTTCTGATACAAGCCTTTTATGCTTTATCTTCAAAGTGGATGCTCCATAGAGAAATGATATGAATTAGAGTAGAAAAATAGAGGGCCTTAAAAGGAATATGAAGCACTCAAGAAAATTAAAATTCCATCGCCGTTTCGTAAGGAAATGTTGTCGATGTTATTAGTGATCAACATGTTTTCAAAAAGTTTTCTCAATAGAAATTAACCTGATACCATAAGACATTATTCTTAAATAATAGCATGCTGCATGAAAAGGGGCTGTTAAAGGGCTGGTTCTGCTCTGGTTGTTTTTCAACAACTGTTGGAATAGATTGGAGCATTCTCTGGGAGCTTATTTAGCATTTTGCATGAGGTTATTTCCTGAATAACCATATTTATTTGTTCATGGGAATGAACATGGTTATTCATATTGGTTCATTTCTGCCTAGGGAATTGTTTCATGAATGTTATTTTCTTCTTATTCATTTTTGGGGAAGCTTGCAGAACCTTAGTTTTCCCTTAGATCATTATAGATACTCGTCAGGGAAGAACAGTTTCTGATACAAAACACTGCATCTGAAGCAGATTGGTTTTTTGTTTTTATATTGATGTGTTATATATGCCACCAGCTGTCTCCAGAATTTTGTCCATGGATATTTTCGTATGCTCCCCATATTATGCCTCAGGTGCCCAATCTTACAGATGGTTTTTATTATTTTTTTTTCCTGAACTATTATCATTATTTTTTCACTGCACTAACTCATTAATTCACCACATACAACGGTTATCTCATTTAGGGTTGGGTTATTATGAACGCTCAAAAACACCAAGCTTCTCTTGCACACCATGCAGCTAGCAAGAGCATATGGCAACATATTGTCTCAGTAGTACTTGAGTTTGCTGCCACTGCTTGTATACAATGAGTAGTTGAAATTCATGCTGGGTTGTTGTTTGTCTGGTTATGATGCTGTATAAAAGTAATACAATTTGAAATATCTTGCTCATGGCCAAGATATTCATTTACAGATACAAATCAATATGCAATCGAAAATAAAGACTAGCAAGATAATTTATAAGTATTTCCTGTTTATAAAGTTTGTTGAATATTATGTCTTAAAAAAACATTGTTGACTGGGCATGTTAGTTTGGGAGGAAGTAGTGAATTTTTCTGCTTTGCCTTCTAGTTTAAATAAAAACTTCAGTGCTTATCTTACCAGCAGGTACTTCTTGTAGTGTGCAGGGTGTGAGAGGTATCACAAGTTAGCTGATAATCTTGGTCTTATTGTTGAGTATGACTTGCGGGAGGAAATCAGTGCAGAATCAAATGCAGATCAAGTTTGATAAGAAACAATGAATCAAGTTTCTATTCTGTTTCTTCTTTTGAATAGTTTTGTTCATGGTTGTAAGGTCCGTCTTTATTATATACTTCGAGGGACTGAAAATGTACAAAAATGTTGACAATTTCTTGGCTTGCCTTTTACATTTTAATTCCTATAATATGAATTCCATACCAATCTTATTTTGTACATATAAAATAATCTCTCTTTTCATTATAAAAATAATTTCATGGCTTGGTAAGGTTTCTAGAAACTGTAGCCTGTAACAACCAGCAGAGAGGCAAATGCTAACACTGTCCTTGCCCACATTCTTGCCCTTCCTTCCTGGTGATACAATGTATTTCCTCCATTCTGCAAGTTAGAAAAAGCAGGGTACACTCTTTAGAACAATTTGACACTCATTACGATCTTTTCTGAAATGGAAATATTAGCGCATTCAGTTAATGGTTTAGAGTAAATAAATTTAATTGTTTAAAAGCGTACTGGGGATGGTGCAGGAGCTGTGTCCTCAGATGCTGTTGTCACTGTAGGTGGGGCTGGGGGGCTGGGGGGGTTTGGTGCAGGAGCTGGTGCATGATGATGATGCTTGTGCTTGTGTTTTCTTTTCTTCTTGTGTTTTCCAGGAGCTGGTGCTGGGGAAGGCACTAATGATGGTGAGGGGGCTGGTGGTGGAATAGCTGGTGCTGGCACAGGTGCCGGTGGTGGTGTTGCTGGTGCGGGTGCAGGTACTTCCTTAGCTGGAGCTGGTGCTGGTGGTGGTGTTGCTGGAGCTGGTGCTGGAGACACTTGTGGTGGCGGTGTAGCTGGTGGTGGTATTGGAGTGGCAGCTGGAGAACTTTGTGGTGGTTGTGGTGGTGGAACTACTGGGGTGGTAGCTGGTGCGACTTTAGGAGATGGTGATGATATAGGAGTGGTTGCAGTTGGGGGTGTCACTGCACTTGCTGGTGATTGTGTTGGAGTGGTTGGTGTGGTTGTGGGTGGAGGTGTGGTGGTTGTAGGTGTTGATGGCGAAACAGCTGGTGTTTGGGCATCAGTAATAGCTAGTGGGAAACTCAGACATGCCAAGATGAGAGCCCAAAGCACCGAAGCCATTTAGTTGTGATGAGAATCAACAGGAAGACGTAACATTGTTATATAGAGTTATGGAAAGGCTTTTAAATTTAGTAAATGTTTGGTGGAATGTTAAGAGGGAGAGATGTTGTCTTCATTTGAATGCGACATCCCTTCTAATGATCTGGAGTGATGTCGTATTCGGACAGCTCTGCAATTGGCTGGTCCTATCAACCAAGATTTGGGGCCTAAAATTGAGAAATCTTGCTGAAGAAAAAAGATGTACTGCTTTAAGTTTTAGCTATATGGATGCAGTTATTTGTGTTGATAGGATTGTCAATGGTTGTGCTGTGTTTGATTTTTTGCTGTGCATTTTCAACTCATTTAGAACCGAGCACGAAGAGTGAAGGCTCTGGAGTTTCTTTTTCTTCAAGGTGGAATGTCGTAATTAGGCAATATGTGTTTGCTTTTTACTAGAATCTTGAAACTAACAAAAACTTGAATCACGAGTTTATATTTTATGATCATAATTTCCGCAATCATCGATATGTTGTGGTAAATATGGCAAAATGGCTGGACAAGTGATGGAGTGAAATGAGAGGGAGGCAATGCAGCCGGCAATCCGGGCTAACCTTTCACCTACTCAGCAGAGACCACGATGTCGATCCTAACACAACCTAAACATTGGTAAGCAGTCCCTGTCCGATTTAAGGAAAGAAAGGTCAGGTTCCCTTTTCTTCTTTTCTTTTTTTGTTGGTGTTTAATATTATAGTGCATGGTATTTTAAAAAAAATATTTTTAACTTGAAAATATACTAAAATTATTTTTTTCCAGATTTTTATTTTTAATATCATCAAAACCATTGGAAAATACAAAAAATATCAATTTAATATTTTTTAAAAATTAAGTACATCCAAATACAATTTCAAATACGAAAACAAATTGTGCCTACTCAGTTAAGGACTATTGTTAGTTCACGGAGCACTCTCCGATCGAGTTTGGAAAGTCGTAATCAAATGCATCATGCCCAACGCAGGAGCTGATAATTGTCATACGACTCATACCCACAAGTTCAGGCTTGAGACCATCTGTTGCCAGATTCTAACCACCCACAATTGGGAAAGCAAATTGTATCAAATTATCAACTTTCATAACTTGGGGCTGTTCTGCCAACCTGACGATATCCACCAGTCTCTGCCAACGAAACCCCCCCCCCCCCTTTTTTTTTTTTTTTCCACAACGGACATACAAAATTTCTGCAGTTACAATTACAGATTATAACTCAAAAGGGTTTACACTTTACAGTGGTTTGCCACAGCTGATCTATGACAATTGCTACCGCAGGCCCACATGGAATCAAGATATCTGGGCCCTGAGGACTGATATCTGTGACTATTTTCAATGATATGATTATCTCTCAATGTTAATAAAAGGTTTTATTCCCAAGTCATTTTTCACCTTTAGACGTGGCGATTTGAAGTTTGTTGGATTTCATATTCTCATAAAGACACCGAATATATATTCAATTGGATTGAAAGATAATACAGTTTCCAGAACGTTTTTTATTAACTTACTTGATGGTGTTCTACCATCTCTTACAAACAGAACATGGCATGGAAGATATCTTGCATCTTACCGAGGATTTTAGATTGTGGGTTTGTTATGGGAAGACATGAAGGTTGAGGAGGGGAATCTTCTTTCTTCTCCTTTTTCCTTCTCCTAAGCTGGAAAAATTGCTGCATTACATCTGCACACTCCAATTCCAATATTCCTCGCCGGATTGCCATCTTTGGATGGAAAGGATGGACTGGAGCGGCTGGCTTATCTGCCAGTTCTGAGCCATTTCCATCTCGTCCATCAGGAAAAAGCCTGCAAGGATTGTCACACAGGAAACTTTTGGGAATCATAAGCCTCGGAAATTTCTGTTATGAGTCGGCTGAATGCCTGATCAACTTGAATCTAACTAGCGTGTGAATGGTGGTTTGTTCTATCCTCTATACCACCAACCACCCCCCACCCCCCAATTCTAGCAGGGATTTACTTTGTGGTGACTGGAACAAGTAGAGATTCATGTAATACCAGCAGCCATTTCAGATAATGGCTATGGAAACCAATTTATCATTTTCTTCCCAATAAAAAAAATATAATAAGAAATAAATGACTGATTTAATAAATGTGCTCTATTAATTATGTTTTGATCCACGGATGCATTGGGAGCACTATGAACATTGATGACAGAAACAGGATAGGGGAACAATTCAAAAGGAAGAAAATGTGCCAAGTGTATCTAAGTCTAATTATATTGTAATGGCAAGGCAATGTTAACCCTTTCCCATTGGGACATAATGTATGGTCAGATCACTTTAATAACCATTAACCAGTCTCAGCAAGGACGGACCAAATAAGGCATTTCTGTTTTGAAACGAATTTGGCACTCATAATTTTTATCAAGTAAAACACTTTAAGAACAAGGCTTTGATTCTTCATAAATAATAGTCAGATGTACAAAAGACCAGTCTCCCATTTCAATGAGATTTCAAGGAAGATGAGCTTACCTAATCCAGCTTCCATCGGCTCCAAGAAGCTTATTGGGAGCTCCCCATACAAGAGTATTTATTCTTGCTTGAAGTATTGCTCCAGCACACATAGGACATGGTTCAAGTGTTACATAAAGAGTAGTCTCCTGCAAATCAAATCATTAAGCCCTCGCTGTGAATATCAGCAGAGTTAGAACAGTTCCTTGAAAAGTGATTTCCACTTTGAAAGTCAGCTTTCATTTGATAAGATATAATTTTCTTTGTATCTTTTCCTTTCGTATGTAAAACTTAGTCAATGAAGAGGTTAAAACAGTTTGATAATGACTAAACTAGTTAAGAGTGAATGCATTAATTAATAATTATAGTTTCTTTATGACATTGATTATTTCAAAAGAATCGAGGGAGTAAATAAAAGCTTTCAAAACAAAGAGAAAGTACCGAAAGCCTCCATGACCGGAGTTGATTTGATGCCTCCCTAATGCAAATCATTTCTGCATGGGCGGTGGAGTCTCGTAACTCCTCCACTCTGAAATATAAATCTCCACATAAAACCCCAAAATAAAGAAGCACAGTATAAGGTTTTAATCACAAGTGCATACAACTTACAGGTTGTAGCCACGAGCAATAATCTTCCCATGATGCACCATCACGGCCCCAACAGGCACCTCCCAAGAATCGGCAGCCTTCTTGGCGTCTAGCAGGGCTTCCCTCATAAACATTTCATCAATTTTCCGCTGCTCACTTTCACATAAATAAGCCTCTTCCCATTCATTGAATCTGTCTCTCCCAACTTGCTCATTTCGTTGAAGCTTCCTTTGTTTCAACTCCACACCCTTCCCCTCAGAGCCTGCTACTTCAATTAACTTTTCACTATCAGGTCGCTCCATAAGCTCCATTGAGCCACTAACAGAAATATTATTTTTAGCAGCACCAAAACTTTCTTCCACAATGGGACCACTTGTGCTAGAAGGCGGCGATAAAACTAGTGATGATTCCCCTACTTCCATGCTAGATGTAGCAACTTGAGAATTGTTCCTATCTTGACTACAACCAAGGTTTTCCTCTTCAGAAGGTGAGGAAATACCTTTTGACGTGAACCCAATTTTTAATGTAATTGAAGGAGATGAAGTGTCTCCTTCAAGCAGTCTTATTACGTTCTTTGATCCAAATGTGTCAGATGCTTTTACCTCATCTGGACTAGAAGTCTGTGTTAGTTGCAGCTGGTGAGAAGAGGCAGCTTCCTTAGGCATACTTTTTCTTTCCCTTTTCAGATTCTTATCACTGTTTTCATCAGGTTCATGGCCAGAAAACCATGC
>Ga0307511_10003962_pt1 | contig 15135 bp, 14 predicted proteins | sample 13_EM_MG_FD_200266 | JGI IMG/M metagenome (GOLD analysis project Ga0307511, IMG submission 200266) | Populus trichocarpa ectomycorrhiza microbial communities from riparian zone in the Pacific Northwest, United States - 13_EM | ecosystem: Host-associated > Plants > Roots > Unclassified | place... | reverse complement strand
GGGAGAAAGGTATAATAGTTTTACACTACGGTAGGAGCTACTTTTCCCCTTGCCTAGGACAAACTCCCTAAGAGTTTTACTAATAGCATAAGGACGACTGCCACAGCCAAGAAACAGCGGCTCGTTGATGCCTTCAAGATGCTGTTGGATATCGCGAAGGAATCTTCTGATGTGTTTCCACCCCTCAAGTCGTGTTTAGGAGGCATCAGCGCGATTGTCAAACACTACGATGTGCGTTGATCTCAAATGGCCCTCGATGCCGCTCACAATTACCATCCAGCAATACAACGACGTGAAAGACAAGCTCGGCGACCTTATCCCATGGTTGGACAAGTTGTTGAAGGGCTTGGCGAGGATCAACCCCGATGATGATCCCGATGAGGTTGGGAGAAGGTCACAGTTGACGAAGTTTGTACCATTCCGGTATCTCTCGCCACCAGAAACTGATCCTCTGTGACAGGTCGCTGCAAGATATTGAGATACGATCGCTAGCATTGTCGGAAAAGGGAAGGTTTTCCCGCGTCCTAGATAAGACGCAAGACTTGCAAGAGGTCATCGGGCTTGTGGAGAAACTCCGGCAAGCTGTCCTAATTTACCAAGTCAGTGCTGGAGATGCTTCGGGGCTGTGAATCGTTGACACGTATGACAGGTGTCGCAACAACAATCAATATATAACCAGGTGACCCAACTGACTGTGAGTTTCTGCTTCCCGACTTCAATTTTGAGATTTAGTGAACAGCTGGTTGGTTCAAGGCATCCTTTGATGCCCTTTTGAGAGTGCACCAGGTAGGGAGCATGTATGTGACCTAAAGCACTAAATAACCTGTTCACAGAAACCAGTGGTCAGAACCAGGATAGAGTCCATCCGTGCATGGTTGGATTGGATTGGAGAGGAAGGAGGTGCTGTAAAGAACGGTGATGAGCTCAGACGACAGAAAACTTTATTTGAGTGCGCATTCCCCACCTGCCATCAATGACCACCTGCATTGAACTGGTCTTAGGGCCCTTGAAGGAATCAAAGAGAAGTTACAGCTTCTATCTGAACCCTCAAGTACTACTGAGGATAGGGAGGGGGACATGTCTGTTGTGTGTGATCTTGCAGATGACCTTAGAGATGCCATAGTTGAGTATCAGGTTAGTGCCAAAATTAAATACCCACATGCAGGACTGCACTCATGTGGTTTATAGGTTACCTTGCTTGCAAGGTTTCTCTGACCCCCCTATATTATAAGCGCGTGTTGTCTAACTATTTGTACATCTGTACAGTACAAATGTCACTTAAGGACCAAAGCGGGGTTCAGCACAATCACCGGCACCGGGATTCCCGGGACCCTGGTCCGCTTCAACGTCCGGTGCGCGGGATCTATCGATTTCGTTGTGCGAAGCAATTTTATTGGTAGGACATTGTATTTCACCTATCTAAAACCAATCTGTCTACTCACATTTTCTTAGATTTCGTGCGCTCCCTTCCGGGAAGGGAGCGAAGGTATCGTTCATCGCCGAACATTACTTCCCAATTGGGAAACCCGCCCGTTACGGTAACAATCAAGTACTATTAATACATTCAAATTCAAACTACAGCGACATCTCGGCCCACCACCGCTTCGTCTTTGCGTCCAATTCCTCAAGTCTTTCGTCCTCTTCAAGAAGTTCCGGGACATGAGCCTGTAGGAATGTTTCATCATCGAAGTCTCTCAGCAACCGGATGGTGTTCCTCCCAGAACTGCGTGAGAGAGCGACGTAGAGATTGAAGAGCGAAAGCCCGGATGTAGGAGGAGATGCGATATCAACCACGACATAAGGGATAGTCTGCCCCTGCGCACGGTAATCGGTAAAGGCGTATGCTCCCGTGATTGGGAACTGGGTGCAGGTCACCGTCCGCGACTTCCCGCAGACCCGGATTTGTGTTTTTGTAGAAACACGCTTGATCGGGATCACCCCCTCCTCCAGATCCGGAAGGGCCGCTGCACGGGTGCGAGACAGCCTTACCAGGATACATTCGGGTAGATGCTTTAGTGTAGCCACAGATTCTTCTCCCAGGGGGGGTTCATCGGGGTTGAGAATGATGCCAGTGATGACACCGCGAGCACCATTTGTGATGTCCAAATCGGTCTGCAGGTTGTTGGTTACCATGACCTTCATACCAATCGCTAGGTGGATTGACTCTGGGAGGCCCTTATCGCGCCGTCTTCTGCCATTCTTGGGTGGGCTGGCAAGGGCATAACGCTCCTCAAGAGTCAGTGGCGACCCTTTAATTGTATCGAGTGCCGGACAAATGAGTATGCGAGACTTCGAGTCGGCACACCATTTCTGAGACGCGGCCTGGTTCCAGCGTGTACGGACAGCATGGCGGGGAGTAATCAATGATGCATCAACCCACGGCTGTGTGGAGAAGTCGACGGACGGCTCAGCAGTTGTGTTTGGAGGGAGCACGGGTGATGAGTTCGGTATCTGACGCTTGAGAAGCAGTGTCCTAAGCATCTTCAGGTGTCGTGATTCCACTCTTCCGTGACGAAGGTGATCAAGGAAATCCCTCCAGGCATGGTCTGTCACTCGCATCTGTTCTCCGAGAATGACAACCGTAGAAAATTCTTCGTAGATCTTCCGACCGACTTGGAACGGGATCGGCTCTTCCATGCTGATCGGGTAATATAACGGCTCTCTTTTGCCGCAGGCCACAGGTGGGAATTGGTGCAGATCACCGCAGAGGATCACGTTGAGCCCACCAAAGGACATTCCCCGTTGGAATCCCTGCGAACCCTCCATCCCGATGGAGATATTACGAGAGAGAGCCGCCAGGAAGGTTTTCGAGAGCATCGAGTATTCATCAATGATCAGGTAGCGAACATTCCTCCAAAAGTCTTGGAGTTTCTTCCGTGCGGCATCGCTGACATCGTCCTTCGAACCCAAGGATAGGCAGCCGACAATGTGGGTTGTTTTTCCATCCACCAGTGATGCGGCTACTCCAGTATAAGCAGCCTTCATGAGCATGTGGCTCACTCCACGGGCAGCAAACGCCTCGGTTATTGTTTGGATGACTCGTGATTTCCCAGTCCCTCCTTCACCATATAGAACCATGCGGAGGGGTGGAGCATTGCTGCCGCGCAAAGTCTCGGCGAGGTGCCAGGTCACAATGCGGTAGGCACGGAGTTGGTCGGGTTTTAGGCATTCCGGGTCCACAGCTGGTAAGGCCTGCTCGGATGCAGCATGTTGAAGGAGAACGGCAGCTGGGGTATCGGATAGAGGATTGCCTGGAAGGGACAAACGTTCAACTGTGGCAGTTACGGTATTCTGAGGAACGACCGCGTCGGGTGTGCTGACTTTCTCATCAGCGGCGGACTGAAGGAGGTTGTGCCACGTGGATATGCGTGCTAAATCTTCCTGAGTTGCATTTGACGGCGTGGCAAGTTGATTAACGGTCCAGTCGTGTTCCTCATTGCCAAATATTCCAAGGTGCCTCGCGAGTTCAATTGCCATGCGCCCATGAAGTTCTTCACGCAGGGAAACATTCGCCTCCTTCAACAGCACCAACCCCTCTTCAGAGAATTCTTGGAGGCGAGGAACGTGATCCACACCAGACTCATCATCCAGAACCTGAGCTTCCGCGGGAACCTGACTAGGATGAGGACTTGCACTATCTTTCTGCGCTGCAGACTCGCATTTGTGGAAGTACTGGATTCCGGACAACGCTCGTCGCACTCACAGGGTGGCTGAGGCATAGAATCTCTCAAATGATGCTGCCCAGCTTTCGGTAGGCAATTTGAGATCGGTTGTGAGGTCCCGCCATGGCTTCAACAACACAAGCATGCTCGCACAATAGTAATCGTGGATTGTCTCGTCGTCATTTCGTGGAAACCACCTGCCAAGGAAGTTTGGGAGGTTGCGGTGTCCTGGAGAGCGGATGACTCGATGGACAGTTCCAGACTTCGGGTGGCTTGTCAGGTACCGTACACGGGGATTGCGTGGCCGGCCAGGACCACGGTAGACATCTTCATTGAGTAGCTCTGCTTCGCGATCGGCCTTCGTCAATTCGGTTTCGTATGTGTCCACAAAAAAATCGAGGACATTGTAGTCCTGTAATTCCATCCCACGGTGTTGATAGTCAACAACATGGGACTTGACAATCACGTTCCCTGAATTAGACAGTTCCAGTGTGATTATGCTGTCAACCTGGGTATTGTTCAGCTTGGTCGATCTATGACCCCAGAGTGATCGGGCTTGCGTACCGTTTGGGCCTCGGTTCCACTTTCCTGGGAGTCTGATGTGCTCGCAACCGCAGCACTTGACGGTGGAGGCGGAGGCCTGTCCCGTGAAGTGAGTCAATAAGTTGCATCATCATACGCTTGGAGATGACTCACTGAGCTCGCCTTGAAAGCTCGGGGAATGCCCCATACAAGGCATTTGTAAAGGAACCCCAGTAGATTGGTGAGTAGGTGTGAGAGCGAAATACATCACCCCACCCCATCAAGTATGAAATGACCATCGGTCCTGCAAGCTCTTGCTCCCGGTTGATGGAGTGAACGAGGCGGAACAAAAGGAGACGTTGTTGATCCCGAATGCTGTCAACATATTCAGGCTTGGGGTGTTCGAGATGATACGCGTAGCCGTCGGCCATAACAGCGGAAACATTGTAATTCTTGCCTTGCTTCTTCGCAGCATATGAGGTGACATAGAATGTGATATTCTTTGTGTCCGCCCCGCTTGTCAAGAACTTGCCGTCGTTGTTGCACCGAGCATTTACAAGAATAGACGGGACCCATGAATTGATGTATCCATACAGCCGCTTCGGTCCGCATAGGCCCGTATCAGTGACGAACGCTTCGTTAGAGACCTGGAAGGGGGCTCGGCGTTTGCACACCAACTGGTTGTGTCGATCGTAAACCAAACAACGTCGGGGCTTGCACGTGTGAACTTGCTCCATCCGGGCTAACTCTAACTCCGAGCGCTGTACTTCACCATCGTAGTCTTCACAATTGGGGTTTGGAGGACGGCTGTATGAGACTTCGTTGTTGCGGGGGAGGAGTGCGATTGACTCAGCAGACTCCAGGCCTGGAACATAGGCCCTGAAATTTGCTTGGATGTAGGCGAGAACACGATCTCGGAAAGCCTCAGTTTTGAGGAGGGCCGTGATCTCCTCCGGAGAAGGAACGTGTTTGAGCCAGACAAGAATGTGGAGGTGCAATGTCCCTCGGCCTTGTGATTCAACGGTGCCAAAATATGCGGCAACCCTGCCAAACACACCCATCCCACTTTTCACTTGCGAAGGCGTGACCTTTACTTGAAAGAGCGTCTCCAAGATCGTCGTGATCATGAAGTGGAAGAACTTTGCAGCAGCATACGGGTCGTCTGCAACGTTCTTCGCTCTCTTCGCTTTATCAGGTCCTAGGGTGGCCATGAAGCGATCCATATCGATCTCCTCCCCAGCAAAGATTTGGGCAATCGGATCGTGGAGGTCAGAGGGGTTGATCGTGATCCAGAGCGATGGTGGACCCAAGACCGTTGATGTCGACCACATTTGACTTCGTAAACGGTATCTTGCCTGGTCTGTACCTGAGACTCGCGCCGCGGTGGCGTAAACGTGTCTCTTGAGGGCTCGCACTGCTTCGTCGGATATCGGAAGCCCTCTTCCCTCCTCCTCCTTCGCTCGATCAAGCTTTTCAGCAGTAATGGCAGCAACCGTGTGAGCTTCTCGTTCGAATGTACTGCGCTTCATTTGAATTCGAGCGGAGTTAAGAGCTTGTCGACGTTGGGAGATACCAAAAGTGATGAAAGGGAATGTTTCGTGTTTACGAAATCGGCGATCAGAGTACTGAAGTGACCAGCGAACGTGTTCAGGGAAGTCAAGCGGAACAGGCCGCCCGCTCTCAAGTCCACCTCGGCCGTAAGGATAAAGGCAGGGGAACGCCTTCTCGAAGAAGTTCGGTTGATCACCGGGGCATTCGCCATCTGCAGCCTCCCGCGGCGGGAAATCGGAAACCGGTTGATGTCCGTGCCGCACAGCATACCCCCCTTCACGACCATCCTTCCATAAATTTGCGAGCCCCCACTTCATCATCTCGTTGGCTGTGACGTTGGAGAGGTCACAATCCACGGACCCAGATATCTGCAGGGGGATCACATCCGGTGCTAATTTATCTAAACCCGGTTCAATAACCCCATGTAACCACCAAGTCTTGGAGAAAATTCACATACCACCGACACAGGAGGGTGAGTCTGAGTTGCCACCTTCGTGGGGAACACCCGATTGATCTCCTGTGGGTAGTGTTTCAGGCCCAAGTTCCAGGGAACTTGTTACAACACAGATAATGCACCAATCTCGTCGGTCCGCACATAACCTTGGGATTCCTGATCAATTAGACCTGTATCGCTTGACTGTCGGATGATCCCAAGGATTTCGTCCGGTACATCATCCTCAGGGAGTTGATCGAGCTGGTGTTGGCTGATGACGGTATCCCCATAGTATTTGGGGTTGTTGAGCTTGAGCCAACCAAGAGCCCTAGAAACGTGGTAGCGACGGACTCGAAACGTCGAGTGGATCCAGTTCTTGGGGATGCGACCAGCACCGATATAGGTGATCGCGATCAGGGAAGAGAGAACGGCGGCGGGCCGTGGCATCAATTTCCCTTCAACCATCGCCGCCATCGCATCAACGTTAAGTTCGTAAGTGCTGACATTGCCGCGCATGCCACGCTACAACCCCTCCGCCAAACCACCCCCTGACTTTGGAAAGAGCTTGAAGACGTACACCCGTGGGTACAGGTGAGAAATCAGAGCTGTTCCGGAAAAGTCAGGGTGCTGAGTTCGGCAGGAATTGCGCCAATCCATAGGTTGTTCGCCAGCGAAAACTTTGGGGGAAGTGTCGAGGCCTTCTTCAAATCGCCGAAGCATTCACGACAGATGTTTGCGGTCGCCTTCCCTTCCTGACGGATCACTCCTTCTGAGGCAAGGAGCATTCCATCAAAGAGGGTGTGGTCCGGGTGGGATTGATGCGGGACCAAACGCGAAGGTGATGGGATATCCTCCAGGCTGATGTTCGAGATGCCGTCAGGTTGGCGGCCTCTCTCGCGTGCACAGATGGCACACACAACGTGCTCTAGCGCAGCATTGGAGGTCGCCTCGTAGAACTGGCGGTAACAAGACTTGAGGGTGGCATCTGAGGGAAGTTCCAAGAACTCGCCATCGTCGTTTGGCTCGTCAGCGTCTACCCGGGATGATTTCCTGGTTGGGGTAGGCTGGGGTTCGTTCCGTTTCCGTTTTCCGCAAGAAGTACTGGGTCCCGGTGCAGAGGTGCGCGCAACCAGTTTGTCACGGAGGTTCTTCTCAATCTCAGGGGTGAGATTCCCAAGGATAAACTCTGTGAGGACGGCTTTCTTCTTTCGACATGGTGCAGGGACAACGAGCTGGCGAACTGCGTCCAGGATCTCTCTAACCGGAAGCCTTGAGAGGATGTCGGAGGGATGCATTGAGGTGACCAGAGGCTGTCGTGGTGACGAGAAATTGTATTTCGGAACAGCTCTTAAGCGTTCACCTGACTATTCGCCCTCCATTTCTGCCGCTTACTCCCTCGGAGTTCTAGAAGACAAGTCCTGGGATTTCAGAGCGGCTCTCAACCACTTGCATGACAGTCAGCTCCGGCCAGCTGCACCTTCCCAGTTTGCTTTCAGGGAAGCACGAGAAATTACAGTCTAGTGCTTCCTGACGGCTCTCAACCTTCCAGCGTTGACACCTCCGGTCGTGCGTTCTCACCGCTCGCCCCATCGGAGGAGCTGAAGTAGCGATGGCCTCCCTGCCCTGTCTCATGTCTACCAGAGGGCATGGAAGGACAGGCAACTCCGCATTACAAATATCGTGGCCTCTCACTGGGTATAAGTATGGTACGGTTAGTGCACCAAGGTCAGTGTACAATCCCCACAACCCATCGCCTCTCAATCTTCCCATCCTCACAATGTCTGTCCCCTTTATCCCAGCTACTCCTACGCAGGCCGCCCGCAGCATCGCCAGGAAGATGGGGTTTATACGCCAAGGCCTTATGGTACGGGGAGAGTATTTGAGTGATCCCATGATAACCGAGAGGGTCGGTTGGGAACCTATTGGTTCGGGCCACCGCCTTGTTTTGCTTCCTCGCCCTTCACCTACCGCCAATACCCGCGAATCCACCCCTCACCCCGACCGACCTGTACCAGCAAGCCCAAACCCCTTCGATGACTCCTCTTCTCCATCCGACGACGTCCCCGACACATCTTCCCAACCCGCAGACACCCCACCCACTGGCCCACTATCAGAAGATGCCGCTGCCGATCCCCCAGTTCCAGCGGTGCTCTCCATCGTTGTCCAACTCGTCCCTGGCCAGTCCTGGTTGTACCCAGATGGCCGGTGGACTGGTGCGACAAAATTTGTACGAAGGTTCACGGATGTGAAGCTGCTCTGCACCGGAGCTGCTCCCAGCCATCCACGCTTCGCGAACGACTATGGTACAGCTGTCGCAAACTTGAATGCGGTGATGGGTCTTGTCGGAGATGCCAGGAATAATCGCAACTCGATCATCTCTGGTCCGGCTGATCAGATTAGGGTTCGCCACCCTCTGTTCACGGTCTGTCCTATTTGACTCTCATTTTTTCCCTCGTTCCTGACCTCTGGACATCAGGAGTACGAGGATGCTGATGCGGCTGATCCTGCCGGTAAGTTGCTTAGTGATGAGTTTCCTCAGCCGCTTGCTCAGACAGCACATAGATGTCGCTTACACACGAGCGTGGCCAACATCAACGCCGGAAGCTGCCAGTGCGTTGGCTGCAGCTTCGGAGACGCACTCGGTCAACCCGTTGCCAGCGTATGATTTGAACGGTGTGCTCGTGGATCCACAGCAATACACCAGACGCTTGGATGGTGCAACCGTCATCATCCGTTTCGAGTTGAATCACTACTTGATCCGAAGCAAAGGCCAGCCGTCAATCGACACTTTCAGCGCGCGTGTAGTCCAGTTGCGGGTTATCCTCCCCCCTCCGGGGGCATCTCCCGTGACTCCCCGAAAAAAGAAGATATTACCCCGCGATGATTATTTCGGTTCTTTTACCCCCACCAAGCGCGGCAGGGACGACGAAGAAGATGACAGTGGTGACGACGACAAGGAGAATGGACGGCCGTTGAAAGCCCTCAGGTAATTGCTCCGTGCTGTCATCCATCGTTTTGTGAGCGCTGACCAGTGTTCCAGAGTACCATCTGCGGCCTCCGCCTCCACCTCATCCAGCCGTGGTTAGTCATGCGGAGTTGTATACCTCAGATGTCCCCTCTTTTAAGAGCCCGCCCCGGCCACGCTTCGTTCCATAGAGTGACAAATTTCTTGACTTTTCCTTTTATTAAAAACCCGCCTTCCGTCCCAGCCACACTTTGTTGTGCAGTGTGACAATTTTCTTGATTTTTCCTCTTAAAAACCTCGTCTTCCCCTCTGTCTAATCTACAACCTTCTGATAATAACACTTATCCCTGCTCGAGCCACGTCGACTGAGTGCGAGAGATGGAACTGTACAAAGTGCTCGGCAAGCAAGGTTTCTGCCGACGTTAAGTCGGCATTTTTCTAGTTGCACAGCAGAAGGCAATCTACAAGCAGAACTGTAGATTAATTGTGAGCCACAGAATCCATGTTCTAAGATGATACAGGACCTGACTGTCCTTTCTAGGATACTGGTCAGACATGAGTCCCATTGCTGTTTGCTGCAGGCTCAAGTACTCATGGTTAAATAGCTGAATTGTTAGTGTTGAATAGCTGCCGCCATGCTGTAGGGGTGCAGTTTGGGCATGGAGATCACCAAGGCTGCCTCAAAGGAACTAGGGTGGCTGTCTTGGACAAGATAGAGTTGTGGTCTAAAGACCCCAACATGCCTCCCATCTACTGGTTGAATGGGCTTGCTGGGACTGGCAAATCCACAATTGCCCAGACCATTGCTGAGCGCATCTTTGCTGATGGGAGGCTGGGAGCATCCTTCTTCTGTTCACGTGATTTCAAAGACCGCAGGAACCTCTACTACATCTTCCCCACTCTTGCTTTCCAACTTGCTCACAAGTACTCCAAGTTCCGATCAATCCTCATCCCTCTCCTCCAATCCAACCCAGATATTGTGCAGGATTCACTTATCAGCCAGATGGAGATGTTAATTGTTGAGCCCCTCAGTTCATCAAATATCTCAACAGTCATCATCATTGATGCACTGGATGAGTGCCTGGATAAAGAACCACAGTCTGCTATCCTCTCTGTCATGGGGCAATTGGTTGAAAGAATTCCAAATGTCAAATTCTTTATCACTGGTCGGCCAGAACCTCACATTCAGTTTGGTTTCCGCCTTGAGCTCCTCAAGCCATTGACTGATGTCTTCATCCTTCATGAGGTGGAGTCTTCTATCATCAATACAGATATCCAACTATTCTTGGAACATGGGTTATCCAAACTTGCAAAAAGGCATGGCATTGAGCAAGATGTTTGGCCAACAGATGAACACCTTGATATGTTGTGTGAGAGGGCAGCTGGCCTCTTTGTGTATGCTGCAGCAACCCTCAAGTTCTTGGACCATGCATTTACTCCACCTGATAAGCAACTTGACATCATCATGACTGCCCCCAAGAGCACTTCTCATGAGGGGAAAGCAAAAGTCCGGTCAAGTGTGACCCTTACCTCATTTGATCATTTTGCTCCATCAGCAGGTGGAAGTGTTGAGACCTTGGATTCACTCTACCTTTCATGCCTTCAAAGTGCCTTTGATGGTATGGGTGCTGATGATGATGAGAAAGTACGCTCTGTTATTGGTGCCATTATTCTTGCTGTGAACCCTCTCACACCTTCTGCAATTGCCACACTTATTGATTTGGGGAAACAAGAGGTTATGGGCATACTTCGACTAATCCAGTCCCTCCTAAAATTCCCTGAAGACCCCAATTCTCCAGTGTTTCCATTCCACAAGTCTTTTCCTGACTTTATTACTGATCCACTCCGCTGTCCCAACAAGAGGTTTCACATCTCCCCTAGGACTGGCCATAGTCAACTTGCTCTCAACTGCTTCAAACTGATGAAAAACAGCTTGAAACAGAATATTCTCTCACTTCCTGACCATGTGTTGAATTCTGAAGTTGGGGATCTAGAGACAAGAATCAAGAACCAGATCTGTGCTGCACTGGAATATGCTTGTAAATCTTGGCATAACCACCTTACTGAGGCTAGGGAGGATGTTGCAGCTGTTGAATCAATGCTGCATAGCTTTCTGAAAAAAGGGTTTCTGGCATGGCTAGAAGTTCTCAGTGTTATTGGGGCTGCAAGGGATGCTGTTATTGCTTTGGAAAAGTTGATTACTTGGCTACAGGAGGTTTGTTTCAGTCCACATTCCTGTTTCCCATAATGTTTACATACTTCAAATCAGGTAACTAAAGATGATCAGCTTCTCACCACTGCAAGAGACTTTTCACAGTTCACAACCAACTTCTTTGAGGTTATAAATATCTCTGCTGCCCATATTTACCACTCTGCTCTTGAACTATCCCCCCTGTCATCAATTGTTCGAAAGCTTTACTATGGTCAACAGCCATGTCCCTCACCAAGAGTGCTCTTTGGAGTCCCAGAATCATGGGACCTCAGTGCATCTGTTTCTACCAAGTATTCCAATTATAGCTCCTCCACTTGGTCACCATGTGGTCAGTTCATTGCTGCTGCAACTATGGATGGTGTGGAGATCCGGGATGGACTCACCCTTGGGCTCCTCTCCACCCTCCAATTAAGTAAAGCCACAGCTTGTTTGGTGGCTGCACTCAACCTTGGTTTCTTTACTACCCCACAATTATGGGAAGCTGTGGATGGAATTGTCTATTCACCAGATGGGCAGTCCCTGGCAGGTTATTCCAATGATGCCACTATCATCTGGGATATCCAGACAGGTGGGGTGATCAAGAAAATCATGCATAGAGAGACATATATTGGGTTAACACCTGTGTGGTCATTAGATGGTCAGACAATTGGTATCCTGTTCAAAAAGGAAGGTACTATAAAGATGGTCTGTACATACAATGTTACTTCAGGTCAAGAATCATTCTCTGGTGCACTTCTTGGTCAGTTAAGTGACAAACTACCCCTCTGGGCCCATGGTGGCACCTTTTGGATCATGACAACAACAAAAGACACTAAGGGTTGGACAGTGGATGTCCTTGAGGTTGGGACCACTCTTGCCAAAGTCAAATCATTATTATTCTCTTTCCAGCTTCAACCCACCATCAGAGCCATCTCCTCAACCACTAATCGGGTTTCTATTGAACGGAACTTCCTTTACAACCCAGATTCCAGTGGAGAAGCCTTAACCTCTGAACAGCATCTCATATTTGACATTTGTGATTCAAGAATCTTGTTACAAGAGACATGCTACTATGGTCACTGTGCCTTCTCTCCTGATGGAGAAGTCTTTGCAGCCTTTGATTCTCATGAGGATATCCTTCACATCTGGAGATATACATCAGGTTATTACACCAAGTGGAAAGAATTCCAACAGGCTCCAATGTCACTTACAATCTCACCAACTCTGTCATCAATCCTGGGCCATACCTATAATCTCCTCCACATATTGCACCTAGATGGTGCCCTTACTGCCAATGGCAAGAAACCTGTAGCCACTATTCATGGTCAACCACTGGATGCTTTTCCTCCTGATGGCACCTACATTGTAACTGCAAACTGCCAAGAAAGTACCATCACAGTTACCAACCTCTACTCTCAAAATTCTTCCCCTTCCCAACTCATTGATACTGGTTTGGAAATATCAGCAATGGTCCTCACTGGCAATGTCCTCTTGGTGAAGGGTTCAGGCAGGATTGTGGCATGGCTACTTACAGAAGAGGGGGTAGTGGATAGTATTTCTTATGACAGAAGAGCAGACCATACTAGCAGCCTTTGGAGCATACCATTGGATCCAACCCTTTGGGTATCCCAGCAACAACAGAGTGGTGGCTGTGGAAATGGTTGCTATCTTGAGTTCTCAGTTGGGAATGGAGTTGCAATGATCAGAAACCTCAGGGACATCTTTCATATTTATCACACAAGATCTGGGAAGATCCTTGGACTGGATGGAGCACTTCAAAATCTTGGGTGCCCTTGGTATCGCCTTCACACCTCATCCTGGGATGAGTGTAATCTCTATCACCGTGATTCACACAAACACAACAGATCCCCTAGATGTGATTGGCCAATTTCCAAAGACACTTTGCAAGGGGGGTGGGTAAAGGATCCAGAAGGGAAACATCGGATATGGTTGCCTGCCCGCTGGAGATCAGAATGGAATGATGTAGACTGGTTTGAGAAAGTTACAGCCTTGCGGCTTAGGACCCCAACTGAGCTTGTTATTATCAAATTTTAATTGGTATTCTTTCCCTTGAACCACTATGGTATAACATCAAAGTTATAAGTGTTAACTTGTGGTCAACTTCTGATTTGCATTAAGGAGCAGCTCAAAAACATATTTGTATGTATTTGTGTATAACCAAACTCTAACCTCCTAGACATTAGCAAAACAGGAATTGCCTTTTCAGTCTTTGAACATCTTGAAAACAGTCAAAAGACACCAAGTACACAAAAACCCACCACCTTTTTGGAGACACTTAAATTAGCCTAACTCTCTTCAATTCCCATAAACATATTTCCAAAATGGCACAAAGTAGCCCTTACATCACACCTCTTATCCCCTTTACTTTACACCATACAATGACAATGTTACTCTCTTGGGCCTTGGTTCATAGCACCTGCATTGTTGTCCACCAAGCAAAAGTGAAGGTGGGTGTTGTATTTTGATAGTAACATGACTACATTCTGGGTAGGGTTGCACAACTTGAGCTGACCACCTGGGCTCACTCCCAATGTCTGAACGGAGGCTCAATATCTGGTATCGATAAGGGGAACACATTGCATGGAAGCAAACTTTAAGTAAATAAACACACTGACTACTAGCTGTGCCTTTGAACTTGCTATGAGGTATAGGTCGTAGCATAAGTGCGGCGAGGAGTGGAGGAGGGACATTGCTCATGTGGGAAGATGTTGCGATCGACCGAAAGCCACTCGAAAGCCAAATCGACGAACCCGCGCGATCAGACTAGAACTAGGCCTGAAAGTCCTCGAAAGCCCGAAAACCATCAAAGTCAGTGCAGGTTTCCCGATGCTATTATCTCTCCCTCCAGAACGAGAAAGGGAACCCCTTCGTTGGGTAGTTCTGAGATGGTGCAAGTTTGGCATTCCGAGCGGCCCCAACAATGAATCCTTGGACCAATTCCAACACCCCACCACCCCCAATCTTAAGGAAGCGCGCGATGGTGATTCCTAATGTCTTGCAATGGCAGGAGTGTTGGCGTATCTTGCATTAATCAAACTCTGTTAGCGGAGGGCCGTATGTAGTTCTTTGATGTTACAAGATATTCGTTTCTGACTTTGGCTACTTTACATTCGAGGGCAATCCGACCGCAAATTAACACTGCGAAGTCACCGGCTAAGCCCGATCCCGTCCCTCCCTCTTGACAGTCACCAAATTCCCATCGCAATAGCATTCCCAACTCGTCTTCCCTGCTTCGAGGTCCCGACGGAGTATCTTCCTGAACTCGTCCATCTTGGCCAGACTAACATCGAACCCTCCGGATACTATGAACACCGCGTTTCGTAGCCCGTTTTCCGCCGGTATTACTTCCCAGAGGTGGTTCATCAACCTAGTTTCGTACGCAGGTGTCAACGCCGCGGCGCACGCTAGTTCCGCGAGGACCTTATGCTCGTCTGGTGATCCGCAACGTTTCGTTAACGGTAACATCAGAGGTGTGAAAGTGGTGTTGTGTTACCTGCGAAGGAGATTGCCGTACTCATCATCATCTCATCTGGCACGCAAACGCATGTCACCTCACCGGTCCTCATTATCGCCCTGTGGACGACCTTTGGAGGCGGTGAGGCCGCTTCAAGAGAGGTGGCACGGGTTTTAGGGTTCAGAAGACGGGTAATCCTGGAACCTTGCCCGATTTCCTCAATCTTCACATCTGTTGCCATTCCCTCAATTTCTTCGATCTGATACATTTCCTTCCACGGCATATTGAGGGCCATGGAAGAATAGAAACAATTCGACCCGAGAGGCTCAATCGCTA
>Ga0307511_10003961_pt1 | contig 15139 bp, 13 predicted proteins | sample 13_EM_MG_FD_200266 | JGI IMG/M metagenome (GOLD analysis project Ga0307511, IMG submission 200266) | Populus trichocarpa ectomycorrhiza microbial communities from riparian zone in the Pacific Northwest, United States - 13_EM | ecosystem: Host-associated > Plants > Roots > Unclassified | place... | reverse complement strand
GTCGACGAGCGGCTGCTGGTCGGACTGGGTGAGCTGGCGCCGGTGGCTGTTGTCGCCCTTGGTGACCGGGGCGTCGGGATGCTGGTCCTTGAGGACGACGATCACCGACTCCTTGGCGCCCGCGCTCAGGTCGCCGGTCGCGGCCGACGCCGCCGCCGGCACGACCGGCGCGAGCACCATGGCGCTGGCCGCGAGCGCGGCCAGTGGTCTTAAACGCATCTCTGACTACTCCGAACTTCGGGGGAAGACCCGGGAACCCATGCCCGACCACTCTTTGTGGCCGGCCAGGCCGGGTCAACCAACGAAAGTCGGGAGCTGGTCAGACTGGGGGCCGATATCCACAACGGACAGTGGGGCGATTCGGCCGAACGGCCGGCACCTCGTCGAGGGCGCCGGCCGTTCGCTCCGAATTGTCCACGTTGGACGGGCCAGGGCGATCAGTTGTCGGCCCAGGACTCCAGCATGCGCCGCGCGATCGAGGTGACGCCGGGCAGGATGAGGCCGGGACCGGTGCCGCCGTTGCCCAGGGCGGCGCGGACCTCGTCGCGGTGGACCCAGCGGGCGTTCTCGATCTCGCCGTCGGCGGGCACCAGCGGCGTGGCGGGATCGCCGACAGCGGCGAAGCCGACCATGAGCGACCGGGGGAACGGCCAGGGCTGGCTGCCCAGGTAGCGCACGGACTCGACGGTGATGCCGACTTCCTCGCAGATCTCCCGCACGACGCAGGCCTCGAGGGACTCGCCGCCCTCGACGAAGCCGGCGAGCACGGAGTAGCGGTCCGGCGGCCAGATCGGCTGGCGGGCCAACAGGACCTGGTCCCCGCCGTCGTGCACGAGGCAGATCACGGCCGGGTCGGTACGCGGGTATTCCTCACGTCCGCAGCCGGTGCAGTGCGTGGCCCAGCCGGCCCGCTTCGACTCGACCGCGGACCCGCACTTGGCGCAGAACCCGGCGTTGTCGTGCCAGCTGAGCACGGCGACGGCGGTGGTGAGCAGACCGGCGTGCTCGTCGCTGAGCAGGCCGCCGGCCAGCCGAAGGTCCTGCCACACGGGCTCGTCGGTCTCGGGCAGCACGGCGTCCCAGCCCATGCCTTCCTGCACGGGACCGTCGGGCTCGGCACGCACGGCCCAGTAGCAGACGCCGTCCTGCTCGCCGAGCAGCACGGCGCCGGCCGGCGGCACCGGACCGAGCGACGCGGTGGACCGGAAGTCCAGCACCGGCATGTCGCCGGCGCGTCCCATCGGCGCTCGCCCACGGCGGTCGACGGGCAGCAGCTGGGCCGTCGGCCACAGCCGGGCCAGCTCATCGGCGTTGTCCCGCAACAGATCGTTGCGGGGCACGGCGGTGCGGGACAGCGCCGGCAGCTCGTCGAGCTGGAAGCCGGCGGAGGTGGTGCACGCGGTCACGGGAGCACCACACCGCCGATGGCCCGGAACTGCGGGGCCAGCACGTCCGCGTCACCGACCACGATGCCGGTGAACCTGGTTGGCGCGAAGTACTTCTGCGCCGCCTCGGCCACCTGCTCCGCGGTCACGTCGGCCAGCCGCAGCGGCTGCTGGCGCAGCCAGTCGTAGGACAGGCCGACCGCGCCGAGCGCGGCCAGCGTCGCGCACAGCCCGGCCTGCGAGGAGGTCGAGGTGAGCAGCGAGCCGATCGCGTACTGCTTGGCGTTGTCCACTTCGGACGCGGACGGCGGCGACACCACCAGCCGGCCGAGCTCGTAGCGGGTCTCCCAGAACGCGGCCGGCGTCACGCCGCTCGCGGTGTCGGCCTCCACCAGCACGGTCGCGGTGTCCTTGGTGAACTCGAAGTACGAGTGCGCGCCGTAGGTGTACCCCTTGTCCTCACGGATGTTCTCCACCAGCCGCGAGGAGAAGTAGCCGCCGAACACCAGGTTCGCCACCTGGAGCGCCGCGTACCCCGGGTCGGTGCGGGGCACGGTCTGCGCGGACAGCCGCAGCTGCGACTGCACGGCGCCGGCCCGGTGCACCAACTGCACCTCGCCGGGCGTCAGCTCCGGCAGCCGCGGCAGCACCGAGGCGCTCGCCTCGGACTGCCAGCCGGCGAGCACGCCGCCCACGGTCGACACGGCGGCGTCCGGGTCGATGTCGCCGACGAGCACCAGCAGCGAGCCGCGCGGCAGCACGGCCGCCTTGTGCAGGGCACGCACCTGCTCCGGCGTCACCTCGCCGATCTCCGCCGCCTCCGGCATCTCCTTGGCGTACGGGTGGTCGCCGTAGCGGTGCTTCTGCAACGCCTCTCGGGCGATGACGCTCGGCTGCGACCGGGCCATGGTGATGCGCTCGACGAGACGCTCCGACTCGCGGGCCACCTCCTCGTCCCGGTACACCGCGCCGGTCAGGGCGTCGCCGAGCACGTCCAGCAGTACGTCCAGGCCGCTGGCCAGGGCGCTGCCGCCGATGCTGAGCCGCTCCGGGTCGACCACGGCCGACATGTCGCCGCCCACGGCGGCGAGGTCGGTGTCGAACTGCGCGCGGTCGCGGCGCTCGGTGCCGGTCAGCAGCACGTTGGCCAGCACCTCGGCGCGGGCCGAGTGCAGACGCTCGGTGCCCGCGAACGGGATGCGCAGCCGCAGCTCCACGATCGGCACGGATTCCTTGCGCACGGCGATGACCCGAAGTCCGTTGGGCAGCACGGTGTCCACAAGGGACGGTTGGCCGGCCGCGGCCTGCTCACCCAGCGGCGGCAGCGGACGCGGCCCCTGCTCGGTGTGGCCGATCTGCTCGGCCGTGCGGTAGCTGGTCGAAGTCACTTGTTTCCTCCGGCGGCGGGAACGACGAGCACGGCCCGGGAATCCGGCCGCAGAGCCTTGGCGGCGGCCGCCACCTGGGCGGTGGTGACCGCGCGGATCCGCTCCGGCAGCTCCGACGCAAGCTCGGCGCGGCCGTGCAGCAGCTCCGCGGCGCCGAACGAGAGCGTGCGCGAGGTGATGCGGTCGTGGTCGCGGTGCATGGACGCCGCCCACCGCGCGGCCACGCGGGCCAGCTCGTCCTCCTGCGGGCCGGTCGCGGCCAGCTTCTCCAGCTCGTCGTCGAGCACGGCCAGCAGCCGGTCCTCGGACACCTCCGGGGAGTGCATGGCGGTCACCGTGAACGTGTCGGGGTCACGGGCGTCCAGCGGCCCGAACAGGCCGGGGCTGACCGAGATGTCGGTGACCAGCGGCTCGCGGTGCACCATGCGCTGCTGCAGCCGCGAGGCGTCGCCGTCGGACAGCACCGCCGCGAGCACCACGTTGGCCAGGTAGCCGTCCAGGTCGGTGGTCGGGTCCGGCAGCCGGTAGCCCACCGCGAGCGCCGGCAGCGGGGCGTGCGGGTCCTCGTGCACGGCGCGCTGCTCGCCCTGCGGGTGCGGCTCCGCGAACGACGGCCGCGGCGGCGTCGGCCGGACCGGCACGTCGCCGAAGTGCTTGTGCACCAGCTCGGTCGCCCGCTCGACGGTGAAGTCACCGGCCACCGTGAGCACCGCGTTGCCGGGCGCGTAGTAGGTGTCGAAGAACTGGGCGCAGTCGTCCAGGTTGGCCTGCTCCAGCTCGGCGAAGTCGCCGTAGCCGTTGTGCGCGTTGGGATACGTCGAGTACAGCACCGGCGGCAGCCAGATCCACGGGAACCCGCCGTACGGGGTGTTCAGCACCCGCAGCCGGATCTCCTCCTTGACCACGTCGATCTGGTTGTTGAGGTTCTCCTGGGTGATGCGCGGCGCGCGCATCCGGTCCGCCTCCAGGAACAGCGCCCGCTCCAGCGCCGCCGACGGCAGCGTCTCGAAGTAGTCGGTGTAGTCCGGGTGCGTGGAGCCGTTGAAGGTGCCGCCGGAGGACTGCACGTGCCGGAAGTGCGCCAGTTTCTCCAGGCTCTCGCTGCCCTGGAACATCAGGTGCTCGAACAGGTGCGCGAACCCGGTCCGGCCCTCGGGCTCGGAGCGGAAGCCCACGTCGTAGTGCACGCTCACACCGACCACCGGGGCTGTGCGGTCGGGGGCGAGCACCACGCGCAGGCCGTTGGGGAGAGTGAACCTGTGCAGTTCCGGTGCGGCCATGACACAGAGACTACGACGTCGTGCGGTCCGCCCTGGGTCGTACCGTGATGATCAACCCCTCGTGCGCTGTCCGCCTAGGGCTGAACTGTGTTCGCAGTCACATTCAGACTGGGCCGCTACGACTTCAGCGACCGCAGGTGACCGCCCTGCGCCAGCACCCCGTCCAGGGAGCTGAGGAACGCCGGGAACCGGCTGGCGAAGCGGTCCAGGTCGCGTGACTGCTCCGCCTCCCCGAACCAGTACAGGCCGGGTGTGCCGTCGGCGTCGGGGTCGAGACCGCGGAACGTGGTCAGCCAGCGCTCGGTCTGGCCCAGCACCACCGCGTAGGGCAGCGACCGGGAGAACACCATCTCCCGATCGCCGTCCGGGATGTCGGTGGGCGACACGGTCGTCAGGTACGTCAGCAGACCGCGCACCTGGTGCAGCAGCGCGCTGCCGCGTCGGGTGCGCGCCGGCATGGACCGCGAGCCGGCGGCGAGCGCCGCACCGCCGATGACCACGGCCAGCCCCAGCAGCGCGTGGCCGATCGTCAGCGCCAACACCACCGTGAGCACGATGCCGAGCGCCGCGACGGTGACGCCGCCCCACCACCAGCGGCTGCGCTCGGTGTCGGGCCGCCGCGCGAACCAGTCCTTGGCCACCACGTCCGAGTACAGCGCGCTGCTCACCGCAGCGAGGTTCACGCCCTTGCCGCGCAGCTGCGACAGCTGCACCTGGTCGGCGTCGCCGAGCAGCGACTTGTACACGGCCTTCTCGTACGCCGTGAGCGCCTCGTCGGCGGGGTTGCGGCGCACGATGCGCCAGTCCAGCACGCCCTCGCCGCTGGGCACCTCGTCGATCCACAGGTAGTTGCGCACCGCCAGGTCGATGACGGTCGCGGTCACGTCCACCACGTCGACATGCTCGTCGATGACGGTGCCGACCTGCCCCGGCAGCACGCCGTCGGGGGAGGCGAAGGCCACGTGGCCGCTGGCGTCCTTGCCCAGCACCTCCACCGGACCCACGTCGCCGGCCAGCGCCTTCGCGTCGCGGCCGCGGGAGTACCAGAGCAGGCCGAGACCCGCCAGCAGCAGCACGATCAGCGCCGCCAGGCCGATGCCGGTCTCGGGGGTCAGCGCGAACGCCGACGCCAGCCCGTTGGTCGGCTCCACGCGCTCGTTCACCGGCACCGTGCCGTTGGGCAGGCCGATGGCGAAGTCCACGCGCTGTCCGGGCGTCAGCGTGTCCTGCTCGGCGGTCGGCACGCCGCCCTCGCCGATCTGCGACAGCCCGCACGCGGTGGTCGAATCGGGGTCACCGGCCAGGCAGGTGATGGACTGCGGCTCGGCCGGCGTCACCACCGACACCGTGAGCCGATCGATCGTCACATCCCAGCCGCTGGCCACCTGCCAGCGCACGTCCTCGTGCGTGCCCTGGTCGGCGACGGCCCCGTCGACCACGTAGCTGATGGTCGACTCGCCGGCGCCCAGGTGCACCGTCAGGTTCTGGCCGTCCACCGAGGCACTGCCGTTGCCGGTCACCTTGGCCTGCGTGACGGTGTAGACGCGCTCGGTGTCGGGACCGGCGGTCAGCCGCAGCGGCGCGGTCCGGTTCGCGGACTTGCCGGCCGGCACGGTGACCCGCTCGCTGACCGTGAGCTTGCCGTCCCGCTCGACCTTCAGCCCGATCTGCGACTGCACGCCGTCGGACGGCGCCGCCGCGTGCGGGCTGAACACAGCGCCGGCGGAGAACGTGAGGGTGGCCACGGCCAGGCCCCAGTTGGTGAACACGGGAGCGGACAATAGTGCAGGCCGCCTATCCTTGCGCCGGTATCCACCAAGGGGGCGACGGCTGGCGAGTGCCGCCCATGGACGACAGGGCGTAGATGGACAACCGGCGCGCGTTCGACGATCCGCTGCGGGAATCCGGCGGTTTTCCGAGCGTCACTCCGGTACGGGTGCGGCGGCGCGTCCCCGTGGAACGGTACGTGTCGCTGGGCGCGCTGGGTCTCGTGCTGGTGCTGGTGTTCGGCATCGACTACATCGGACCCACCGAGGCGGTCGCCGGCGTCGCGCAGGCCGAGGCGCCGCGACCGGTCGTGGCGCTCGCGACCAACCCGCTGCTGACCTACTCCGCCTCGCTGGCCAGCAACACGTGCACGCTGCCGAAGTTCGGCCGCGCCCTGGACCAGTTACGCGCGTACCTGACGGCCGAGTTAGCCTGCCTCGACGCCGAGTGGAAGCCGGTCGTCACCGCGCTGAACATGCCCTTCGAGCCGACCAAGCTGGTCATGGACAACAGCTCCGGCTCGTGCCGCTCGCGCGACGACAGCGCCCCGGTCGCGTTCTACTGCGGCGCCGACAACCGGCTGCACATGCCCATCGACACCGTGTTGCAGGGCACCGACGGCATTCCGGCCGTGATCGTCGGCGTGCTCGCCCACGAGTACGGCCACCACGTGCAGGACATCAGCGGCATCCTGCTGGCCGAGTCCCGCCGCGAGCAGAGCGCCGGCCGCGACACCGCCGCCGGGCTGGAGCTGTCCCGCCGGCTGGAGCTGCAAGCGAACTGCTTCGCCGGTATGTTCCTCGCCAGCGTTGCCGGCCGGGGCTCGATCAGCCGGTCGATGGCCACCGACGGCGCCGCCGCGTTCGCCGACGGCGGCGGGGAGTCCGACCACGGCAGCGCGGTGCACCAGGGTCGGTGGGCGGAGATCGGCTACCAGGAGAACAAGACCGCCGCGTGCAACACGTGGGCGGCGGCGCAGGGGGACGTCAGTTGAATCCGTGGAACACCGGCGACGAGCAGTACCGCCCGTTGCCGCCGCCGATGCCGAGTGCGTACCCGCCGCGGCCGCCGGCCTACTACGGCCAGCAGCCGCCGCCTCCACCGCCGACGCCGTACGGGCCGTACCCGATGCCGCCGGCCCGGCCGGTCATGCCGCCACCGGTGCACGCCCACGGTCCGATGGCGCCGTACCCGCCGCCGGTGTCGCCCTACCCGCCGCCTCCGCCACCAAGGCGGCCCTCGCGGCGTCCGTTCGTCACGCTGTTCCTGATCGGACTCGTGGTGCTCGGCGTCGTCGTGGTCGGCGTGGTGGGGAACAGCCGCAGCCGGCAGCGCACAGCGCCGTCGCCGACCAACCTGCCCACCTCCGTGCCGACGACCTCGCCCGGCAGCGGCGGGGGTGGCTCCGACGGCGTCGACAAGCTCGGCGACAACCCGCTGTTCACCGCCAGCGGCCCCGGCCCGGTGACCTGCACGCTGCCGCGCTGGCAGTCCGTGTCGTCCGCGTCCAACGCCTACTTCACCGCCGCGCTGCCGTGCCTGGACCGGGCCTGGCAGCCGGTGCTGAAGTCCGTGAACCTGCCGTTCCACGAGCCGAAGCTGGCGTTCCCCAGCGGCAAGACGTGGAGCAGCCCCTGCGGCTCGGTGTCGCAGGAGGAGGCCGCCGCGTTCTACTGCAACGGCGACCAGACCCTGTACATGCCGATCTCCGGACTGCAGACCGACGAGATCGGCAACCGGCCCGGCGCCTACCTCGCCGTGTTCGCGCACGAGTACGGCCACTTCGTGCAGGACCTCAGCGGCGTGCTGACCGCCGCGCACAAGCAGGAGTACGACGGCGCCGACCCCGACAGCGACGCCAGCCTGGAGGTGTCGCGCCGGCTGGAGCTACAGGCGCAGTGCTTCTCCGGGCTGTTCCTCGCTGCCGCCGTCGGCCACGGCTCGGTCGACACGACCGTCGCGCGGGACGCACAGAGCACGCAGGAGCGCGGCGACCAGCCCGGCCAGCGCCGCGACCACGGCACCAGCGACCACGCCTCGGCGTGGTGGACCCAGGGGTTCGTGAAGAAGACGGTCGCGCAGTGCAACACGTGGGTGGCCAGCGACGCCGACGTGCAGTGACGGGAGCCCGCCAGTGACCCAGCCGCCCGGCTGGCCGCCCCAGGGGCCCTCGTACCCACCGCTGCCGCCGCCCGTGCCGAGCCCGTACCCGCCGGCTTCGCCTTACGGCGCGGGCAATCCGCCACCTCCACCGCCGCCCCCGGTGAACTGGTCGCGGCCGCCCGTCGTAGCACCAGTGATGCCGCCACCACAGAGCACCTGGCCGGGCCAGCCGCCACCGCGGCGGCCCTCGCGCGGTCCCATCGTGGCGATCGTGCTGGTGGCGGTGGTCCTGGTCGGCGTCGCCGCGATCGGGCTGAGCCGCCTCGGCCACTCCCAGCCGGCGACCAACGCCGGCGCGGCGCCGACCACGACGTTCACCCTCGAACCGGCCACGACGACAACCTCGCCGACCCGGACGACGCAGCGCACGACCACGCCGCCGCCAACCACCACCAGCAGCAGCCGGCGCGCGAGCACCACCTCCCCGCCGCCGACCAGCACCCAGCCGGCTGGGCCGCGGTCCGTCGCCAAGCTCGGCGACAACCCGTTGTTCGAGGTCGGCGGCCTGCCCGCGACCAACTGCCGGCTCAGCCGGTGGACCACCGACCCGGCCGGCGCCGAGCGGTTCTTCCGCAGCGCCCTGCCGTGCCTGGACGCGGCGTGGGAACCGGTGCTGAAGGCCGCCGGCCTGCCGTTCTCCAGCCCGAGCCTGGCTTTCCCCGGCGGCAGCACCTGGAACAGCCCCTGCGGTTCCGAGGATGCCGCCAGCGGCCGGGTCGCCGCCTTCTACTGTCCGATGAACAACACGGTCTACATGCCCTTCTCCGCCATCCAGACCGATCTGTACGGCGCGCACCCGGGCGTCTACCTCGCGTTGTTCGCCCACGAGTACGGGCACCACGTGCAGGCCATGTCCGGCATGGAGGACGCCTACACACGGGCGACCTACGCCGCGCGGTCGGACGACCAGCGGCAGGAGCTCTCGCGGCGGCTGGAGCTGGAGGCGCAGTGCTTCTCGGGCATGTTCCTGGCCGCCACCTCCGGCCGCGGCGACGTCGACGGCAACATCACCCGCGAGGCGCAGACCAGCCAGGACCGCGGCGACCACAACGGCCCGCCGCGCGACCACGGCACCGACGACCACACCATCGGCTGGTGGAACTCGGGCTTCCAGCGCAACAGCCTGTCCCAGTGCGACACCTGGTTGGCCAGCTCCGCCGACGTCGCCTGAGTGGCAGGCTCGCGGGTATGCAGACGCGTGAGTGGATCGCCGCCGTGGGCGGCCAGGGCGAGCGGCTCGCGGCCGCCGCCGAGCGTGCCGGACTGAGCGCACCCGTGCCGACCTGCCCCGACTGGGTGGTTCGCGACCTGCTGCTGCACATCGGCGGCGTGCACCGGTGGGCCGCCACCTTCGTCGGGCAGGCCCGCACCGAGCCCATCGACATCGGCGAGGCGTACGAGATCGCCGACATCCAGCCCGACGACGCCGGTCTGGTGGACTGGTTCCGCGACGGCGTGACCGAGCTCGTGGACGTGCTCACCGACGCGCCCGCCGACCTGGACTGCTGGCGGTTCATGCGGACCGCGCCGTCGGGCTCGTCGTTCTGGGCGCGGCGGCAGGCGCACGAGACGACCATCCACTGCGTCGACGCTGAGGCCGCCGCCGGACTGGGCTCGCCGGTGCCGTCCTCGCTGGCCGCCGACGGCGTGGACGAGCTGCTGTGCGGGTTCCTGCCCCGCAACCGCCGGCTGCACGCCGACGCCGAACAGTCGGTGCTGGTCAGCGCCACGGACACCGGCGACCACTGGCTGGTTCGCTACGGCCCCGAGCGGCCGGCGGCCTCACGCGTGCCGGAGCCGGTCGACGCCGACACGACTCTCGCCGGCACCGCGTCCGAGCTGTACCTGTCGCTGTGGAACCGGCGGCCCTGGGACGGCATCGCCAAGACGGCGTCATCAAGGTCGGGGGACCTGGCCGAGCTCTGGGCCGACAAAGTGCAGGTCCGCTGGTCGTGACTGGAGGCCGGGCCCCGCGGCCCGCCCGCTAGCCGGTCGTGTGGCTCGGTTCCGCGTCGTTCTCGTCGACCTTGTCGTCGGGCTCGTCGTTTGACTCGTCCGCCGGCTCGGTCTCGGGAGTCGGTTCCGCCGCGGCGACCGGTTCCAGCGGAAGTTCTGGCTCACTCGAGCCAACTGCCGGAGCCGGTGTCGCGAGCTTGGGCGCCGGCCGGTACCGGATCAGGTACGCGTACAGCGCCCCGGCCACCGCGCTCAGGCACAGCAGCAGCGCGGTGAGCCGGCCGTCCCGGTTGGCGCCGACCTGCGCCGCGTCGGACGCGTGCGCGCTGAGCTGGCCGTTGTTCTCGACAACGGCCACGTCCAGCGAGGTGCCCCTGGGCTGCCCGCAGCCGTCCAGCGGCATCTGCTTCTTGGCGCCGTTGATGGTGACCTCGACCGTGTCGTGCGCGTTCGCGCTCCCGCACTGCGCCGAGGTCACCACCGTCGCCTTGGTGTGCACGGCCGACGGCGCGTCCGTGTTCGGGAAGCCGAGGGTCGGCCACCACACAAGCACCGCCGCACCGATCCCGACCAGCCCGATGACCAGCAGGATCAGCACCCATCGCACCTGGGTCTGCCGAGCCACCGGACCATCGTCCCAGACGCCGGGGCGTGGGGCACCCAGGCCGTCAGGAACTGGGGGTCGTCGTCGGGGCGGCGCTGCTGCCGCGCGGCTGCGCGACCCGCACGCTCAGCGCCTGCTCGCCCTTCACAACGGCGGTCACGCGCTGGCCCTGCTGGAGCGGACCGCCGTCGACCTTGGTGGTCGAATCCGTGGTCAACGTCTCAGTGCTGCCGTCCTTCTTGGTGACGACGACCTGCGTGCCGGACACCGAAGCGACGGTGCCGGCCACCCGGCTCTCGCCGGCCGGCAGTGGCTTGGGCGTGCCCTTGGACGGCGACGAACTCGCCGAGGTGGACGGCGCGGGGGCCCCGGAGGCGGTCGACGAGCAGCCCGCGACGGTCAGGGCGGCGGCCGCGGTCAGGACGAGGGCGCCGAGGGTTCGCGACAGGCTGTTGGTTCGTGACAGGGAGGTCATGACAACCACCGTTCCGGCCCTAGCTGAGCGGAGGCTGAAACGTCAGCGAGCCCGCACACATGCCGGCCCTCCCGCCCCGCAGAATGGGCACGTGTCGGTCGCTCGGATTCTGATCGTCGAGGACACCGAGGCGATTCGCGCCGCGGTGCGGTCCGCCCTGCGTGACAACGGCTACGAGGTGCTGGCCCGGCCGGACGGCCGCGAGCTGGAGTCCGACCTCGGCCAGTTCCGCCCGGACCTGGTCGTGCTGGACATCATGCTGCCGGGCCGGGACGGCTTCCAGCTGCTGGAGGTGATCCGGCGGGCCAGCAACGCGGGCGTCGTGATGCTCACGGCTCGTGACGGCGTGCCCGACCGGCTGCGGGGCCTGGAGGGCGGCGCCGACGACTACGTGCTCAAGCCGTTCGTGCTGGCCGAGCTGGTCGCGCGCGTCAGCGCCGTGCTGCGGCGGCTCGGCCGCACCCCGTCGGCCGTGCAGATTGGCGACCTGCTGGTCGACGCCGACTCCGGGGTCGTGCTCTACGCCGGCTCGAACGTCGACGTCACCGCCACCGAGCTGCGGCTGCTCTGCTACCTGGCCGCGCAGCGCGGCCGCGTGGTCAGCAAGACCCAGATCCTGACCAGCGTGTGGGGCTACGAGGACTACGACCCCAACCTGGTCGAGGTGCACGTCAGCGCGCTGCGGCGCAAGCTCGAGGCGCACGGGCCGCGGCTGCTGCACACCGTTCGCGGGCTCGGCTACGTGCTGCGCGCAGGTGCCACATGAGAAGCGGCTCGCTGCGCCTGCGGGTCACCCTGGCGGTCACGATCGCGCTGGCGGTCGTGCTCGTCGGGCTGGTCGTGGTCGTCGACGCGCTGTTCAGCCGGCAGACCGTGCAGGACGAGACCAACCTGATGCGGGACCGCGTGCAGCTGGCCAACCAGCTGGAGAACAAGCGCCTCGTCCCGGAGCAGCTCTACGCCCGGCTGTCGCTCGGCGGCCTCATCCTGGTGCGGATCACCGAGCCCAGCGGACTCGTCCTCGAGCCGAAGGGGGCCCAGGCCGCCGCCACGCCCGCGCCCAGGACCGTCACCTACCGCAACGGCACCCGGATCACCTTCTTCGCCGACTCCGAAACGCTGCCGCAGGCCAACCTGCGCCGGCTGCTGATCATCGTCGGTATCTCCGCGCTGGTCGTCACGGCCGTCGCGCTGATCTTCATCGTGCGCTTCGCGCTGCGGCCGCTGGACCAGATGGCCACCCTGGCCCGCTCCATCGCCGGCGGCGACCGGGGCCGCCGGCTCGCGCCCGAGCGCACCGACACCGAGCTCGGCCGAACCGCCGCCGCGTTCGACGACATGCTCGACGGGCTCGAGGGCGCCGAGCAGCAGGCCCGCCGGGCCGAGGCCCACACCCGGCAGTTCGTCGCCGATGCCGCCCACGAACTGCGCACCCCCATCGCCGGCCTGCAAGCCGTCGCCGAATCCGTGCTCCAGCAGAACGCCGACACCGACCCCGAGGAACGGGACCGGATGCTGCTGCTGCTCGTCCGCGAGTCCCGCCGCGCCGGCCGCCTCGTCGACGACCTGCTGGCGCTGGCCCGCATCGACGCCGGCCTCGACCTCCAGCACGAGCCCGTGGACCTGCGCCACCTCGCCGACGCCGAGGCCGACCGCGCCCGCGTGCTCGCCCCCGAGCTGTCGGTCACCGTCGACGGCCCCTCGGTTGTGGTCTACGGCGACCCCCAGCGCCTGGCCCAGGTGCTGGCCAACCTCGTCAACAACGCCCGCCAGGCCGCCGGCGCGCAGGGTCATGTCTCCCTCACCGTCGGTGCCGCCGGCGGCTTCGCCCACCTCATCGTGGCCGACAACGGACCCGGCGTGCCGGACGCCGACCGTGAGCGGATCTTCGACCGCCTCGTCCGCCTCGACGAGGCCCGCGCCCGTGCCTCCGGCGGCTCCGGCCTCGGCCTGCCCATCGCCCGCGGCATCTGCCGCGCCCATGGCGGCGAGCTGCGCTGCGAGCCCCCGCCGCCGGGCATCCCCGGCGCCGTCTTCCGCCTCACCCTGCCCCTGGCGACCTCGCTCGACGCCCCCACGATCACCTTCGCCGCGGTGCCACGTCCGTCGTAACGTCGGCCGGACGGTGGTCGATAGCGGTGCAGGGATGGTGTGCCTCCGGGCACCCGCATTAGGGGGAACAACCACTTGTTCAAACGTTTAGCAGCACTGACGCTCGCGCTCGTGGGCGCGGCCGCGCTCGCCACGGCCGCGCCCGCGACCGCCGCCACCGACCCGTTCCAGATCACCCATCTCGGCGCCACACCGACAACGGGTCCCTACCCGCTGCCGGTCACGCTCACGGCGACGGTCGACAACCCGTTGTCGACGCAGGTGTCCTACTCGTTCGACTTCGGAGACGGCAGCGCCCCGGTGCCCTCCGACAAGCCAGTCGCCCAGCACACCTACGACCGCGCGTCTCCCAACCAGCCCGACGGGCCCTCCAGTTTCACTGCGCGAGTGACGGCCACCCTGCCGGACGGCGAGACGCGTTCCGCCGTCACCTTCGTCAGGGTCGTCGAGCCTGGGCCCACGGTCGCCAACCTGCACGCGACGCAGGTCGGGCCGCTCACGGTCGGCGCGGATGCCTTCTACTCGACGGATTCCTGGCCCATCACCGGGTACGACTTCGACTATGGCGACGGCAGCCCGGCGGTGAAGGGCGACAGCAGCGTCGGCGGCCACACCTACGCAGCTCCCGGCACCTACACGATCACGTTGACCATCCACGATGGCCACGGCGGCAGCGCGACCGCCACACGCCAGATCAGCGTGGCCGGTGCCTACATCGCGGCCGGGCCGCAGCGCCTGCTCGACACGCGTGACGGTGCCGGCCCGCTCGGCGCGGGTGGCCAGACGAGCGTGCAGGTGACCGGCGCGAACGGCGTGCCGGCCGGCGGTGTCTCGGCGGTCGTGCTCAACGTGACGGCCACGGACGCCACCGCCGACAGCTTCCTGACCGTCTACCCGAGCGGCAGCCCCAACCCGGGCACCTCCAACCTGAACTTCACCGCTGGGCAGACCGTGCCCAACCTGGTGACGGCGCCGGTCGGCCCGGACGGCAAGGTCGTGATCGCCAACCACGCCGGCTCGGCGGACGTCGTTGTGGACCTGGAGGGTTACTACCAGTCGTCGCCGGCGGCGGCTACCGGCAGCTTCCTCGACTCGGTGCAACCGCACCGGGTGGCGGACACTCGTGACGGCACGCGCGTGCCGCGGCAGCCGGTCGGCGCCAACCAGAACATGTACCTCGCCCTCGGCGATGACGTGCCGGCGAACACCGCACCGGGCAACGCCACCGCGGTGGTGCTGAACGTGACGGTGACCAATCCGACCGCCGACAGCTTCCTCACCGTCTACCGGGATGGAGCCGCGACGCCGACGGCGTCCAATCTGAACTACCGCGCCGGGCAGACGGTGTCGAACCTGGTGATCGTCCCGCTGTCGGACCGCGGCGTGATCGCCTTCTACAACCACGCCGGCAGCGCGGACGTCATCGCCGACGTCCAGGGCTACTTCATCGCGTCGCCCGGCAACTGGGGACCGACCACGTCCTTCACACCGGTGGCCCCGTCACGGATGTTGGACACGCGTGACGGCACCGGCGGGTTCCACGCCCCGGTCGGCTCCAACGCGTCGATCGGCCTGCCCATGGCCGGCGTCGGCTCGGTGCCGGCCTACGCCAAGTCGGTCGTGCTCAACGTGACGGTGGTGGACGGGACCGCGAACAGCCTGCTGACCGTCTATCCGGGCGTCCTGTCGGCCACCTCGAACCTCAACTTCGGCCCGGGACAGATCAAGCAGGTGCAGGTGATGGTGCCGATCGGCCCGGACGGCAAGGTCGACTTCTACAACGGCGTCGGCTCGGTGGACGTCATCGCCGACGTGTTCGGCTACTTCGCCTGAGATCCGGGGGGAGGGGTTCCGGCAAAGTCGGCGTGTGAGGGGGTATGTGTGGGTCTTGGGATTGTTTGCCGGGTGACTCCGGGTGGATTTTGCGCGGAGACCTCTGGGCGATGACGTATCGAGGCGCTATCGGGCAGGCTTCGCCTGCCTCGATACGCAATAAGCTTATGTCATCG
>Ga0307511_10003960_pt1 | contig 15139 bp, 9 predicted proteins | sample 13_EM_MG_FD_200266 | JGI IMG/M metagenome (GOLD analysis project Ga0307511, IMG submission 200266) | Populus trichocarpa ectomycorrhiza microbial communities from riparian zone in the Pacific Northwest, United States - 13_EM | ecosystem: Host-associated > Plants > Roots > Unclassified | place... | reverse complement strand
ATGTTTCTCTCTTTCATTATGTTTAGTTAAGTTTATCATGTCAAGGTGAAAAGGTTACACTAATGGTGTAAGAATAAGTATAATATAAACTCAACATGGACCTTAATGTTTGATACTAACATGTTTTCTATTTGTTATCTTGTTCAATTTTAATACTTTGCTTGTTAAATGGTTAATCTAGATTTATGTTGTATAACCCTTGGTACAACAAATACTTGGCACTTTCATAGTCCAACCGTATGGTATAACCGACACCTGTGCTATGAAAGGAACTTGATTTATTGTTAACATAAGTTATAATTATGAATGCCTGACAAGATTTACAAGTATTAGCTTTATTCAAATAAGATAATTAATGTAATCATGTTAACAAGTTATAATCCGATTGGAACCTCCTTTGTGTGTGGTTTCTAGTTGAGTAATAAAAAGAATTTATACTATACTTGTTTGAAATACCATTAGTGGATCCTCTAACCTTGACAATTATTTTATCCTTGTTTAATCCTTACATCAATAACACATCTCAAAGCTCTCTTTAACTTCTTGTTGTTGTTGTTATTTATAATTTATATAGTTAACCTCCATGTGGTTCGACCCCGGTCTTGCCAGGTTATTTATTACTTCGACACTCCTGCACTTGGGAGAAGACATCAATCTTTTGGTCGTGTCAAGTTTTTGGTGCCGTTGTCGGGGAGGTAAATTCTTGTACAAATTATAATATTTATTTTATTTTCTCTTTTCACTTTTCTTGTATCTAACTTTGTTTCCTTTTTCTTTTGCTTTCTTCTTCCTTTTATTCTATTCCTACACGTGCATGAGAGTTTGGCCACGTATATTAAGTGGTAGATTTTGTAGGGTATCCTCATCATTTTCAGAAAACATGGCCGAAGAAGATAATCAGTCGCTTCATAATGAGAATAATCAAGTGAGAACACTTAGAGACCACATGAATCCCACAAGAACAAGTGCACCCTCATGCATAGTTTTCCCTCCTGATGCATCTCATTTTAATTTTAAGCCAGGCATTATTCAACTTTTACCTTCTTTTCATGGCTGAAATCTAGAAAATCCATACTTGCATTTCAGAGAATTTGAGGAGGTCTGTAACACCTATGATGACTTAAATTGTAGCATGAACACCATCAGATTAAAGCTTTTTCCTTTTTCATTAAAAGATAAAGCTAAAACATGGTTGCAAAATTTGAGACCAGATCAATTCGTGCTTGGGATGAAATGCAACAACAATTTTTAAAGAAGTTTTTTCCATCTCACAAAACAAACTCTTTCAAAAGGCAAATCATCACTTTCACTCAAAAACCAGGAGAAACAGTTTACCAATGTTGGGATAGGTATCGAGACTTGCTTTAATACTTTGCCTCATCATGGTTTTGAAATATGGAGATTGGTTTCATATTTTTATGAAGGGTTGACTCCTAAAGATAGGCAAATAGTTGAATTGATGTGCAATGGAACTTTTGAGGATAAAGATCCTAATGAAGCAATGGAGTACCTAGACTTGCTAGCTGAAAATGCTCAAAATTAGGACACTACAGGCACTTATGAGGCACCAAGTAAAAGCCAACCTCATACATCTATTGGGGTCCTCATCGCACCACATATTAATTTTGGAGTCAATTGGATATCGTTTTCTTTGGTTTTTAGTTTCGGGTCTAATCAGAATTCATAACGTGTTTGCGCCAGTATATCAAACCTTATCATAAATTGCTCAAACTTTATATTCTTTCTATTTGGGTTGATATATGCGAAATTTTAGGTCCATTGGACAACATTTACTTTAGGTTCCAGACTAGGACTTAACTCGTCGTCAACGAGTGTGTTTTGCGTCGACTCATGAAATTCGCTTTCTTTATGTTGTTTTCATTTCTTGCAGTATAGTTTTACCATATTTGTGTGTTGTTTCATCATTTTGCATATAGCATTTCTGTTTTTATTCGAGTCTTCAGTTTCGTTCATAATTCGGATAGATTAGCTTGCTACTCGCGAGACTATTATCATAGTTTCGTTTTTGCTTGTTTTCCTGTTTTTATTGCTTCTTGAGTCATATATATATATATATATATATATATATATATATATATATAAGTTGGTTCTATTCGGTGTCGGTTTAAGTTCCGCAAGAACTGCGAGAAGGTGAGACGAGAGGTGTGAGCGTGTGAGGATTTTTTTTACCACTAACCAATTTTTGCAGGTACAATCATGTCAGATCAAAACAACACACCACCCTCTCCCGATGTAGAACTTAAATTCCAAATGCAAGTCATGACGAAGATGGTGGAAAGAATGAATTTCGTGATGGGGAACGTGTGTGACAGACTTAAAAAGGTGGGAAAAACATGGTAACGTGGTTGGAACATGTACCCAAGACGTGAGAAAGGTTTGGCTGAACCGAAATCAAATGATGGTAGTGGGGCCGAAAGGCCAAGGCGGGTTGATTATGAGGATTTTAAGGCGGACGTTGATGATATTGGTGATGATGGTTTTAAGGATGAGACCATTGGCCATCGGGAAGGTTTTTAGCAGCTTAGAAACCGAAGGGATTTCATGTATTTTGATGAGGTATTATGGCAAAAGAAAAGGAGGATTCAAAAGAAGAGGTGGTATCAAAGGGAGAGAAATAAAGAGATTAGTATTCTAAAAAAATAATCCAAGAGTGTATCCCGTATTCTAGGGGAGATGAAGCAAGAACTTGATGTGTTAACGACAACAGTCAATGCCCAGCAAGCTTCAGAAAGAGAGGAAAAAAAATGCTGCAATGATGATGTATGAAATGGAACGGCTGCTATTTTCATCCAAAGTTGTTGGCGACGATTGTTGGCAAGAAAAAAACTCCTAAGGTTTCAAAAAGAGGCTAAGGAATTGTCCATTCAACTTGTTGGTGATTCGAAAATGAATCATCTTGAAGAGAGATGGAATGATACGATTCAGGTAAGGTCAAATTTGATTTTGACGTAAAATGTGCAACTATCCAGTTTTACGGCAACAGTCATAATTCTCAATCCGACTGTTGTATCGGGCTGAAATGTTATGTGGAGTCTCCTGACATGTTTTTCTATCTTGGGTTAAAATTGCAGGTTAATTAGAGTTAAAGAAGGCACTGCATTACTGGTCGACAGAGGTTGTACGAATTTTGTTATTTACTTCCTTTTGACTTGTGGACTTCCTATTTGGCTAGAATGCTTTTCTTAGAAGGATGTGCCAACTTGTTTTGGAAATCTCCTTGTTTTCAATGGGCTGAAATATAGTTTCCAAGTGTGGCAAGGATTCATAAATCTTTCAGAATCCTTTACTTATAAGGATCCCTTATTCATCCTAGCTACGAGGAAAGAAGACTTCAGAATTACTTCTACATTCAGATCAGATTTCCTACTATATTTGGGACTTCTAAATGGAGACAAATCTGATTCTAGCATATTTAGGATAGTAATTATTATTTTCTTCTTAGTCTTTGGGTTATTATTACATATTTGGGTCAATTGTAAGTGGCCCTCATATAAGTCCACCTAAGGGGGTTCCATTAGGGTTTATTTAAGTCTAGAGTTAGTATAAATAAAGGCATTACCAGACATGTAAGTTATACAATTCATATTAATAAAACTTCTTGTTTGCCGCACTTTGTGTGTGTGTGTGTGTGTGTGTGTGTGTGTGTGTGTTGGTGAGATAATCTCCCTTCCTTGGTTCTCTAAAGAACTGAAAACGACTTATCGAAGAACAACTAGCTTCGTGGTTTCATCCTTACACTTCTCGTTCGCGAATCAATATTCATTGGGTGGGGGTTCCAAACAAGCCTTGGATCCTAGCTAAAAACAAAGTATTAATTAAGCCCAAACAAGCCTTGGGCTCTAGCTAACAAAATAAAATAAAGCCCTTAAATTAAATCCATGTTCCGCCATGAGAAGAAGAGAAGGAAGTAAAATATTACAGAATTGATTCATGGCTTATTTATAACCTTCTATGCAGCCCCTTTATCTTAGAAACAAAAGGAAAAGGTAGGCACCCATGTTGTTTCCAAGTTGTAGTAGGATTTTTTTTGTTTCCTTTGTTGTCCTCACCTTATGGCCCAAATAAAGTTGTATTGGGCGCCTCTTGCATTTGGATAAGATGTACTAGGGTCTCCTCTTGATACTCCAATGGGCCTTTCAATTCTGACTTGGTTGAAAACCAATGCATTCAATGCCTTTATCTTGGACCGAGTCATTGGACCATTTGGAACATGTAATGGGTCTTGCTGGTGTTTCTGGGCTGGTCCACAGCAGATTTGGAATCCTTCGAGCATGATAAGTAATGGTGGAACATATTTCTGCAACACGCCATTTGAATCTTTAATAAAAAAAATATGAAATCATACACAAAATTACAACCCCTTATCACCATTAAACAAGTGGACAAGTAGAACTTGCTAATAGAGAGATCAAACAAATCTTAGGAAAAACAGTGAACCCTAATCGAAAAGACTGGTCTTTATGACTCAATGATACATTTTGGGCTTATTGAACTGCTTTTAAAACATCATTAGGTATGTCACCTTACAGGGTAGTTTATGAAAAACCTTGTCACTTACTTATGGAACTTGAACATAGAGCTTACTGGGCTATTAAAGCTTTCAATTCAAACCTTGATGATGCTGGCCAGCCTACGTAAGTTACAAATAAATGAGCTTGAGAAAATATAAAATGATGCATATGTGAATTCAAAAATTCATAAAGTAAGAATCAAAGAGTTTCATGACAAGAAAGTCTTGAGAAAAACATTTAATGTTGGTCAACAAGTTTTGCTTTATAATTCTCGACTCCACTTATTTCCTGGAAAGCTAAGATCAAGATGGTGCAGTCCATATATTGTGAAACAAGTGTATCCTTATGGGGCCTTTGATATTGAGAATCCAAAGAATGACAATGTTTTTAAGGTAAATGGACATTGTTTGAAAGCTTGCTTTGATAATTTTCCTACTGAAAATGAATCCATTCGTTTGGGCGATCCTGTTTATAAAGATTGATTATTTTGTTTTTCTAACATTGTTTTTGTGTTTCTTTTTTGTGTGATTTTTGTTTTGCCAGTCTCTCTCCAACCTCGGTCAAATAGCAGATAATGATACTCTGATGAGGATCAACCCAACACCAAGCGTAATCATGCCAACGAATTGGAAGTGCCAGTTGGGTCAATTACAAGAGCTAGGGCGAATAAGCTTAAACAAGCATTGAATGAGCTTGTTCAGAACATATGAAGCAAAATGGATCTAGAGGGGCTTAGAACATTTAAGGAGCATGAAGGACAACCTTTAATTCATTAATTCAGGTCCAAGAAGAACCCAATTCATGTGGAACGAGGGGCTGATGTGTGCGGCCCAATACTACCCTTATTAGGCTCGTTTTTTTTTCCTAATGCTACAATGATAAAAAGTCAGCAATTTATTCTCCTAAATAAGAAAGTTAGCCAGATCTTGTTCCTAAAGAGGGGAGAATTATTTAATGCTTTTCCTAACTTAGGAAGGAAAGTAATTAAATCAGCAACAAATGATGAAATTTATTTTCTTATTTTTCCAAGTTAAACAAGAAAATCCAAGCTAATCAAGGACATCAAAGGCAGCAGCAACACAAATTTTACAAATCATTGGAAATATATAAATCTTGGGAAAACATTAGAACAAATTTTGTTTTCTTCCCAAAAAAGCCCCACAACTATGTTTTGATATATTGAACACAAAAAAAGTTTATTAATATCTTGATTAAGAGGTATGGAGCAAAGATATAAATCTAATGAGAGTTTGTTTATTTGAATAGATTAATGGAAGTAAAATGATGAATGCCTTTTTTTTATTTTGTAAATTGTTTTTCTACTGTAACGCTTTAATTACTAGGGACCAGTAATAAGCTGGTCGGGGGGTTTGATCAATACTTAAAAGTGCATTTTCATTTAGGTTTTATATCATCATATTGCACTTAAAGTCTGATAATAACAAGTCTGATAATATAAGATATCTTTAATTTATGGTAAATGCTCATTTTAAATGCAGACATATCTCACAATTCAAAGGATTGATTGATGTGTTTAACTATTAAAATTGAGAGGACAAAAAGAGGGTTGTGCTTAGAGAAGAGATGTTGGTTCAATTCAAACTGGAACACCATTCAGCTATTAGGTCATAACTAAAGCTGTAGATCTTGATATTTAGGTCTGATTTATCTTGATGGAAATCTAAAACATAGGCCTAAAACATTCATGAAGAGTCCAAGATTCAAAACTATCTTTTTCAAGTTCAAATGTTAGTAATAAAAGAGAAGTCTGAATCTGTCATGTAGCCCAGATATTATTCGGTGTTCAGCCTATATCTCAAGTTCTAGAAGTCCAAATGAGCTCATTCCTTTTTTGTTGGAAAGATGAGACAAATTCATGAAGACTATTCAAATGCTTATGTTTGTAATGATGTTTTGTCCAACCAACAAGTCAATAGCTAGCCACTAAGTCAATGGTTGGCCACCAACTCATGGTTAGTAATCAAATCAATAGTTCCAAATTTTAGCCTATAAAATGAGGTATTTTTCATACACTTAGGCATCTTGTTTTTCATATCAAGATCTTCCTCTTGTTTTTTTTCTTTGTATTTTTGTAATGCTCAATATTTATTTCATATTATATTCTCAGTAATCTCTTGTTTATGCTTATCATTTTATTTACTATACTTATTTAACTTATATCATAACTATGTTCTTATCTTGTTTAGTTATGTTTTTCTTTTTCATTATGTTTAGTTAAGTTTATTTTGTAAAGGTGAAAAGGTTACACTAATGGTGTTAAAATAAGTATAGTAAACTCAACATGGATTTTAATGTTTATATTCAAGAAATTTTGCTATTAACATGTTTTATAATTGTTATCTTACTCATTCTTAATACCTTGCTTGTTAAATAATTAATCTAGATGATGCGAACCTCGTGATCACGTGGTCACGCAACCCACATACAAAGACATCAATTCTCGGAAAGCCAAGTAAATCAGGTTTTATTGGAGTGTGACACAAAGAAAACTTGTACCTAGGCACTAGCACTATTGGAAACGGAAAGCCATACCCAACAAATATTGATTCGCGAACGAGAAGTATAAGGATGACGCCACGAAGACAGTTGTTCTTCGATAAGTTGTTTTTTTCAGTTCTTTAGAGAACCATGGAAAGGAGATTATTTCACCAACACACACACACACACACACAAAATGTGGCACACAAGAAGTTTTATTAATCTGAATTGTATACCTTACATGTATGGTTATGACTTTATTTATACTAACTGTAGACTTAAATAAACCCTAATGGACCCCCCTTAGGTGGACTTATATGAAGCCCACTTACAATTGACCCAAATAAGTAATAATAACCCAAAGACTAAGAAGAAAATAATAAAAATCTGAAAATTACCATCCTAAATATGCTAGAATCAGATTTGTCACCATTAAAAAGTCCCAAATAGACAAATCTGATCTGAAGGCAGAATTTATTCTGAAGTCTTCTTTCCTTTCTGTAGTTAGGATGAATAAGGAATCCTTGTAAGAAAATGATTCTGAAATAAGTATGAATTCTTGCCACACTTAGAAACTATGTTGCAGCCCATTAAAGATCTTTGTAGAATTAGTAGATTTCCAAAATAAGCTGCCATATCTTTTTAGAAAAAAAATCCTAGCCAAATAGGAAGTCCACAAGTCAAAAAGGAAGTAAATAACAAAATTCGTACAACCTCTGTTGACATGTATTGAGATGTCTTTCCGAACTCCGATTGACCTAAAATTTTACCCTAAGGTTGGAAAACATGTCAGGAGACTGCACATAAAGGTTTAGCCCGATCCAACAGTAGGATTAAGAATTATGATAGTTGCCGTAAAATTGGATAGTTGCACTTTTTATGTCAAAATCCGAATTTGACCTTGCCTGGATCGTATCACTTGATTTGTGTTGTATAACCCTTGGTACAACAAATATTTGATCCCTCCATAGCCTACTGTATGGATAACCGACACTTGTGCTATGAAAGGAACTTAATTTGTTGTTAGCATCATGAATACCTGACAACATTTACCAGTATTGATGTTACTCAGATAATATAATTAATATGATCATGATAATAATTTATAATAAGCCATTAATCATCCTATTGGAACCTCCTTTGTGTATAGTTTCCAATTGAATAATAAAAATAGTTTGAACTATACTTATTTGAAATACTATTAGTGGATCCTCTAACTTTGACAATTGTTTTATCCTTGTTTAATCTTTACATTAATATCACATCTCAAAAATCTCTTAACTCTGTTTATTTTATTATATGTGGTTTATATAGTTAACCTTTCTGTGGATCAACCTGGGTCTTGCCGGGTTATTTATTACTTCAACACTCCTACACTTGGAAGAAGACATCAAGAGAGATATCCAAGAAATGATACTAGTCCATGACCCACTTCTACAAGGGATGAGATTTTTGGTGCATAGATCATACCAAATGTGATGAGAGAAAGGGCAACTAAAAAATAAGTTATCAATATCTTCCTGACCACCCACACAAAGAAAGGATTGATTAACCTAAATAGTACCATAAGCCATTAGTTTATCCTACATCAAAGAGCCTCACGAATTGCAAGCCATAAGATGAAAGAAAATCGCGTAATAACATGTTTATGCCATACAAGTTTCCACCACTCTACTTTATTCTAAGACGGGCAAATGGAATTCCAAGCATTACGAATGAAGAACATACCTTTTGGAGCATCCTTTTAGCACACAACATCACATTTCCTATCTTCCAGAAGAAAAGTAGATGGGGTACATCGAATCAGCTCAATCCACTCAGGACATCTAGCAACAAGTCATTTCCACTCCTACCCATCAATAATGCAACCTAACCTTGCATTCCAGCCTAATCCTAAGTCAATAATAATCCTATCGCCAAGAATCTTCATTAAAGAGCCAATTGGGTGCCAATTATCAAACCAAAGAGAAGTTGATTGATCATCACCTACTCAATGAGAAATGAGGTGGTGAACACGATTGTGAAGACCAATAATCTTCCTTCAACTCTAAGAAAAATGTTTCGGACAAGGCACCTCCCAAAAATTACAACCACACAAGAAGCAAGAATGAGTCCAAGATGACCAAATAAAATTGCCTAATCTAGTATAAATAACCCATAAATGTTTAACTATAGCAACCTGATTCCAAACTTCTAGATTCTTAACACCTAAACCACCTTCTTTCTTAGGCAAACAAATTTTCTTCCGAGCAACTTCGGCACCATCTGAAGCAAGCTGACCACCATTCCACAAGAATGATTTAACAAAGAATTGATTTTAAAATGATAGCCTTCAAAAGAATGAAGATATAAGACCAATACACTTGAATAGAGAAAATGATGGATTTGATAAGCTGAAGATGACCCCGCATGTGAGAGTGTGTGATTCATCTAGCTCCTAGCTTAGCCATGATAAAACAATTTGATGATGTGAGCTTTGAAGTAATGAAGGGAACACCAAGATACCCTACCGCCAATCTCCCTGCCTTGTAACTGAGAACATTCATAAGTTTCCCTTTCACATTAAAGTCAACACCACATAAGAACATAATACTTTTATCGTGATTAAAAGTCAAACCCGAGAGGATTCTAAATTGATTAAAGTAGTTTTTAACCAAAAATTCGTCCTAACCTCAGCATGGCAAAAGATCATCAAATCATCAATGAAGCATAAATGAGTGAGTTGCTCCCTTTCACAACGCCCTTGAAATCTCAAATACGATTCTCTTATCAATCGACCCATTAAACCAAAGAAAACTTCCATAAAAAGCACAAATAGGTAGGGGGACATAGGATCTCCTTGCCTTAACTCTCTACCACCTGCCAAGAAACCATTTACAAATAGGTAGGGGGACACAAATTGATAGGCACCGAGAATATAATAGTGGAGATACATTTTGAAATCCATTTACCCATATGGAGAGGAAATCTGACCACATGAAGAACAACAAAAATGAAGTCCCATCGAACTGAATCATAAGTTCTCAACAGATCCACTTTTAAGGAGCACCTAGGAGGCCCCCTTGACGGTGATAAATATGGAGAAGTTCTTGAGATAATAAAAATTTGTCACTGATCCTTCGCCCTTCAATAAAAGCAGATTGAAAAGGACCAATCAAATCTGGGAGCGCCCTTTTAATTCTATTAGCAATGATCTTAGCAATACATTTGTAGATGGTGTTGCAACAGGAGATGGGTCTACATTCCTTAACCATAGAAGGGTTAGGAACTTTAGGAATTAGAGTTATAATAGTAGTAATTACCTTCTTGAGAAGCTGGCCAAAATTAAAGAAAGAACAGGTTGCATAAATAGTAGTATTTTTTGTTTTTTCCTATCTCTTTTTTATTTTCCAATGTCTTTTCAATTTTTTCTACTGTCTTGTTCTCTCTTAGGTTTGGCTATCGTGCTAGCACGTGTTGTTCTAGGATTAAGGTAGCAATAACACCTAAAAGCGGGTGAATTTGGTGTTCCACTAATATTAACAAATATTATAATTAAAATGCTTAACATAAATAGGTAAGATAAGAGAGATGGCAAACTCATTTTTTAACATGGTTCGACAAGTCTACATCCACACCTCAACTAGTAACCTTACTTGAGTATTGTATTCTTTTACTAATCCAAATTAAGGATACAATGTCCTTGATATCACACCAAGCTTATATACTACTTGATGTGGATCTCTTGATCACGTATTCAAGCAACCCTCAATTAAGATGATACTTCCTCAAGAAAGCTGAAAATAAGGTTTGAGAACCTTGACCAAGAGTTAACCTGTAACTAAGAACCAGAGATATTGGAATTCATGAATTGATGTCACAAGGTCAATTATACCTTTATAAGTTAGGTTTTATTCTTTGTCACAATAAAGAACATGTTTGCTTCAAGCAAAACATAATAATATTATTAATCTAAAGGCTGCTGAAATTTGCAGCAAGAAAAACATTTATAATCCTAAGATAATTAACCCTAATGGACCCATATCGGGTTGCAAATCATTGGGCTTTCAACTAACACAAGCCTAAACTCAAATATTATGGTTCAAATAATACTTAAAAAAATATAAAATATTTAGAATAATACAAGAAAATGAGCCCCCAAAATCATCCCTAACTTGATTAATTTTCATGTGGTCTGACTTGTGTTGGAATAATGTGTGCTTGTCAACCCTTTTAAACCTTTTTCCATGCTTAGAACATGTTGTCTTAAATGCTTGATCTTCTTCCTTTTTTTGGTCAAATTAATGCTCTAAAAAATAAGAAAGTTGTTAAATTCTTCCCTTTAAAAACCTTCCACAATCTCCCTTTAAAGTTAGGAAATTCTGCAAGAGAAAGGAAAGAAAACAACAAGGAAATTCCTTCAAATCTGGCCGCCTCTTGTTCTCCTTGTAAGGAAAAGAATCATTGCTTGTAATGGACAAAATAAATAGGGGAATTTACTCCCACATGTTGTCGGCCCTTGGTTTCCATTTTAGATATGGAACCCTTGTCTAATATAGAGACATAATAATCCCTTTCCAATTCAGCCTTGTGCCTATCATGAGCCCAAACTTAGCTAGGATTTTTTACAAATCCTTGTAGGAAAAGAACCCCAACACACTAATTAATCCTAGCCACTTTTGGACCTCATGGCCCATGCACATCCACAGGCCCAAGTCAAATATGGTCGAAACCAACAACTACTCCATAATTAGGCTGAACCCATCAACACCAACAAACCTAATTTTGCTAAAAGCATCCCAAGGTGAAAACTCAACTTGGCTTAATGGAATACAAGCTAAAACCCAAGGAAAAACCCTTACTTGGCCAAATGGTCTCCCCCTCAAACCCAAGCTCTCAACTAAATCCTTATATGAGTAACCCAAGGCTGAACCATAGGTTAAACCGTATCACTACTTGAAGATGTCCCTTCCTTAAGATTTTTCTCTTAGTGATAATACCTCATCAATGCCAAGAGTTTATCCAAATCTCAAGTTCTTACAAATGTGATTTTGTTGTCACAAAATATTCTCTCAACAATGTGGATTTTACAATTGAGAATCTATGATCTCTATAACTCACTCAATAACACTTAAAGGATTCAAGTGGTGTGATAATGAGAATGTATACTCTTGTGCAAGAATATGAAGGTTTTAATGCACAAATATGATTATAATTAAATATTGATGATTTTGAAGTTGTTTTGCTTTTAAAATAGCTTGTATATGATATATGTTTAGATTCTCTATTTAATTCTGCAATTAGACAAAGCTATATATATGTTTCTAGTGAAAACTAGTCGTTTTATAGTTGTTACTATTCCTTTGACAGATGAAACGATTGACCGGTTCATATTGGTCAAGACGATGTCGACCGGTTGTTGCAGATTCTCAAGTGTTCATCCCTGATGAACAAGCAGTTGACTGGTTCACTTGGTATAGCCAAGCGGTCGATCGGTTTAACATAAAACTCATATTTGACAATTTTAAACCTGGTGAGACTTGAATCGACTAAATGCATATCAATCCTATAATGCATGTAATGTGAAGTGTGTGAATTTATTTTAATTTGTGCTATCAAGTAAGTTACAAAGATTTATATAATTTGCACTAAAAGAAATCCTTAAAAACTAAGTCTTTAATTTCTTTGCATCTTGGACTTGTTGATTGATTTCTTCATTTGATTCTTCATGCCTGTTGATGTGATCTTCGTATAAAAACTGTTTAAACTTATTCTCAACTAATCATATTATAATAAATTTTTATTTAATTTTTATCATCAAATTATATAAATATTAATATGTGACCCTAAAAGACAACAATCTCTTCCTTCTTTCTGATAAGAATTAATTGACAAGTGTGTGTGTCTATATATATATATATATATATATAAAAGATCTTCCCCTATATTTTGCAATATAGTTCCCATATGAGACTTTAACAATTAATAACAATCTATACATATATGTTTCTCCCCCTTAATCATATTCTCTATTTTCTATTCTCTATTTTCTTTAATTCTCTCCTTTGTCATCAACGAAATGCATAAAAAATCATAGAGAAATTGAATATAAAAACACGCCATAATTTTCAAAATGTAATTTCCATTACAAATTGGGAAAGAAAATACAAAAACATAAAGAAAATTAAAAACATTAAAACATGAAAATGCTTGCAGTACAATTGCCTAGGGTGGTAGATATTGAGAGAGTAGATTTGCCATCATGGTCTTGATATCATGTAAGTCATCGACTTATTAGTACTTAAAAATATATTTTTATTAAGATTTTATATCATCATTTTGCACTTGAAGTATCAATAACTAGGAACTAGAGCATGTTTTATAATAAAATGTCTGATAATATAAGATACCTTTAATTTATGGTAAATGTTCATCTTAAATGGAGGCCTATCACCTAAATCAAAGGATTGATTGATGAGTTTAACTACTGAAATTGAGAAGACAAAGAGAGGGCTAAGCTTAGAAAAGAGATGTTGGTTCAGTCCAAACTAGAACACCATTCGATTATTGGATCATAACTGGAGCTGTAGAAGTGAGATTTATGTGTGGTTTATATGTATGGAAAGCTAAGACATTGGCCTAAAACTTTCATGAAGAGTCCAAGATTTCAAAGCATCATTTCTGAGTTCAAATGGTAGCAACAACGGAGAAGTCGAAATCTGTCCTACAGCCCAGACACTGTTCAGTGTTCAACCCATATCTCGAGTTCTAGAAGTCCAAATATGCCGATTCTTGTTTTTTTGAAGAGTTGAGAAAATTTCCCAGAACATTCATGAAGACTATCTATTCCAATTCTGGTGTTAGCAATGACATTTTGTTCAGATAAGAAGATAAGGATTGTCACCAAGTCAAGATGTGGTCACTCAACAATTAGTCATCAAATCAATAGTTCTGATAGGAGTGATAATGAGAACTTGATGTGTTATGGTGATAAGGTGTTATGGCAAAAGAAAATGAGGATTCAAAAGGAGAGGTGGTATCAAAGGGAGAGAAATAAAGAGATTAGTGTTCTAAAAAATGAATCCATGAGTCTATCCCGTATTCTAGGGGAGATGAAGCCAGAACTTGATGTGTTAACGACATCAGTCAATGCCCGGCAAGCTTCAGAAAGAGAGGAGAAAATACGCTGCAATAATGATATACGAAATAGAATGGCTGCAACTTTCATCCAAAGTTATTGGCGACGATTGTTGGCAAGAAAAGAACTCCAAAGGCTGAAAAAAGAGGCCACGAAATTGTCCATTCAACTTGTTGGTGATTAGAGGAAGAATCATCTTGAAGAGAGAGGGAATGATATGATCCAGGCAAGGTCAAATTCGGATTTTGACGTAAAAAGTGCAACTATCCAGTTTTACGATAACAGTTATAATTCTTAATCCGATCGTTGGATTGGGCTGAAAGTTTACGTGGAGTCTCCTGACATGTTTTCCTACAAAAAGTTCAGGTCAATCGAAGTTCGGGAAGGCATCTCAATACGGGTCAACATAGGCATCTCAACTTGTGGACTTCCTATTTGGCTAGGATTCTTTTCATAAAAGGATGTGGCAACTTACTTGGGAATCTCCTAATTCTCCAAAGATCTTTAATGGGCTGCTGCAACATAGTTTCCATGTGTGGCAAGGATTCATAAATGTTTCAGAATCCTTTTCTTACAAGGATTCCTTATTCATCCTAGCTACAAAAAGGAAAGAAGACTTTAGAATAAATTCTACATTCAGATCAGATTTCCTAGTCTATTTGGGACTTCTTAATGGTGAGAAATCTGATTCTAGCATATTTAGGATGATAATTTTTGGATTTTTATTATTTTCTTCTTAGTTTTTGGGTTATTATTACTTATTTGAGTTAATTGTAAGTGGGCTTCATATAAGTCCACCTAAGGGGGGTCCATTAGGGTTTCTTTAAGTCTAGAGTCAGTATAAATAAAGGCATAACCAAACATGTAAAGTTACGCAATTTTCAAATCAATAAACTTCTTTGCTGCACTTGTTGTGTGTTGGTGGGATAATCTCCCTTCCTTGGTTCTCTAAAGAACTGAAAATGACTTATCGAAGAACAACTGGCTTTGT
>Ga0307511_10003959_pt1 | contig 15143 bp, 7 predicted proteins | sample 13_EM_MG_FD_200266 | JGI IMG/M metagenome (GOLD analysis project Ga0307511, IMG submission 200266) | Populus trichocarpa ectomycorrhiza microbial communities from riparian zone in the Pacific Northwest, United States - 13_EM | ecosystem: Host-associated > Plants > Roots > Unclassified | place... | reverse complement strand
CTGTTAAAAAAAAAAAAAACACAAAACAACGGACAGAGAAAGAGAAAGGAGAAGGGAAATTTGAGAGGGAAAGGGAAGGAAAATAATAATAATAAGGGAAAATTTTATTTCCATTTTGTTTGCAGGTTCGTTTGTTGCCGAAGGGGGTTTAAGGTCCACACCATTGTGCTGTGCTATTCACGTGACCTCCTTCACCCTTCTTCCTCTTCTTCATTTCAACTGAAAAAACTCCAGCTGTTATGGAGATAGAGAGAGTTGCTGCATTCTTAGAGAGACAAGTATAAGAGTGTGCAAAACTTGTTTAGGGCAGCGCGGAAGGTATTTGAGATCTTGTGGTAACGACATTTTGTTGCAATTCTTCAAGAAATCGTTAATGGTTTCGTCGGCATTGTTTCCCGAGGGAGGAATCTAGGGTTTCAATTACGTCGGCGTCGGATCTAAATCTGATCTTTTCGTTCTCCTCGATAATGGTATTTATTGTCTCATTTTTCGACAATATTGTTAATTTTGTTCCTAATTAGTTCTTTCCTTAAGAGCTTAATTATTGAATTGAATTTAAAATGTGAACCTTTTTAGTACTAATTGGTAAAGGTTTTGAAATATTTGTTGCTTGTGATAGAAAATTAGAATTTGAACAATGTGGAAGTGCTTGGCTTTAATTTTTCCCTTTCCTCGTGCAGATATTGCTTATTGCATTTCCTGACCTTGCATTTATCTTGTTCATGTCTTGTTTTAGATGCTTTCAGAAATGTTTTGATGTAACTGAGCACTATAGAATTTCTGTCCTGCTCTCCATTTAGTTGTTAATGCAAAGTTTTCAATTGTATAAAGATTTGTGCAATGTCTAGAGACTAGATAATGTGAGTGCCTTGGTGGAGTGTTATTCTACTCTTAATTCTGCTCAGAGGCCAACTAGCTTTGTGGACCTTATTAGAAACTCAGAAAAATGACTATGAATGACTTACCAAAAGTAATTTTTAGAACATGTTGTAAGATGTGTTAAGGGCTGGAGTCAGAATTCATAACTGATTTAAATTATTGATTATGTAATTTGATTATGATCACTTGAGCTGAATAATATTTTGTTTATAGATTCTGTTCAGTAGAAGTGACCCTCGCTGCCAGCATATCTGTGTTTGGGTGGATGCTACTCTTTTTTTTTTTCAATGTTTATATTGACGCACCATGGTTATGGATGAGACTTTAGTACTTTACTCCCTACTCTCTGATTGATGTACTGTTGAACTTGTTGGCCAAACAGGCTGCTCAAGTCAATTCAATGGTTGGATCTTTTGTTTGGGTGGAGGATCCTGAGGAAGCTTGGATGGATGGGGAAGTTGTGGAAGTTAATGGTGAAGAAATTACAGTAAACTGTGCATCAAGGAAGGCGGTGAGTTGTTTCCATGACCTTATATCAAGTTCTCATAACAGAATTGAGAATGTTTTTTGTTTATTAAAAAAGCTTGCTCTTCAAAACCACCCCAGCCCATTATATGATATCTGATCTGATAGATCCAAATGCTTTCCTTTCTACATTCCATGTCTGATTTAAAATATATATGGTTTTATTGGCTAATCCATTCAAATGCTTCTTGCGTGAAGGTTTGATCGTTTGTTTTGGCTTGTAGCGAAACAGGTTTCATCCTTATATTTACTGGAAGTTGAGGAACTAAAATTTGGTTATACTCTGAAAAGAAAGTGTTAGCAGTCAAATCAAGTCAGTGTCTTACATGATAAATTGTGTGAACTGTTTTGTTATTTTGAAAGTTTTAATGAATTGATAAAAACTGATAAATTTACTAGCAAGTCATTCCCCTGTCATAACATTCTTAAAATGCTGCTCGGGAAGTGAATGAAAATGGGCTATAACTTCTTTGGGACCAATTCATTGATGGAGTTGATTTTTGTCTTGTATTCTTTTGTTTTGCATGAATTTAGAAGTGTTTGAATTGGATTTATATTTTAATCTTAAATTATTATCTTGTCCTTCAATTTGTAGTTTCTACATCTGACATGTAAAGGGTAAAATTATCTTTTTTGTTGAAATAAAGATAAAAAAGATGAAATGATCATTGCTGGTGGAACTTTTGGCAAATCCAAACTATATTGATCAGGCTTATAATTGGTATGGATTTAAGAGTTGAGTTCAATATGCATTCCAGCCTAGCAAACAAAAAAATTACTTTAATTGCTCAATCAATTGAATGCCACACAAATATTGGGTTTCCAAACAGCCTCTCAAGGAACTTGTTTTCTAATTATTATCTGGAGAAATGACTAGGAATGCAAATAAAGATACATTGATATTGCCTTCAGTTAACTATTTAAGCAGCAAGGGGCCATGGAGGTTGTTCCCCCCCCCCTGAATTTTGCTTGTTGTTGCTGTTGGCATTATTACTGGAACCTTGGTTGAGTGATTGAAAATATAACACCAAAGCACATGTAGGAGTATTGGTGAAATTTGCTTGTTGATAGAAGAAAGATGGTTTCTGCCTCCCCTTTAAAAGAATACATTCACAAATGCACATGCACTTATCTTTATGTTCCACACAAAGAGGTTTAAGGTGTCAAATGTTCTTGCTTTTGGACAGAAAAGTCGTATAAATTTTATTAAACCACAAAAATATCCTCAGCGGCTTATATCATGAAAGTTTTAAATTGATTTACGTGGTGGGATTCACAAATAATTTAATGAAACCCTTAATACATCAAATCGAAAGATTTTCTTCCTACAAATACAACAATGTTTGAATTCAATATAGGTTCTGAATCTTATAATCGAAAAGTTGAAATGAGGAGAATTTAGTTTTTTTCTCTTCGTTTCATATTGGCATAGATTTCATGTTGATCCTGCAGTTATAAAATGTGTGTCAATGCCTAGTCCATTTATTGTTATTTAAAACTCTAATTCTTATATTAAAAAGAGTCGAAGTTAGGAATATATCAATAACCCCTCTTCTTTCATATTGACTTAAAAAGTACATGTTAATTCCATATTAATAAAATGTGTTTCGATGCCTAGTCCACTGTTCAGTTACTGTACATCGGAGTTGGGACTAAGTTTGTGGACTGTTTTCTTTTGTTGCTTTTGTAGGTTGTTGCTAAAGCATCTAATGTTTTTCCAAAGGATCCTGAATTTCCTCCATGTGGCGTGGATGATATGACCAAGCTGGCATATTTGCATGAACCAGGGGTTTTGCAGAATCTTAGATGTAGATATGATATAAATGAAATATATGTAAGTCTTAATAAATGATCTGTATCAGCCCATCACTTAATTTTGATGTTTGGCAGAAATCTTTGAAAGAGGGATGCTGTTTAGTCAGGCAGCTACTCCCTTTTATTTTAATAATATAGATTTCTGTTTCCTCTTTTGTCTTTACTTTTGAGTGTGAATTCTTTTTTAATCTTCTTCACTAGTTGTGTATGGTTAATGAAAGTTTTTCCTTTGAGGTACTTTTGGCAGTATTGGTATACGAATAACTAAACTCCCAGTGCTGATTCCAGACTTACACAGGAAATATATTGATTGCTGTGAACCCTTTCCGAAGACTTCCTCATTTATATGATAATCATATGATGGAACAGTATAAAGGGGCAACCATTGGTGAGTTGAGCCCACATCCTTTTGCCGTGGCAGATTCAGCATACAGGTGGTTTGTCATATGCTATGTTTGGTCTCAATTATCAAGTACTTTCAAATTACCTTGTGGTTGAACTAATAGTAAGATGTTAAAATTTTCAGACAGATGATTAATGAAGGAATAAGCCAGTCAATTTTGGTTAGTGGGGAAAGTGGAGCTGGTAAAACAGAGAGTACAAAAATGCTCATGCGTTATTTGGCCTACATGGGAGGGAGGGCTGCAGCTGAGGGACGGTCTGTGGAGCAGCAAGTTTTAGAGGTAATTTCTTACATATTTATTGATCTAAGTAGTTGGCTTGCGAAGTCAATGTATTTCACCTTATGTTGTGAGATGCCATTGTTTTTTTCTGCAAGTGAGCCTGCATTGTTAACCCCTTGGTTGACTGTCAACTTTTCTCTCTTCATTCTGTGTTTGGCAGTCCAATCCTGTTCTGGAAGCATTTGGTAATGCAAAGACACTGAGAAATAATAATTCAAGGTGGGAAACCTAAATTAAAATGTTCTCTCTCTGTTTTTTTTTTTGTAACTTTAAGGTTGTAAGATAGAATCTTTTGGTTGATTGAGACAATCACTTTACTGAATTTGAATACAATGCAATTGCAGCCGTTTTGGTAAGTTTGTGGAGATTCAGTTTGATCAAAGTGGGAGGATTTCAGGAGCTGCTATTAGAACTTATTTACTGGAACGCTCCCGTGTTTGCCAAGTGTCTGATGCTGAGAGAAACTATCATTGTTTTTACATGCTCTGTGCTGCGCCAGAAGAGGTAAGTTGCTGTTCATTTGTTTTTTCTGAAACTTTTTTGGGGAAAGACCGGGGCAGTGCAAAGATCATTTGATGTGTCATTCTTCTCTTTAGCTCCATTTTACTAGTAGAAATTCATCTAAATTTCAACCAGAACAAAAAGGAGGATCTGATGCCTATACCATTTGAGTGTATGTTAAAGGTGAAAGTGAATGCCATGTCTCCATCTGTAACCCTTGATTTCAGAGGAAATAGCAGCCTAATAGCTAATCTTCCAATCAGTTTGATTTGGCTATTCAAGTCAATTTTAAAAAGTTGCTGTCCTGGGATAGTAGTTCATTTTTTAACACTCTATAAGCTTGGATATTGTGTTTGATTTGTCACGTTGATACATCATCCTCTGTATAATTTTTCTGCTAAACTTGTACCTGGATATTCTATTAGCTTAAAATTATATTATCTACTAGTAAGCTTAGTGTCTTATGATCGCTTGTTTCCAAATGCCACTATCAGGTTATAGAGAAGTACAAATTGGGAAATCCTAGAACATTTCATTATCTTAATCAATCAAATTTCTATGATCTGGATGGAGTGAATGAGTCCGAGGAGTATCTGGCGACCAGAAGAGCTATGGATATTGTTGGGATAAATGCTAATGAACAGGTTGGGTATCTGATTGAGTATTTGTTGTATGGATTATCCATATGAAAATATTTACTAAAATTTCCTTTCACAGGATGCAATATTCCGAGTTGTGGCTGCAATACTACATCTAGGCAATGTGGAGTTTGCTAAGGGAAATGAAATAGATTCTTCTGAACCTAAGGATGATAAGTCTCAGTTTCATCTCAAGACAGCAGCTGAACTTTTGATGTAATTGATAATTAATTTTAGCTATCTTTAAACTTCTGCTGTGATTTTGATCTCTTGATTTGTCAAGCACTTCCTATGATCCACTGTTTTTGTTTAGGTGCAATGAGAAGTCTCTTGAAAACTCATTATGCAAACGTGTGATAGTAACTCGTGATGAGAGCATAACAAAATGGCTTGATCCAGATGCTGCAACTGTCAATAGAGATACTTTGGCCAAAATTGTTTATTCGAGATTATTTGACTGGTATGCTGTAATGTATTTTATGCTTGCATACATGACACATCATCATTCATTACCATTTTATCGCAGTGAATGGTTTAGCGTTGTCTAATATCTTGAACATTTGTTGCACAGGATCGTAAGCACGATAAACAACTCTATTGGTCAAGATCCTAATTCCAAATCTTTAATTGGAGTTCTGGATATATATGGATTTGAGAGTTTCAAGACAAACAGGTGCTTAACTGGTATGCTTTTGTTTTCATCATTTGTGGAGGTTAATTTCTTGCAGAAAAACTGCATGAAATTCCCATGTTTCTTTTACCGGGGAAAGTCAATATTTATTCTTATGATGCCATTTGGAAGTTGATGGTGATGATCTGTTTTTCTTATAATTTATGAGATAAATTATGTGGGTTGGGATGATTTTGCTCATGCAAACACTTATAACCGAGGAACCTCAGCAATAGCTCTGCTCACAATGGCAAGCACGGTTCCTTTTGTTTGTTTGATGACTTATATATAGATAATGTAATTCTAAAAAGAGGGCATCTCATCTCGGCATGGAAATATACTTTACTGTCTGTCATGCAAATTCAAGTCTAATATCATTAAGTTTGCTACAGTTTATACTTCTATTTATTTTTGTAGTGTTGCTTGCTTGTTTCAGTTTTGAGCAATTTTGTATAAACTTGACCAATGAAAAGCTGCAGCAACACTTCAACCAGGTTTGAGCATGAGATACTTGCTCAAGTTCTTTAGAATTCATCAGAACCCTTGAATGACGAATGGTCATTGATCTTACCCTGATATTTTGTTTGACAGCATGTCTTCAAGGCGGAGCAAGAAGAATATACAAAGGAAGAAATTGATTGGAGTTACATAGAATTCATTGATAACCAGGATATTCTTGATCTGATTGAGAAGGTGTTGTATTTTTCTTTTAAATTTTAAATTTTCTCTTGGCATGAAGCATTTTACATCACATTTGCATCAGCTTTAGATCCAGTCTCAAAAACTAAGTGATTAGGCTTCCCTCTGGCTATCTTTGTGCAAAATCTATATTACAGTTAAAATAAGTGGTGTTCTGTGATACAACAACCATGCAGATTAACCTTGTTTTGTTGTCTTTTCCATCTCTATGTCTCTCCTTTATTTTATTTTCCTTCTATATTTTTTAATAGACAAATGTTCAATTTTGTATGGGATATTGCTGTTAATATTTTGTGTTTGAGGTGCCAAAGCATTCCAAAGACCAAAACTGTGTTGATATCTAACTCCAAATTCAGATAAGGGTTGCCTTTTGTTACAATGCCAGTTAATCGGATTTATTGCTACCATTAACATAATTGCATATAAATGCTGTAAGCTGCCAAAGTTAGGGTCTTTGATGTTAGTTTTTTATTGCTAACAGTGGAAACTACAATATCTACCTTTCTAAGATGATGTTAAATTAAAGCTAATACTGACTTTGGCTTGTGGGGATGGGATCTGACGAGTTATTCAATTCAATTTATTTTTTTCTCCTTTCATTTACAAGCACGTGTTGTATACCCCCCTTTTGAAACAGTTAGTGCTGTTGTGTCTCATAATTACTGTGCCTATCAAGTAAAGCTCAAGGACAATAAAGACTGCCAAGTATTTTTTTTGTCATTGCATCTTAAGCAGTGTCCCTTGTTGCTTCAATTAGTCAAGAAAGTCAGCTCAGTGGCTTCTTGATATCCAAAAGCGTGTTTTCTGTTGTAACTTTATATTCTTGTCCAGCTATTTATTTTGTTGTGAAGTAAATGTGCTCTTTTCTTCTAAGAACAATCAAATACTATTTTGATTGTAGAAATGGAACCGCTTATGAGATTGATCGTGATATTTCCTTGCAAGTTAAATAGTTTTCAGATTTTATGTTATTGTGATTCCTATTGGATGTTGGCTTTGTGTTACTTGCATTCATTGAACGTTCTCTCTATTCCTGCTTTTTTTTTTTTTTTGTTGTTGTTGCATTTCAATCTGGTACATATTTAAGCATCATAAAAGAGGATCTGACATGATGGATGTTCTTTTGTGTTTCATCTTTCTAATATGTACTTTTACGATTTCAGAAACCTGGTGGCATCATTGCTCTGCTTGACGAAGCTTGGTATGTATGTTGTAGAAAACATAGGACAACTCTTCCTCCCATTCAGTCGATGCAGACATTAAAAAGAGTATTTTGGTCTGTCCAGAAATTTTCCATTGATATGGTAGTGATATATTAGCTTTTGTTTGTTGTTTGCAGTATGTTTCCTAGATCAACACATGAAACATTTGCAGAAAAGCTTTATCAGACTTTCAAAGACCACAAACGTTTTAACAAACCTAAGTTAGCTCGCAGTGACTTCACCATTTGTCATTATGCTGGAGATGTAAGTATTCTCTGCTTTTTGATTACATATGAGATTGTGCCACAATTCTAGTTCTTCATGCAGCAACTAAAAAGTGAAGTGCAGCTTAATACTCATCACAGGAGAATTTTGATTGTAGGTGACATATCAAACTGAACATTTTCTGGATAAGAACAAGGATTATGTTGTTGCAGAGCATCAATCTCTTCTCAGTGAGTCCAAGTGCTCCTTTGTTTCAGGCCTGTTCCCACCATTGCCTGAGGAATCTGCTAAATCATCAAAGTTCTCATCAATAGGTTCTAGGTGTAAGGTCAGTTTATGTTCAAGCGTGCATAAGTTTAATGTGTGTTAATTAACATTTTCAACATTTTTCAGTTTTAACCCTATCTCTCTACAGCAACAACTACAAGCATTGCTTGAAACACTGAGTGCTACTGAGCCACATTACATTCGTTGTGTAAAACCGAATAATGCTCTAAAGCCATCCATCTTTGAGAATAATAATGTTTTACAACAGCTTTGTTGTGGGGTAAGATTCAAGATTGTGGTCATTTCATGTGTCATGGCATTTCTTCATTGATAAAAACCATGCCCGGCATGTATACTTTTCTGATTCCAGGGAGTGATGGAAGCAATTAGGATTAGCTGTGCTGGATATCCCACCAGGAAGACTTTTGATGAATTTGTTCGTCGTTTTGCCATTCTGGCACCAGATGTGCTGCATGGCGGGTAGCTTTTTAAATTTCTCCTTTAAATTTGTTTCTTAATTCTAGTTTTTGTTTATTTATTTATTCTTTCTTGGATTTGAATTGAATTAAATGTCCCTTTTCATTTTCTATTATTTATGCCTTGATAGCTGCGATGAGGTTAGTGCTTGCAAGATGCTTCTAGAGAAGGTGAACCTCAAAGGTTATCAGGTATATTTTCAGTAATACCTTTTTAAGAATAATGAATAATCTTAAGGTATATCTTTTCTCTAGTAATTCATTTATAATCTATGTTCAACTATCTGAATGCCTGTCTTGTTCATGCTCACATGGATATGTACATGCAAGGAATGACTATCAGTCAAGCAATGAATGCATGTTGAAATCTTGTTTTAAATCATGAGCTCTCTATGGAATCTACCAATCTCCATTTTTTTTCCTATAAATTGTTGGGTTAAACCATAAAAGCATCCCCTAAACTATGGACCATTTTGATTGAGATCCCCTAAATTATAAATATCATTATCATTATTATTATTTCTGTCTTCAACTCTCGAGAATTATAAGGTGTTTTGATTGACACCCATCTCATTATGTTGTGTCCAATGTAGTTTGTAAATATCACATACAATTCACATGTTTTCCTTGAAAAGTACAAAAAAGTCATAAAACCATCAAGGGCTAATTTCATGATGATAATTTGATCATATAGCATATGATGTTTTTATATAATATTGGTGAAGGTTAATTTTTTAATGTTTCTTGACCAATTATTGATGATATTTTGATATTTTATAAGAAAACATGTGAAACTCAGATGTTTTAACAGAAACATGGATGGAATGTAATGGAAGTGGTGTCAATCAAAACACCTTGTCTTTCAGGGGTTGAAATTAGAAAAAATAAATAAATTAGGATGTGTCAATCAAAAAGACCTATAGTTTAAGGGGTGTTTGTACAGATTAGCCTATGTTGTTGTTACGGCATATTTTCTGCATTTGGAATCTACCAGGATATTTGTTTTGTACTAAATTCCCAAGGTACTTAAAGAGTGTCTTATTGAATAATTTCTATTGCAGATTGGCAAAACAAAAGTTTTTCTTAGAGCTGGTCAGATGGCGGAGCTAGATGCTCATCGAAGTGAGCTGTTAGGAAGATCAGCAAGCATCATCCAGAGGAAAGTTCGATCGTATTTTTGTCGCAAAAGCTTTATCTTATTGCGGCAGTCTGCCATTCATATCCAAACTTTGTGTAGAGGTACCTGTAGCTTCCTATTCATGCACCACCCCTTAGTTAATTTAACTGTGGTGTAGTCCATGAAATTATTGAATTTTGAATGTATTGGTCAATGATTGAAATCGTATCAGCTCATGCTTTATTTAATGTGATTGCAGCTGAAGTAGCACGCAATAGGTTTGAATGCCTGAGAAGAGAAGCTGCTTGTTTGAAAATCCAGAAATATTCTCGCAGGTACCTTGCAAGTAAAGCATACAACAATTTGTGCTTCTCAGCTGTCTCCATTCAGTCATGCATGCGTGGAATGGCTGCTCGTAATGAGCTTTGTTTCAGGAAGCAGATGAGAGCTGTGATTGTCATCCAGGTTAATTCCAAAACCTCATAAGAAATTGGTTATAGCTTTCTTATGTTATTTTTTCTTTTCTTTGCTCTTCATTTCACCTTCTTTCTTCCATTTTGGGGAAGCAAAGAGCGAAGCACACTTGTTTTGCAAAAGCTGTCTAGCCATTCCATATAGTTAGGCAATAGATGATTGTGAGCATGTCTGAATGTATATGACAATAGCATTGTTTTTTGTTTTCAATAATAATAATTCATCAAAAGGTTGCTCAACACAAGAACAATGGACATAGCCAGTGTATGACTGCAAATGTGAGGTGTATTGTGCTTAGGGACATGGGATTAAACCTTGTCTTTCTCTGCCGTGATCTTAAGGGATGAGATAGGGCTACCCAAAGTTGAGTGGGCCAGCTTTTGACAAATCACCTGACATTATTTGTAATGGCTGACACTTTGATGGAAATGCAGTCATTTGCTGCACATCTGTTGATTGGATTTTCTATTATGTTTTTCACTATATATGCTTTCTTAATCTATTGGAATTCTTGCTTTTGCAGAGTCAATGCCGAAAACATTCGGCCCAACTTCATTATTTGAGGTTAAAACGAGCAGCAATTGCCACTCAATGTGCCTGGAGAGGGCGGGTTGCTCGTAAAGAATTACGGAAGCTTAAAATGGTGATCTCGTCTTTCTTTATTTTCTATTTTCTTCTCCAATAAATTATATCTAAGATTGCAAATCCTGCTTTGCAAATTTTTTTGTCCATATTTCTTTTTTTCTTCAACCGTTCCATAAATAATCTGATAATGAATTTTAGTATTATTTTTATTCCCAGAATAAACTTGGGTTGGGCCTAAAAGCTGGTTGGGATTGCCACTACAGAAAAATTGTTTATTTTATTCATGAAGGGAACCTTTTGTTTTTGCTAAAGTAATCGATCAATTCTCTCTCAAGTTTCCTAACATCCCTTCTTGGGTTTCTGTGTAATTGTTGTGTCCTTAGGTGCCTCCAGTACAGTTTTCTTTAATCGAATTTTGCACTTGGAGAAAAAATGATCAATTTTTAAAACCATTTATCTTGCCTTGTTTGCATGCAGAGCTGCTTGGGTAACATAAATCTGCATAATTTAGTCTTTGCTCCACCCAAATTCCATCCCTTAAATTCCCGATCTGTTCAAAATTGCCCCATTGCTTGTGGTTTCCTAAAGCAGTTTTATTTGCTAATATTTCATTGACTCTTCTAATATGTCTGCAGGCTGCTAAGGAGACTGGTGCTCTCCAAGCTGCAAAAAGTAAACTGGAAAAGGAAGTTGAAGAACTCACCTGGCGTCTGCAGCTGGAGAAACGAATGAGGGTAGGGATGTTTGTTTGTTTGGAATTCTCTTTTCTCCTAAATAAATGAACGACATCATATGAACTTAACTTCCCTCTTGTTTGTATGGTATTTAATAACAATGTATGAAAAGATACAATTCTTCTGTGTTGTGCTCCAGAGAGATAAGATCTTTAGCCATTCACTGTGTTGAGGAATATTGTGTTGAAGTTAAAATTACAATCTAGAATGCGCATATGAATATGCTAGCTTTGTCTATTGACTAGAAGCACAAAGTTGGTTGGATTTGTGTTTTCTGGTTTTTTTTCCCTCTAGTTTGTTAGCTATTTGGTACTGATTGTTTGTAAGTGATGGTTCTATTGAATGCAGGCTGACGTAGAGGAATCCAAAACACAGGAAAATGCTAAATTACGCACAACATTGCAAGAAATGCAGCTTGAATTCCAAGAATCTAAAGCTCTGTTAATCAAGGAACGAGAGTATATAAAGAAAGAAGCTGAAAAAGTCCCAACCATACAGGAAGTCCCAGTTATTGATAATGAACTGGTGAATAAACTTACTGCTGAAAATGAAATGCTCAAGGTAAAGCTTTTTATGCATTGCTATTTTCTTCTAAATGAACTTTCGAGCTGGTACAGGGCTTGTCAAATGACTGTTTATGTATTGCTTCTATAAGACTGCATTTAGCATACAAATTTGAAAGAGAAACAAGCAAAAAAATCCCATTTGAGGCATGTGCTTCAACTTTCACTTAAATGGTGTTTTGTGGATGACAATGTAGGCTATGGTAAGCTCACTGGAAAAGAGAATTGATGAAACAGAGAAGAAATATGAAGAGACAAGTAAGCTTAGTGAAGAGCGTCTGAAGCAGGCTTTGGATGCAGAGTCAAAGATAATTGAGCTGAAAACAGCCATGCAGAGGTTTCCACAGTGATTTTTTTTTTGTCAAAAGAGTCGAGTACTTAAATTGCATTTTTAAGTCAACACGAAATGGGATAATGGGATTTTTCCTTGATAACTTAGTGTTAATTATATGAATTTAAATTACTGACAGTTTCCTTTTTCAGGCTTGAAGAAAAACTTTCTGACATGGAAGCTGAGGACCAAGTTCTGCAGCACCAAGCACTGTTCAGTTCATCTTCAAGAAAAATGTCAGAACATTTGGAAATTACCTCTCAGGTAAAGTGCATGAATATTTTTTTTGTTAAACATTTATATTTCTCATGTCATCTCTTGGAAACTTAATATTTTTTTTTATTTTAAATTGCTGCAGCATCTAGAAAATGGTCATCATGTAAGTGAAGAATATAAACAAACATAATTTAATTTTATTTAAGATTTATACACCATTTCTGAATGTTCCTGTATTATCTATTGTCCTAAGTGATCATGCTTCTTCAGGAACCACCAACTCCATCTAAAAGGCTTGGCACAGATGCTGACAAAAAAATGAGGAAATCTCAGATTGAACGGCTACATGTACGTGCTTAAAGATGGAAAAACAGTTTTTTTCCCCTGATTTTTGGTTTGGGAGTTTAATGGTGATGTAATCTCAAATTTATTCCTTTTTTCTGTGATGTAGGAGAGTGTAGATGCTCTAATAAAATGCGTGGAGCAAAATCCTGGGTTTAGTCAAGGAAAACCAGTTGGAGCATTTACCATTTACAGATGCCTTGTCCAGTGGAGATCGTTTGAAGCAGAAAAAACCAGTGTATTTGATCGTCTTATTCAGATGATTGGTTCTGCAATAGAGGTAACTTGATTTTCTCCTTCCATGCATGGTTTATTTTAGAATTATCCTGCCTCTAAACCAAACCACAACATAGGTAACTGAAGAAAACACAGAAATGTTTAGAGTTCTGTGATTCAACATCTAACATTCTGGATGATATGTAATGCTTGCAGAACCAGGATGACAATAATCATATGGCTTACTGGTTATCTAATACCTCAATGCTGCTGTTCTTACTTCAACGGACTTTAAAAGACAGTGGTGCCAATTCAAATCCACCTCCTCCAACATCATTTTTTGGAAGGATGGCCCAAGTAATGAGATAACCCCCCCTGAAATTTCTTTTGTACATAAAAATGATTTGACAATCTCATATCATGTAACTATATTTTGAGGACGCCTAACTCTACTTTAATTCACAAGATTCTATTCTTCTTTTGTTCTCAAAGTTTTATTTAATGTTCTGCTTATGCAAATGAGTCATTTGAGACCTGGTATTTCTTCAGGGTTTCCGTTCTTCACCTTCTTCAGCCAATCTTAGAGTTGGTAAAGATATACAGATGGTTGAGGCTAAGTATCCAGCTTTGCTTTTTAAACAGCAGTTGACAGCATATGTGGAGACGATATATGGCATTGTTCGGGATAATTTTAAAAAGGATTTATCACCTCTTCTTTCATCATGTATCCAGGTAAACTGACCTTGATTCTTCATTTGTGAATCCTGCCATGATATATTTAATGTGCCTTTCGTTTTTCCTATCAGTAAATGGCCAAACCCATTTCATTTTTTCAATGATTCAAAATGTTATCATAATTTATGCTGTAATTTTTGTTGAAAACTAACAAGAATTAAATGATTCAATGCATGATCTTGAAATCTAATTTTAGTGTTAACCATAGATTTTGATGAAGTGTTATCCTCAATTGAATTTCTATATATATATATATATTGCTTAATTTCCTCAATCTATATATTTTTGATGAAGTGTATCTTGTGCAAATATTTGAAGATCTCTGCTATAATTTTCAGATGTTTTAATATAAATTTGAAGACCAGTTTTTTCCTTGGCTTGAATGCATCTTCTTTCTCACTACCAAGAAAAATGATAGTGGTTGTGCTTGTAATTGGAAGAATTTCAAGTTGTTCTCAATGGACTTCATGTGCTAGTCTTGGAATTTCCCCAACAACTATAATTTCTAAGACTAATAATGAAATTCAGGCACCAAGGGCATCAAGGGGAACTGCTTTAAAATCATCTCTGTCATTTGGCCATAATACGCCAGCTGATTCCTGGCGCAGCATTGTCAATAGTCTTGATGGGCTGCTATGCACATTGAAAGAAAATTTTGTACGTAATCGTTGCTTTCAACAACATCAAAGTAATACTATTGTCCTTTTTATGCTCTGAACTATGCTTAATGTTGTTTCAGGTGCCTCCAATTTTTGTGCAGAAGATATTTACTCAAATTTTCTCATACATTAATGTGCAGCTGTTTAATAGGTAAAGAGCTTTTCTATCCTTTTCAAATGTCAAATAATGCTGTATACTTGGATACTGTTGCCTGATACATCATTAACTTGACAATGCAATTGTTGGTATAATTGCAGCCTTCTGCTTCGTCGAGAGTGCTGCACATTCAGCAATGGGGAATATGTGAAGGCTGGGTTAGCTGAATTAGAATTATGGTGTGGCCAAGCAAAAGAAGAGGTACCCTTCTAAATTTGTCTCCAAGTAAATGCTTTATTCACCTTAATCCTATCTTTTGTCGTTATTTCTGTATCATCAGAAGCCGCTGTTTTTCCATGCCAATTCAGAAGTCTTATGTAGGGGATCTGAACAAAATTAGCAAGGCTGCATTAACAATTAATGGTTTTGTTTAAATTATTAAAATCAAAAAGTTGTGTTGAAAAGAAAAGCATAAACCAACATTTTAGAATTAT
>Ga0307511_10003958_pt1 | contig 15144 bp, 12 predicted proteins | sample 13_EM_MG_FD_200266 | JGI IMG/M metagenome (GOLD analysis project Ga0307511, IMG submission 200266) | Populus trichocarpa ectomycorrhiza microbial communities from riparian zone in the Pacific Northwest, United States - 13_EM | ecosystem: Host-associated > Plants > Roots > Unclassified | place... | reverse complement strand
GCACAGACAAGAGTGTTCTATGAAAGCGATTGTCAAGGGTAGGATTCTTCCTTGCTGATTGCTTTTTCGTTTTCTCCGTTGCAATCAGCCCCTTCGGTTTCGAAGAGGACGATCGAGAGTGCCTTGGGGGTGGCGGCGCAGTCGTTCGCTTTGGACTCATGGTCGATGTTCTCTGTCGATCGGTGTTGAGACGATTGCAAGCGAGCTGACGATCACTCTGAGGTGTCGACCATGGTTCTATCTGAGACTCGCGCACGGTGGCACGGCCTGTCGCTTGTGCTGGTCATCCGAGGGGGCCTGAGGTCTGTGGAGTACCTTGGCCAGACTGCCGGCCAGGCGAACACTCTTGCTGAGACTTCCCCTCGAACCATCGGCTCGGATCGAGTTTGGACATCGAGACGGTCGCTCCGTTACTCGCAGTCGTCCTCGCCGAGCGCTATGTCGTTTGCAATGTCAGTTTCTTTGGATCCCAGAGTTCTCCTTTCTTCCACAAGCGGAGTGCGATTGAGGCGATCTTCCGGGCCAGCGTGACCTTGGCTAACTCCGGCTTGGTGCCGCGTGCCAGGCACGCCTCGTAGATGTCTTTGAGCGGTCCTGCCTTCGCTGCCGCGGCTGTGGATGCTCCTTTGAAGATGGACTTGAGCATTGGGTTGTGGTTTCGGTTCAGACCACGGGTCCGCGGTGCTCTGGTCCGAGGGCGAAGCTTGCCATCGACGAACTGCTGATCGGCACTCGTTCGCGTGATCACGGCCAGACCGCAGTACGGCCAGAGGTTGCGTTTGGTACGGAACCGATGCGGCGTGGCCATGATGGCCATGATCTGGGCAACACGCACCTCGCCGAGGAACGGGATGGACCGCAGAGGCTTCCATCCGGGATGCTTTTTCGCATCGGCGATCATCGCCGCTTTGGCCTTCGGTCGCAGCTCCAGCAGCAGGTCGAGCTGCTCGAGCAGAGTCTTGGCGCGGAACCGGGCTCCTGGCGTGGTGAGCCGGTCCAACCATGCCTGACGCTGCGCCGCTCGGTAAACGGACGTCCCCGGCGTGGGGATGGCCCGGGCCCGGAACAGCGCCTTGATCCGAAGCATCACGCGTGTAGCATCCTCGACCAGGCTGTTGTAGTTGCGAACGAGCTCTTTGAGGGTGAGCATGTTTGTCGCTCCGTGGTAGACCGTCTTCAACGATCCCAGCCGCAGACGTTCTGACAGGTCACTGGCGTCAATGCGGTCGCTCTTGTTCGTCACTTCACTCTTGCCGCGCACGTTGCAAACCACCACCCGCTCGGCGTGCGGCTCCAGCAGATCGTGAAGCCATTGCGCCTGGGTGCCTTCCTCAAAGACAACCTCCACGCGTGGCCCTGCCCCGCGCACCAGAGCCAGGATCGCTCGCCCCTCCGTGGGCACGGTCGCTCTCATCACGATCGCACCGTGCTCATCGCGAACGCACGCTACGACCGTTGCTTGGTGGACATCCAACGCCACATACTGAATTGCCTGATCTTTCATGGCAGCCGTCCCTTCCTTTCCTTCGGTCTTTGACCATTCCGAACTTATAGGAAGGGGCGTGCTTTCAACATGCGTCTGTGCCACATAAGCAGGACCGATGTGGCACAGACACTCCTGTCTGTGCTGGTGGCTACCGCGCATACGCCAAACCATCCGGCACGTTGCCCGTGGCCACTCCTCCCACGATCGCAAACGTAGCCAGATCGATCACCTGCACCTTCTTCGCATTGGCGCACGCCACGAACGCGCGCGTCCCATCCGGCGTCATCTGAATTCCTGACGGCCCCTCGGCCATGGCAATCGTCTTGATCACTTCTTTCGTCGATGCGTCGTAGACGAGCACCACGTTTCCGGCAGCATCGGAGACGAGAACGTGCTTGCCGTCGCGCGTGAACTTGACGCGGTTGGCGACCTTCGTCGTCGTCGGAAGCGTGCGCACGACGGCGTTCCTGGCCGGATCGATGATGGCGATGCCGCCGTTGGCCATGCGCGAGGCGACCCACAGCTCCGATCCGTCCGGCGCGAGATCGATTGCCTCCGGTCCCTGCACGACCGGAATCTGTTTGAGGACGATGTTGCGCGGCGCCAGGTTCAGGTCGAAAACCGTGACGCTGTTCGAGCCGATGTTGGCGGTGTAGATCGTTTTCTCGCCGCGCGCGACGACGATCATGTGCGTGGTGTCGGCGCCGCTTCCGCTGATGAAGTCGATGCGATCCGTGGCCGCGTCGTACCGCCCTATGACACGGCTCCCCTCGGCCGTAAACCAGAATCGCGACCCGACCGCCTCGATGCCGTGCGGCCGCAGCAATCCCGGCAGCGTGAGGCGATGCAACTCCTTCCGTCCCGGCACGTCGACGATCGAAAGCGTCGTGCCGGGATTCGGTCCCGTCCCGTAATTCGCAACGACGGCAACCTTTCCATCATCCGACGCCGCAATCTCATGCGGGCCTTCACCGGTAGGAATCGTACCGACCGATTTCAACGTGGCCGGATCGACGAACATCAGCGTCGCATCCGATTTGTTGAGAACGAGCAGCGTGTCGGCGCGGGCGGTGAGGGTGGCGAGGAGCAGTGCGAATGCGATGCGTTTCATGGGGCGGAGTCTAGCGAAATCCGATGAAATTAGGCTCAGGCTGGATCTCGATCCCGAAGGTCGCACGCACGCCGTCCTGAATCATGCTCACCAGCTCGAGTACTTCGCGAGCTGTCCCTCCGCCCCGATTGATGACTGCCAGCGTGTGCTTCGACGATAGGCCGACATTTCCGTGCACAAAGCCCTTGTGGAATCCGGCGTGCTCGATCAGCCAGGCGGCGGAAAGCTTGATCTGGTCGCCAGCAGGAAAGTGGGGAACGTCCTTTCCGAGCTTCTCGAACTGCGCGGACGACACCACTGGATTCATGAAAAACGATCCATCACTGCGCGTATCGGGATCGGAGGGATCGAGCACCATCCCTTTGCGCTTGCGGATGGCGATGACGGCGTCGCGCACCTGCGCAAGATCGCGCGCATCGATCGCATGTTCATCGAGATACTTCTGCAACTCGGGATAGCGAATCGTCGCTGCACCTCCCGGCTTCAGGCGAAACGTGACGCTGGTAACGATGTAGCGATCCTTCGCGGCGTTCTTGAACACGCTCTGCCGATATCCGAAGCCGCATTCCGCGTTCGTCATCGTCACGACACGACCGTTTTCGCGCTCGATCGCTTCGACGTTGATGATCGTTTCGTTGACGTCCTGGCCGTATGCACCGACGTTCTGGATGGGCGTTGCGCCGGTTAGTCCGGGGATACCGGAGAGGCACTCGACTCCCGCCCAACCGTTCGCGACGGCTAGGGCTACAAAGTCATCCCACCGCTCACCGGCGGCGACGCGAACGATCACCGCCTCAGGGTCCTCACTCAGAACCGTCATCCCTCGGAGGTCGATCTGCAGGACGACACCGTCGAAGCCTTCGTCAGCGATCAGAACGTTGCTGCCGCCGCCGAGGATGAAGAGCGGCTCGGGCTGCGCAGCGGTCCAGGACATCGCTTCGCGGATCTCGTCGGCGCTTTCGGCGCGGATGAAAAACTTCGCGGGACCGCCGATGCCGAGGGTCGTCAGGAGGGCGAGAGGAACGTTTTGCTGCAGCTGGCGTGGCGCAACACTCTGCAACGACTCCGTCATCGCCGTTGCATTGTGCATCATCGCTGCCTGAGAATGCCGGCATGTCAAACATCGCCGTCGCGGAAAAGCAGTGGTTCGGCCATCCTCGGGGACTGGCAACGCTCTTCTTCACCGAAATGTGGGAGCGCTACAGCTACTACGGCATGCGGGCGTTGCTTTTTCTGTACATGGTCGGCTCGGTCCAGCGTCCCGGCCTCGGCTTTGACGAGGAGCACGCCGGCTCGATTTACGGCTGGTACACGTTTTCGGTCTATGCATTCGGAATGATCGGCGGCGTCATCGCCGATCGCTGGCTTGGCCACTATCGCTCCGTGCTGGTCGGCGGAATCATCATCGCCTGCGGTCACTTCAGCATGGCCATTCCAGGATTGCCGTTCTTCTTCACCGGCCTTGGGTTGATCGTCATCGGCACCGGTCTGCTCAAGCCGAATGTCAGCTCCATGGTCGGTTCGCTTTACAGGAAAGACGACGCGCGACGCGACTCCGGTTTCTCGCTCTTCTACACCGGCATCAACCTCGGCGCCTTCTTCGCGCCATTCGTGACCGGCTACCTCGGACAGAAGGTCAACTGGCATCTCGGCTTTGCGGCGGCCGGCGTGGGCATGGTGCTCGGCCTCATCCAGTACGTCCTTGGCAAGAAGTATCTCGTGCCTGCAGAGCCTGAGGATAGAGCGGTCGAGGAACACCCGAAGGCGGACGCGCCGCCGCTCACACGCCGGGACTGGATGCGCATCGCCGTCATCGGTATTCTCTTCTGCTTCGGAGTGATTTTCTGGGCCGGCTACGAACAGGCCGGAACGAGTCTGACGCTGTTTGCCGATCGCGCCACGCAGCTCACGGCATTCGGCTGGAACTACCCGTCAGCCTGGTTTCAATCCGTGGCGCCGTTGTGCGTGATCCTGTTTGCTCCGGTCTTCGCGTGGCTCTGGCTTCGTCTCGGGAAGCGCAAACTCGAGCCGTCCAGTCCGGCGAAATTCACGCTCGGTCTGATCTTCCTCAGCCTCTCGTACGCACTCGTTCTGCCGGCCGCGCGCATGTACGAAAGCTCGCACGGGCGCGTGGGACCGTGGTGGCTGGTGGGCCTCTATCTCATCCAGACGTTCGGCGAGATCAGCCTCTATCCGACCGGCATGAGCATGGTGACGAAACTCTCGCCGCCGCGTCTGGTCGGTCTGTTGATGGGCGTGTACTTCTTATCGATCGCCGTCGGCAACAAGGTGGCGGGATCGGTGGCCGGGCTCCTGAAAGACCTCTCGTTCTCTCAGGTCTTCCAGATTGGATTCATCTCCGCCGGCGTCGCCGCGCTACTTCTGATCCCTCTGATCAAACCCATCCGGAAGATGATGGGCGACGTGCACTGATCGTCAGCGTCCTGTCCAAATCGGCGTTCGCTTCTCGATGAAGGCGTTTAACCCTTCGTTGGCGTCGCTCGTCTCCATCAGCTCGTCGAGATAGAGGCGCTCGACGTTGGCGAGACGTTCGTTGAAGTCGGCGCTTTGGGCGAGGCGGAACGCGCGCTTGGCGAATCGCAGCGATGACGCGCTCTGTTTGTAGAGCCGCTGCAGCCATTCATCGGCGCGTGCATCGAACTCGGTCAGCGGAAAGATTGCGTTGATCAGTCCCAGGCGCTCGGCTGTCGCGGCATCGATGACATCGCCGGTCAAAAGAAGCTCCAGACCCTTGCGCGGAGCGGTCTGACGCGAGAGTTGATACGCGGCCACCGGAGGAAAAACACCGAGGTTGATCTCCGGCTGGCCGAACTTTGCGCGATCCGAGGCCAGGACGAAGTCGCAGGCAAGCGCCAGCTCGCAGCCGCCACCGAGCGCGGCGCCGCGCACGAGCGCGACCGTCACGACGTCGAGTTTGGCCAGCATACGGAAACAATCGTGGAAGTGACCGAGCATCGTGGCCACGCGATCACCGAGGTGATCCTGCACGCTGGCACCGGCGGAGAAGGCTTTGTCTCCCTGAGCATCGATGATCAGCACGTGCCGGTCGGGATTCACGCGAGCGATGGCGTCGCGCAGCTCGTCGAGCATCGTCACGTCGAGGATGTGCAGCGGTGGATCGGCGAGCGTGATGCGATACGAATTAACGTCAGACGAGAAGGCGATCTTGGGCATGCCCAAATGCTATCGCGCCGCGCGATGCTTCGGCGCAGCCGGCAACGGCTTCGCCGACCAGATCTCGATCGAGTAGTCGGTCAGGAAGTAGAACGTGCCTGACTGCGACGCGACAAATCGTCCCGCTGCGGGCGAACCGATCGCCGGCGAGCCGGTGAGGAATTGCGGCGAGAACTGGCGGCCGGTGATCGCTACGCAGGCGCCGTCGCCGCGGAGATGCTGGTCGACGTAGGTCACACCGCTGGCTGGATCGTTGACGTACGAAGCAAGCTGCTCGCCGGTCTTCGAAAGATCGGCCGATGAATAGCTATAAAGCTTCTCGCCGAGGATGTAGACCGTTCCGTTGGCGAAGGCAACGGCGCGCGGCGGCTGCGAGCCTTCGCTGACGCGCGTGGCGAGAACGGCGGGGTGGGCCGGATCACTGATGTCGACGACGCGCACTTCGTTCGGCAGCTCGGTGAGAACGTAGGCGCGATTGCCGTTGGTGACGACGTCGCGAACGGTGCCGGTCATCGTCGACGTCTGGGCGAAGGCGCTCTTCGGGTCGAAGACGATGGTTTTTCCCTCGCAGCCGCTGGTCTGGCAGTTGATGGAGATCGATGCCCATGCCGCGCCGCCAGCCGAGGCGATCGATGGCGGCAGGTCGGAGGTCTCGTTGATCGTCGACGTGGCGATCGTGTTTCCTTCGCGTCCGTACGAGGTCACGGTGAGGTTGCTCTGGATGGTGAACACGCCGTTGTCGCTGGCGGCAACGTCGACGATGAGCGGTGTGCGGATTCCGCCGGCGTATTGCATCGTGTTCGTGAAGACATCGACGTTGTGGCCGTCGAAGAGGTAGAGCCGCTGGCTGCCGGCGACGAGTTTCTTGTAGTAGCCGTTGCCGTTGGACGCGTAGAGCAGTGACGGCATGCGCGTCGTGGCGCCGATCTGGACGCTGGTGATGCCGTCTTCCGTGGCCAGGTCGGCCACCGCGCCGTCGGGACCGACGTGAACGGAAAGCGGCGCGGCCGGAAGCGCGAACTGCTTGGACAATGTCTTCGTCTGCGTGTTCCAGACCAGGAGAGATGTGCCAGTCGCTTCGACGAGCGAAGTGCCGGCGAACGCGAGGCGGAGAGCGATGGCACCGCTCGACTGCGGCAGGATCGTCGTTATGCCGGTAGAGAAATCAGTCAGGCCCACACCGCTGAACGTCGATGTCGCTGCCATCAAACCCGAAAGAGCGACGCCGCCGGTTGCGAGTCCGGTCACGCTGGCAATGACCGGCGTTTTTGTGAAGTCGGAAGACGAGTAGTACGAGAGAACAGTCGTTCCGCTGTCTCGCAATTCCGCGAGAACGAACGATGAGGAGGAGCGGGCGATAAACGACGGCTTCGTCGCCGCCAGCACGATCTGCTGCGCGACCGGCTTGAGCGGGGCGAGATCGGACGACCAGAGCGTGTTGCCGGTCGTTTCGCTCAGAACGAAGTAGCCGGTCGTCCCGAGGAGGACGGCGGAAGCGATCGGGGCACGAAGCGTGATCGAGGAGACGAGCGTCGGTGAGGTCGACGTGAGCGCCCACAGCGATGCGCTCGCGCCGGATGAGGTCAGAAGAAAGTTGTTGCCGCCATCCCAGACGATGTCTTTGCTGCTGTCCCAGGAGCGGAGCTGCGTAAGCGCGCCGTTCGCCGACTGGCCGTACTCCGTGATTCCGGTGGTGGCGCGCGAAACGTAGACCATCGTTCCGAGCGAAACGACCGACGTGCTTGCGCCGGTGGCGTAGCTGCGAACGGGAAATGGCGTGGTGAAAGAGGTCGTGTCGTAGGTCAGCAGCCCGAGGTCGCCGCCTGCGACGTAGAGCCGGTTGGAAACGGCGGCAATCCGGCCGATGCGATTGACATTGCCGCCGCTCGGCTGAAGCTGAACGCGCGACAGTTCGACCGGGGCAGCGGCGGAAGCAAGATCGAACGCGCGCACCTGCCGGTCGGCTCCGGCAGCGAAGATCGCCGTCGAGCTGACCGGCGCGACGGCCACGGCGCCGAAGAAGTCGCTGGCCAGCTTCACCGCCGTACCGCCGCCGCTGTCGATGTTGGTGAAGATGTCGGTCTGCTGTCCATCCGAAACGTAAAGCCGTCCGGGCGTGACGTTGACTGCGTTCGCGCCCGGCATCGACGAGATCGTGCCGACGCCGTTCGGAATCGAGGGGATGCTGATATTGAAGGTCTCGATCGATGAATCGCCATCCGCCGCAAAAAGGATGGAGCCGTTCATCGCCAGCGATTGCACGTTGGCGCGGCTGGTCACGAAGACCGAAGGCGTCTTCGACGGATTGTTCGGATCGAGCAGGTCCCACTGCGTGAGTCCGTTCGTGCCGGCGATGTAGAGATCGAGCGTGGTCAGGAGCAGGTCGTTGATCGTCGCGCTAGTGTCGATCCCGCGCACGACCTGCAGCGTCCGGCCGTTTTTCCTGACGACGTACAGAGTTGATCCGCTGCCTGCGTATGCCAGTCCGTTCGCGGCTCGCACGACGCGCGTGATCCCCGGCAATGCGAGGGACGTGACGAGTGCAGGCGGATCGACGGCGCGGTCGTAGAGCGAGAGGCCGTACGAAGTGGCAGCCCAAAGGTCGTTGCCATCAATCGCAATGTCGAGATACGACGCGCGGAACGGAAGGCTGGCGACTTGCGTGAGATTGCATTGGGGAAAAGCAGCGGCCGGAAGGAGGAGAAGTAACGAGATCGCGACCGCCACACGCCCGAGCATTGGGGGAGATTTTAGCAGCGCTGCGCTTTCGGAGCGCCTACTACTTGTCGTGCTCGAGTCCGAACTCGACGCGCAGTTGCTGAACGGTCGCCGACGTTCCCTCGCCACGGCGTGATCGTTCCAATGAATCGAGCAGCCGCCTTGCGTTGTTGGGCGATTCGCAACAGATGAATGGTCTCCAGCAAGCCGCGAAGCTCTTTGGTGCTGATAACCGCAACGTTGCGACCCTTTCCGCGACGAATGATCACGGGCTCGCTGTTCTCGACGACTTCGTCAAGCAGCTCTTCGAGGTTTGCTTGCGCTCGCGCGTAGGTCGTGTGTTTCATTTCGCCCCCGCCCACACATCCAACCGCACCGGCACCTCATCATTCACCGTCACCAGGATGTTGTGCGGGACGCTGATGCCGAAGTCGGGCATGTGGATCTTGAAATTGCTGGTGGCGTGGACGCGGCCGTCGGGGATGAGGACGACGCGGACGGAGATGGTCATCCGCTTCGTGACTCCGTGAAGGGTCATGTCGCCGGTGACGCTGATGTCGGCGGGCTGGTTGGGGGCGACCGCGGCCGGACCGGTGACGCTGACCGACTTGAACGTCGCTGTTCCGAACTTGTTCGTCTCGAGGTAGCGGCCACGCATCTCTTTGTTGCGCATGCCGTTGCCGGTATCGAGCGAGTCGATGTTGATCGTAATCTGGACGCTCGATGCCGAGGGGTTGGCAGGATCGGCCACGATCGCGCCGGTCACATCGCTGGTCTTTCCGTCAAACGAGTCGTACGTATCCTCGGCGTGAAACTCGGCGACGTTGTTGCCGCCTTTTGCGATCGCGTAGGTGCGGGAATCGGCGTGAAGTGTCGTAGCGATGGCAAGCAGCGCGACAGCAATCGTCAGTTTCATGCCTTTCGCGAACAGCAAGTCATCACTTGCCGATTCCGGCCAGCCGCAATGCTTTTCGAACGTAGGAAGGATGCGGGATTCCAGCGAGCGCGGCCGGATCGATCCAGGCGTACTCGCGTCCGCGGGCGCGCGGGCGGCGCGCGATGCTGAAGACTTCGAAGGTGATGCGCCGGTTGGTGACCGTGTGCCGAAACGTGCCGACGGCTGAGGCGGCTCCGATGCGAAGCGGAGTGCCAGTGAGGAGCGTCGTGTCGCCGTGCGGCAGGTGAAACATGTCGCGCATGAGCTGCCCCGATTCGCGGCGCATCAGCACGCGGCCGTCGCGATCGGTGACGAGATAGAGCGGGATTCGCAATTCGCGCGTGGCCAGTTTGGCCTTCGGATGTGGCAGCTTATCGACACGGTCGTTGATGAAGGCAGCGCATGCTCGACGCAAAGGACATAGCCCGCACGACGGATTGCGCGGCGTGCAAATGAGCGCGCCCAGTTCCATCAGCCCCTGATTGAGATCGCGCGGCGACTTTGACGACGCCACCAGCTCCTCCGCGCGCAGCCACGCTTCGCGCATCAGATCCGGCGATGCGAGGGGCGCTTCGATTGCGAACAGACGCGCCACGATGCGAGCGACGTTGCCGTCGACGATCGGCGCCTTCCGGCCATGCGCAATCGAGGCGATCGCGCCGGCCGTGTATCGGCCGATGCCGGCGATGGTCGTCAACTCGTCGACGCGCTTGGGGATCACTCCACCGAAGCGGGTCATCACATCGATCGCACCGTCGCGAAGCATCCGCGCGCGGCGGTAGTAGCCGAGTCCCGACCAGGCTGCGGTTACGTCATCGACGCTCGCCCGCGCCAGATCCGCGACGGTCGGAAAACGCTCGATGAACCGCTCGTAGTACCCGAGAACGACCTCCATCCGCGTCTGCTGCAGCATGACTTCGGAGACCCAGACACGATAGGGATCGTAGCCGTCGCGCCACGGCAGGCGGCGCTGGTTCTTGCGGAACCACGGCTCGATGAGGGAGGCGAGACGGCCGGTTGGCAATGCCCTTGTATTGTATGCTTCGCCCCCTCGCGAGGCACTTCGACATGGAAGATCAAGCACAAGCGAAGCAGCCCGAAACCGAACAAGGCAAGTACGTTTACTGCATCATCAAGACTGACATCCCGCGCGATTTCGGAACGGTCGGCATCGGCGGCCGCGGCGACAAGGTCTACACCGTTCCGTACAAAGAATTCGCGGCCGTCGTCTCCAACTGCCCGTTGATCGTCTTCGATCCGACGCGGGAAAACGCGCTGGCGCACGAGCACGTGAACGAGCTGGTGATGAAGGATTTCACCGTCCTGCCGATGAGCTTCGGCACGGTCTTCCGCACCGAGAACGACATCAAGGAGTTCCTCAAGGGCACCTACGACGCGCTGTCAGACGTGCTGCAGAAGATGGACGGCAAGATCGAGTTCGGCCTGAAGGTGAACTGGGACAAAGACCAAGTCGTCCGCGAGATCGAGAGCGAGAACGAAGAGATCCGCCGGCTGAAGGAAGAGATCCAGTCGAATACGTCGACGTCGACGTACTTCTCGCGCATGCAGCTCGGACGCGTGGTGGAGTCGGCGCTGCAGGCCAAAGCGGATGCCTATGTCAGCGAGATCTACGAAGCGCTGCGCGATGCCGCAATCGCCTCCCGTTCGAACAAGCCGATCGGCGACAAGATGATCCTGAACGCGGCCTTCCTGGTCGATCGCGAGAAGACAAAGACGTTCGACGATCAGATCACCGACATCGCGAAAAAGTACGAGAACAAGCTGTCGTTCCTCTACACGGGGCCGTGGCCGCCGTACAACTTCGTGAACATCCGGCTGAAGCTGGAGAGGGCGGAGAGATAGTTGCCGGGTTGCCCGGTTGCCGAGTTGCCCATCGCAAAGGCAACCTGGCAACCTGGCAACCTGGCAACCCGAACCATGTTCCTCCTCGACGACATCCTCATGATCCCGCTCAAGCTCCCCATCGCGGGGTTCAACTGGATCATGAAGCAGATCCAGACGATGGCGAATGAGGAGTTGCTGAACGATCAGCCGTGGAAGGAGCGCCTCATCGAGCTTCAGATGATGCTGGAAGTCGGCGACATCAGCGAGGAGGAGTACGTCGTGCAGGAGGCGCAGGTCTTCCAGGCGCTGCGCGATATTCGCGCGCGCCGCGAGGAGATGGCCCGGCAGGCGCGCGGCGGTGATGACGACGACGGCGGCGTCGGGATCTACACCGGATACGGCCAGTGACGCTCGCGGCGGCGTTCGATGGAATCGCCAGCCGCCGCGTGATCCTGATCGGCGGCAAAGGCGGAACCGGCAAGACGACGATCTCGATCGCGGCCGCGCTGCACCTTTCGAAGTCGCGCCCGGTCATCCTTTTCACGACGGATCCGGCCTCGAATCTCGCCGACATTCTTCATGGCGAGCTGCGCACGGAGGCGTTGGATGCGAGCGCGCTCTATCGGCGGTTTCTCGATCGGAACCTCGACAGCTTCCTCGAGCTGGGCGATCGAGGAACGTATCTCGACAAAGACGAGCTGCGCCGATTCTTCGAGCTGTCGCTTCCCGGCGTCGACGAGCTGATGGCCTGGATGCGCATCGGCGAGCTGGTCGAAGAAAACGCCGATGCTACGATCGTCGTCGATACCGCACCGACCGGTCACACGCTGCGAATGCTCTCGTCGTCCGATCACTTCCGCCAGTTCGCGGAGGCGCTCGATTCGATGCAGGCCAAGCATCGCGGGATGGTGCGGCAGTTCACGCGTCGCGATGTCCGCGATGCGATGGATGCGTTCGTCGATCAGTTCGAAGCGGATGCGAAACGCCGTCGCGATCTCATTACGGATTCGTCTAGCACAGCATTCGTCGCGGTAACGCTGTCGGAGCCGTGGGTCGTCGAGCAGACGGAACGGCTGATTCACGACGTACGGGCGGATGGGATCGATGCGCCGTTCGTCGTACTGAACCGGGCGGTGGCGGATGAGGATTGCGATCGGACTCGCGATGAGGAAGCACGAAAACGGCTCGCGCCTGTTGTAAATGCGCCACGAGCCTGCGTACCGCTCGACACGGCGGACGCAATCGCGCAATGGAGCGCTGGCGTCCCGCCGGCTGGCTCGGCGGCGTCCCGCCGCCGCGCTGGGCCTAACTCCCGTTTTTCCACCACCCTCGGGGATTCGGCCCAGCGCGGCTGGGCCCTACACGTCGCGCGGCTCACATTTCTCGCGGGAAAGGGCGGCGTCGGCAAAACCACATCGGCCGCGTCGATCGCGCTGCAGCTCGCCAACCGGCATCCCGAGAAGAAGTACACCGTCATCTCCGTCGATCCCGCTCACACGCTGCGCGATGTTTTCGCCCACGAACAGCCACCGCCAAATCTAGCCGTCGAGACGATCGACACCCGCGCGAAATGGCGGCGCTTTCGCGATGGTCTGGGCGAGGAGATCGATCGCGCCATCGGTGCCATCACGCCCGGCGGGATGACGGTCGCCTACGACGCCGACGCCATGAAGAAACTCGTCGAGATCGCACCGCCCGGCGCGGATGAACTGTTCGCCATCACTCGCCTGGCCGATCTCATCGCCGACTACGAGCAGGCCACGATCATCGTCGACACCGCTCCGACCGGACATTTCCTGCGACTCATCGACCTCCCCGCCACCGCCGGCGAATGGGTGCGCGAGTTCATGCGCATCCTCCTTCGTTACCGCGACCTGATCCCCCCCGGCTCCCTCGGCGAAGAGCTGATCCGCGCCTCGCGCGCCCTACACGCTCTCGACGAAGCGATGCGGTCAGATGCCACGCGCGTCATCGTCGTCACGCGTCCCGAGCGCATCGTCATCGCGGAAAGCAAACGGCTGACTGATGAAGTCGAGCGTCGCGGGATGCGGGTGGGAGGGGTGATCGCAAACTACGTGACACCGGAGAACGATTGCGCCTGCGATCAATCGATGCGCGGATTCGAGATGGAGGCGCTGGCGGAACTTGGGAGGGAGGACGTGGTCATCGTGCCGCGGCGGGACACGCCGGTGATCGAGCTTGCTGGGCTGACGAACATGATTCCCCTCGCGTAGGGCCCAGCCGCGCCGAATCCCGCGGGCGGGAACCAAAAAACGACCGGGGTTCGGCCCAGCGCGGCTGGGCCCTACAAGGCTCGAAAAATCGACGTCCCCGCAAACACCGCTGCATCTCCCAGCTCCTCTTCGATCCGCAGCAATTGGTTGTACTTGGCGAGGCGGTCGCTGCGCGAAAGGGAGCCGGTCTTGATCTGGCCTGCATTCGTAGCCACGGCCAGATCCGCGATCGTCGAATCCTCGGTTTCGCCGGATCGATGCGAAATCACTGAGCGGTAGCCGGCGCGTTTAGCCATCTCAATGGCGTCAAGCGTTTCCGTGAGCGTGCCGATCTGGTTGACTTTGATCAGGATGGCGTTGGCGACACCCTGCGCGATCCCTTTGGCGAGGATGTCGGGATTGGTAACGAAGACGTCGTCGCCGACGAGTTGCGTGTTGCCGCCCATCGCTTTCGTCAGTGCGGACCAGCCGTCCCAGTCGCCTTCCGACATGCCGTCTTCGATCGAAATGATCGGGTACTTGGCGCGAAGCTGTTCGTAGTAGGAAACCATCTCCGCGCTGCTGCGCTTCTCGCCTTCGAAGTCGTACTTCCCTTTCGCGAAAAACTCGGAGGCGGCGACGTCGAGGCCGAGGTAGATCTGCTCGCCGGCTTTGTATCCGGCCTTTTCAATCGCGGAAAGGATCAGATCGAGCGCCTCGGCATTCGATTTCAGATCGGGAGCGAAGCCACCCTCATCGCCAACCGACGTGGTCAGCTTCTTGTCGTGCAGGATTTTCTTGAGACGGTGAAACGTCTCCGTGCCGGCGCGAAGGGCATCGCTGAAATCGTCGAAGCCGGCGGGGATGATCATGAACTCCTGAACGTCGAGGTTGTTGTCGGCGTGCGCGCCGCCGTTGATGACGTTCATCATCGGAACCGGCAGAGTGCGCGCTCCCGGACCGCCGAGGTATTGAAAGAGCGGCAGTCCCGAGGCTTCGGATGCCGCGCGCGCCACTGCCAGCGATACGCCGAGGATCGCGTTCGCGCCGAGGTTGCCTTTGTTCTCGGTGCCGTCGATCTGCTTCATCAGGAGATCGATCATGGCCTGCTCGCGCGCGTCCATCCCCTCCACTTCCTTGGCGATGATGTCGACATTGTCGACGGCGTTGCGAACGCCTTTGCCGAGGTAACGCTTCTTGTCGCCGTCGCGAAGTTCGAGAGCCTCGCGCGAACCGGTCGACGCGCCCGAAGGAACCGCAGCGCGGCCTGATGCCCCAGAGTCGAGCAGGCAATCGACTTCGATGGTTGGATTGCCGCGGGAATCGAGGATCTCACGCGCGAAAAGCTCTTCGATTTTGAACATGGGCGGATTATATGAGTCCGTGCTCGATCACTACCGCACGCTGGCCACGCCCGCCGAGTTCCGGCAGAGGATCGATCGCTCGGAGTTCCTCGGCATCGCCTTTCGCATTGAGACCGATGACGCGTTCTTTGCCGAGCTGGCATCGCTGACGAAGCGCTACTACGACGCCACACATCTCTGCTGGGCGTTCCGGCTGTTTGCAAACGGCGAGATTCGCGCGCGTAGCGCCGATGCGGGGGAGCCGTCAGGCACGGCTGGGAAGCCGATCCTCACTG
>Ga0307511_10003957_pt1 | contig 15144 bp, 16 predicted proteins | sample 13_EM_MG_FD_200266 | JGI IMG/M metagenome (GOLD analysis project Ga0307511, IMG submission 200266) | Populus trichocarpa ectomycorrhiza microbial communities from riparian zone in the Pacific Northwest, United States - 13_EM | ecosystem: Host-associated > Plants > Roots > Unclassified | place... | reverse complement strand
ATGTCTGGCATTACAGCAATAGTTTCAAGTGTTTTATATTTAAAAATAAATTAAAATAATATTTTTTTAAAATTGTATTTTTTATATTAATACCTTAAGACAATTTAAAAAACATAAAAATATAATTTTAAATAAAAAAATTAAATTTTTAAGAAACAGTATTTTAAACACTAACAAACACGGTGTAGTCGGAAGAGTTCACCCAGTTTTCTCGTTGACAAAATGGACTGATCACCCTTTCTCTTAAAAAAAGTTGCAGATGACAATTTGTCTATTTGCGATGTGATGGTTAGGAAAGGACATAAAGTTGACAAAATTAGGCATATGGGGCTGTACATGTGGCACCAAAATAGGCGACGATGCTTTTCACTGTGTACTTGCCTACACCGACCACCGCTATCAGAACTCTTTTCGAAGCAGAATTTCTGGTATGGGTCCAACCCTGAAAAGGGCAAGAAGCAGAAGCAAAATGTGGTCCTATTTCTGGACCTTGGCACATTGCTTCGAGTTATCGTTTGGTACTCCATGAATTTGACTTTGAAAATTCAATTAACAAAAGGAGTCAATAGGATAGGGCTTTGTTCTACGACTTTTTGTAAAATTATCATAGTAATTTTAAATTTTTTAAAGAATAATATATTTTGAATTTTTTTTTTGATGAAATAATTTTTTTTTTTCATATTGTTGTTAAGAAACATAATATTATGTGTTTGGTATTGCGGCTGCTGTTGTGGTTGTGATTTGAAAAAAAATATTTTATAAAAAATATTTTTAGTTGATGTTGGTTTGAAAAAATATATATTTGGTTAAAACTGTGGTTAAAATTGAGATTGAGTAAAAAGTAGTTTAATGTATTTTGTTAATAATGCTAATTGAGGTTATAAAATAATTTTAAAAAATATTTTTTATTGTTTCATTAAACTATTTAAAATTTCATCACGTATGAAATACATCCGACAAGGACTACAGTTTTCACAAATTTCTTAAGAGCGCAACAACATCAGGTAAAATATAATCAGGAACAAAATTGAGATTGCGATCAAATTCTGTAAATGCGGCGTCATCAAGCGATCTCCGTCTAATTTATGTAGTTATTGAATAATATTTAACACTAGTTTTTCGAATAAAACACAATTAAAAATTAAAAAATAATTTTTATTTTTTATTTTATTAGGTCGGACATGGTTCAATGAATTTTGAGTTTTGAACTGGAACCAGTCCGACCGGAACAGTGGAGCTGGCTACACTATTCACGTGAACAGTGTAGCCAGCTCCACTGTTCATGCTAATTAATTAGCATGAACAGGGTGCAAGAAGCGGCATTCACTTGTTTTTCTTTCCCCTGCGTTTCGAACATAAAAACATTGTGAGATCTATGAACAATAAAATGTTTTTTTCTTTACCAAACAGGTTGTATCTACGTTTTATTTAAAACACAAACACAACCTCATTACGAGACAGCCTCTAAATAATATCATATTTAACAACTGTAAAAAGTATAATAAAATTTTAATTAAGATCTAAGTTCATATCCGCAACATCAATTATATTGTTTCTTTCATTTTCTTTGATGCAGTATCTTTGCTTTCTTCTACAAATCCCCGACTTTATCTTTGTCCCTTGCACCGTCTCTTTCTGTTTCGTTTCCTGTACAAATCCTCAACTCAATTTATCCTTGCCTTCTCTCTCACCTCCGACCCATCCCTTGTTATTCTGATTCCGGGTCACTTTTTTGGACGACAATGATTATCACAACAATGACACCGATGATGACGACGATGATGATGGGTACTATTCTTGTGTGGGTGAGGAGAGGAGGTGTTAGAAGACAGTGATGGAATGGAGATAAGATGGAGATTAAACTTTGAAGCAGGTGAGAATGTCAGAATATGAAGGGTAGATCGGGCCTACAAAAGGCAAACCATGAGAATGCAAAAGGAAAGCAAAGACCGAGTTCTCACATTGCATCTCTAGTTGATGCCGCTTCATCGTCAAGAAGCATTCCACGCTCATCCTTGTAAATACGCCCAGCTTCTTCTTCCATACTTTGCGAAGACTTTTCAACCTAACAATACAGAGAAATTAAGTAAATGGAACCATTAAAAAGAGATCATGTGTCAGATTTATGCTTTGCACGCTCTGGTTAGAAACCCTAATAGCAGGGTTAGACAGAAATTCACAGTCGGAACAAACTAGTACTAAACACACATTGATGCAAGAAGGCTCAAAATTCCACAAGAAAAATATGAACATATTCCACCAAGCAAATTTTCTAAAATCAATTAAAATTTTGTTTGTTATCGCAAATTAAATATCACGGCTCAAAATGGCGGCTCACAATTTCTTTTTATTTTGTATACTAATCGCCTAATTTATCCTTTGTTCTGGTGGTGATGAATCATTATTTGCTTGGCACGTGTTTGGACCAAATATGCAGTGTACTTTACAAATACAAAATCCATACGATCGACATCTACCTACCTTACGCGTATAATACAAGTATACATTGAAAAGTGTTATTTAGTAATTTGAATAAAGATTGCTGAATGAAATCTTTATAAATGCATGGTTTAGATGTAAAATTACTGATTTAACATATGAATTATAAGAGATTTAGTCCCAAAAGAGACACGACGTCCATGGAAGATCGTGTGTAATGGATACACGTTTGATGAATAAAAAAGAAAATATTCCGACGAATTATGCGGTGCCTCGCGAATTTAATGCCCAATTGGGTTGTATTTACTCCTCTTATTGGCATCCAAATGTAAACATCAATGTGAAGGCTTGTACACATTAATGTGAACGCTGCGGTTAATACCCTAATTAATTATGCATTAAGTGAGATTAAATGTTCCCGGGGCAGATGTGGGTTCTTATCGGTGGTGGTCCGTGAACCACTCTCTCCTCAGTCCTCATACATTGGTGTTTATTTACTTTGATTTTAGATGTTTTAGCATTGGTTGACAATATGGCTCCCTAAGGATTTTAGATTTTAGATGTTTCAGCAGTGGCTGAAAATATGCGGTGCTGAAGCTGTATTTTTATTCAGCATCTGTTTTATAAATATGATTGTAACCGGAAAACAACATTAATTCATCGGGATAAATTACATAATTAGCATAATAAATGTAGAATTTTGACGGTAAATCATCGTTTAAAAAGATTCGGTAAAATAATACACTTTGATATTGTCATATTTTTAAAAAGAAATATAAATTAAAATTTAAACCCAAATAAAAAAATATAAAATTATAATTAATATCACAGTTATATTTATTGAACTATATTATTTTATCAAAAAAAAAATTATGTCACCTCGCCTTCTTCTTTTTTTTTATGTGCTAGTTACACTATTTATCCAATTCGTTGGACAAAGGTACATAAAGAAAACTATCAATCACCATCATTAACTTTTTATAGTAGCTCTAACTTGTAATTTAATAGCATATTCTCACAGGAGAAAGGAAAAACAAAAAAAAGACAAGCAGATGTTCTTGAAATTCGTTGTCAATGAATCGTTTTGTGGTAAGAGGACATACAGATTGGGAGTACTCAATCCAAGGTGAAAAAATTCTGCCCTTATTTATGTACAGCCTCCCAACAACACCATTTGTTTTTTCCCCCCATATGTATTTAAACAACATTTAGCTGCTTGATTAGACCAAACAACTTCATGGTACCGGAAAACAGTCACGGGAGACGACTACAGGCCAAAGGGATGCATTAACAGTTCATGGGCTGGCAAGAATGAGCTGCAAACATATCACATGTGCCTAATGATGCATACAAGTACTCTTGCATTTCACGTCCATGCAGTGATTTATAGCTTGTGTAAAACCACCCATCGATATTGTGGTGACAAGGCCCTTCTCTAATTAAATTTGCAATTGTGAATTTTGGAATTAATTTTGAGATCCGATAGGGTTTAACAGCAGCTCACCCTGATTCTATCTATTGAAAACACGAGCGAGGAGTAATTGATTTGATTTGATTTTGTTACAAACCATAACATCTCGCCTTGTCATCCCCGCTCTCTCGCACACGTAGGCAAAAACACCACCTTGGAGTTCCCTTTTCTACCTTTCAACCACCACTCGAATCTTCTGGGCGTGATCCAATCCAATATATCCCTGCTGTTGACCGTAATCCAAGCACAACTTCTGTTATATTCATGCATTTGCTGACGTTTTACCTGGATAGGAGGAAAGAAAGGCTGAAAAAAGTGAAGAAACAGAGCAAGTCAGACACGTTCTGGTCCCTGCAGTCTTGTTTCAATGGTAAATTTTGTCCAGAACAAAACTTTAGACCAATCCAGCTTCTTGTTGGAAAAACATGAGAGAGCCAAATGGCTGATTCTTCAAGTAGTTTGGCCGATGCTAAAAAGCTCTTTTTCTTGGATGCACCGAATAGAGAAAGATCTGCATCACATCAATTAAATCATTCAGGAAATTGGGTTGCAACAGCACATGAAATCGACCTAATATGTACAAATAACTTTAAACAATCCATCTTATCAAGTTCCAACAATACCAGAATCATGTCTCGCTTCATAAATCAAATATGTATTGACAGAATTACCGGTTGTGTCCATGCTCACATCCATGTTCCAAATTCATGTCAAAATCAATCGCATGTTTTTTTGCCCAAATCAGGTGATGCTCGCCGCTTTTGTATGTGAGGCAGAAAGACTACTACTAACAAGGAAAACAAACCCCCCAGTACATTCACCAGACAGCCATTTGTTGTAAAAAAAAAATGGTAACCAGTAAACGCCTATCAGAGTTCAAGCAATGTAACTTGATGACGACTTTGACAATGATTAGATTCATGGTTCTCTGTCTCGTTGCTCTTCAACTTCATCCATCCAATCGGAGAGCCACATGAGACCTTTGAAACCAAAATATGCTGCTGCCACCAGAGTCACCACAAGGGTGACCATTAGAAAAAGCCACCTCATAGTGGCAGCATCTTCTGCTTCAAAACAAGCCATCATGACAAAAAAGCAGTTAAAAAACTTGGTCTTTGCTTCAGAAGAGTAACATACCCGCATTTGTGAGGTCTTCTTTGCTCTTGCAGTCGTTCACGCCGATTTTGGTGCTTAGGTACATGATTTTTAGTAGCTGGAACCTTTTCCTTCATTAAATATCATAAAATGCTATAAGATTTCAGGTCAGGAGCCCCCATGCACCGAAAAAGAGCATTGTGCTTGTGCATCAGAAAAGTGGATTCATTTATGTAATTAATATATATCCATGGTGGTGGTTTTATTAAGCGTTCCATAATGGAAAGGCGAAGCCATGTCTTTAATGGCCACACATTTTAGAACGTAAAAGGCACCAACTAGTTTATGACGAGGAGCATTTTCCAAGATAACCTTGTAGTAGAAACTGGAGGGAGAATTAGTTCCACATCTGAGCATTACCTAATGTATCATTTAATGAAATAACTTTCCTTATTGTAATGGAAATATCTCCAGTTGGCTGTTTCATCACATAACCTATAGTGAAGTAACCATAAGTTAAACCACTAGAGTAAGCGTACTTCAATAACAGTGTCTTTTAATTGCCACACATTTTAGAAAGTAAAAATGCACCAACTAGTTTACGAAGAGGAGCATTTTCCAAGATAACCCCTTGGTAGAAACGGAAGCGAGAACTAGTTCCACATCTGAGTCCTGATAACATAAACAATCAGGCTACTATTGCTTTAGTTGACCAAGCTGCCAACCAAGCTAAAGCTTATTCTGATAGCAATTAAATCAATAGACACTTCAAATTTTTTATAGAGAAAGCTATTGATATTACTATCTGGAACCATAAGCTCAAGCATAAAGAGTTCTGGAGCATGAATTCTACAGTTCAAGTTGGAATAAATAGTACCTCCAAATCTTTGGATTTACACAAATGCAATTCCTGATCCACGACCTGTGCTTTACTCTTGCAAGCATAATTCCAAGGAAGAAGTTCAGGTCCAAAATGGTTTTCAGATATATCTTTGGGATCAGAGCCTGCTTTGCAGTATACTGCTTAAACCCTCTTGACATGGCATCTCCTTTTTCAAGGCTTGGCATTGATAATGAATAGAGACGTTGTTAAGAGTTGGTATGACAAATCAAGTTAATAACTGGAAGCTGAAATAACATTAACGTTTTGTACATTAACAAAATGTTCCTTTTCACTAATCGTTTTATGATGAGGTGAGAAATTAGTACCTTTGGTGCACTTGTCAGGTGATGGGCATTGACCTGGACAACATGTCTCGTGACATAAATGTGGACAATCATGCAGTTCCCTGCACATCATATCAATTCTGAAGTTTCTCACAGCAATTCAAGGTGGCAAATCATTAAGAGGTTATGCCATTATGAGTCCCCGAATATCACCAAAATTATTCTAAAAATTTCAAAACTTCAAAAGTTTCAGATTTCAGCCTGTAGCACATAATGGCTGCTCTAGAAATCAATTCTCCAAAAATTTCCATGCAGAACCATTGTCAAAATTTAGAGCAGTTCCAGGTGGATGATTTAGCAGCTTTTCTTTTCTTTTTTATCAATGCAGAACCATTGTCAAAATTTAAACCATTATTTCAAAATTCAGTTATCATTTTTCAATCTTTAAATCCAAGTTGAAGCCAAATCCTTTCATCTTTTTACTCACTCTTCAATATTTCTCCTTTATTTTTTCCTTTTCTTCTCTCTCCACACCTTTTTCTTTTCTTCCCATGTCTCTCTTCAAGTTCCTAACTCTGGGTTCTTCTCTGTTTCACTCATCTAGCTTGGTCTGCTATTTTAGTCCGAGTGAAGTTTGGACTTTGTGTTTGTGTGTTTTTCTTTACTGTGAGTTATAGCTAGCGGTGTTGCTTGCTTCTCCTTATTACGTTTTCAAGTTGTGTTCAATGTTGACTGAAATTTTTAACTTTATTTGGTGACCTCTGGCTTTTCCCTGTTATTTTTTCATCAATTTTATTAGCTATTATGGTTGGGACAGCTTTGTCTATTTTTAGTCTTTTGTTTTCTTAGTCTGAACTCTTTCATTGTATATATATATATGGAAACAGAAAATAGCGTGGATCATTTCTCTAACAAATATGCAAGATCCAAATACCATATAATAGAATGCGATGCAAAAAAAATAATAAAATTGCAATTGCATCTCTGATAATGTTTCCTAAGCTAAAGCATGAATTACCTTATCTATAGACAGTAAGAAGCTATTTCAAAATAATTCTGAAGAATGACTAGTCCTGTGCATCAATTCCCCATTCATCACAATTTATACGCTTCAGATGCACACGCTTTTAATTATGACGGTGTCTTTAAGTCAAAAAATATAATAATAAGCCAGAGGCATTTGTGTACAATTAGGCCAACAAAGCAAAACTTCTCATGTTACAGCACTGTTGGCACAATCCAAATCATCAAACCATTTGGAAACATTTCTCTTTTCTTGTCAACATTTTTGTTGGTTCCTCTACCTATTAGAGCTAAAGAGTCTTAAAATCATGAGAGATAGATTTGGTGGACTCCATTCATTGACTTTCTGATTTTGAACCTTGAGTCAACATTTAATAGTTATTTATTTAAACGAGTAATTAACTATGGCTTTCAATAAAATTAATGGCTACTCTAGAAATCATTGAAATAATGGCTGCATGAAATTAAAAAGATATCCAGAATAAGCAAAACGCTCACCTCAAAGTGAGTATCTCCACATGCACATGAAATTGTAAACATGACAGTACAAGGAGCACAGGCACCTCTACATACAAGTACAAACCAACCATCAAGACATTGCCTCAATATAAAAATATCCATAATGCATAAGATCTAATTAGATAACTAAGAACAACACCCCATTATGAAGTATATTGTCAGACTGATCCAAAGTTTCAGAAACTCAATCAAAGACATTTCGAACAAATGAGTATGTGCGTGAAGCATTCTAAAATGCAGTGGCATTGTATAACTACTTTGGCTCTCATCTCTTTTTTATATATATACCTATTTAACTCATGGTCATTCTTGTGAATAGAAGAAATGCAAGTGAGGCAGGATGAGGACAAGCATACCGCTAGCATGGGTCAGGACACTTATGATTCTCACACTGAAGCCTCTTGCCACAAATCTGGAATTTCAAACATGTATTGAATTTCAGGATAAAATGATAGATATGAGGCGTAATAAGCAACCAAGCACTATGAAATGCACCTCTCCACATGGTGGACAGTCCCCATCACAGCACCTACATTTACAAGCATGCCGTCCATAATTTCTCAATCTTTGACTCTTCCTCTCACACGCCAAATCTTGATAGCAAGGAACCCAATCTAAATTCAGTTAAATCTTCCCAATTTTGAACTCACACGGTGAATAAATATGAAAAAACAAAAGTCAAAATTTTGATTCACTACAAATGAACATACTAATGTTTATTGCATTATAACCAATCATCTTCATTGCAACAACGAATACAATCTAATAGCAACAGTTCATAAAACACTGAATTGGATCAGAAAGCAGGAAAAAATAAAGTTTTTACCTCTATCTTCATCTTCCCACACTGACACAACTTGATGACAACAATTCGACAAGTCTCAATGCAATGCCTTCCATGACATCTCTCATGGAACCTATGCAAACCCCAACTCGGCATTTTATCACAAGTACCACCACAAAGCGGCACAACAACATCACAAGCCAATCCTTCATAAACTCTCATCCCCAAAACGGCAACCTCTCTGACACATGTTTTCTGCAGGCTAACAATTTTCCACACGGATTCTCACATCTAAATTCTCTCTCACAACACTCCCCTCTCCTCGACTTCCCTTCCACATAAACATTTATAAACCCCGCGGCCATTACACAGTAGGCAAGTTCCATCATGGCAGATTTGCTTACAATTATGAATCCCACAATCCAATGATTTATTACAGACATTGTTACAGGAAAACAATTTGTAACTGCAGCTTAACATCCATCGTTTTGCCACAAAAACATGTCGTTTTGACAAGTTTCGGGCAAGATGGGAAGGAACGGGATGGCATAGCAACAAACAGAAATAACCACAGTTATTCTTCAACGGTCGGTAACAGATTTCGCAGCAAGAGTGAGTTAAAATCCGGGGATTATCATGTGGTGGATTTTCCACTTTGCCACAGAAACAGAGGTAACTTCTTGGAATTTGAGATATGGAATATTCAGAGCGGCATTTAGGGCAGATGCAGGTGGATGATTCGGCGGCTTTATCGGGGGAGGCAGGGAGGCGCGTGGAGGCTCGAAGAGCGGAGAGATCGGAGGATTGGCGGGTCCAGGATTCGATACCAGATAAGGTCGAAAACGGCGCAGCATAGAGAAGTGGAAGACCAGGTTGGATCGGATGGTTTGATGCTTCGAGAGAAATGAGACATGATAGGATTTGAAAATTGAGTTTGTGAGATCTGCAGAGTGGTGGTGACGGATTCGGAGAACAGCTGTCGGTGTTGATGGTGGCTGTGGGCAGAGGACATTTCAGAATTTGGGGAGCTGGACTCTGGAGCAGTGGAACTGGAGTGGGGTTTGGTTCGGCTGGCATTGAAGAACGAACAAGGGGCGGGGTAATGAAGTCACGTGTTATCCACGTGAGCATTTGGAAAAATGGAGTGATGTGCTCAGGGCTGGTGGTGGATTGTTTGCTTGCCCACTAGCAGCAGCAATTAGAATTGAGATCCACGAGACAGGGATAGTTATCATAACCACCACCTAGTTAATTTTTCCGAATTGACGAACGCCTGAATATTTCTGATTTTTGCTTCCCTTATCACACAACATATCAAAGAGAAAAGATTATATCATTTTCTTATTGCTTTGAGTCAACTGCAAAATACCTTCTCATCAGAGATTAATAACATATGATAATCTTCCATCATTTTCTTTACAATATTATCGTGTAACACAACGAACTGCAAGACAAAAGCACCGGGCAGAATGTTGTTATGTTCACACGGCAATAAAAAATCACATAATCACACCAGCTCACAACAACAACAAAGAAATCAAAATGGACTTCACAGATTTGTACATCTCTCTTTCGTAGTTTTCTACTTAGCGTGGAACTTCTACTGGTATCAAACAAATTCAAGGCGCACAAGGAGCTTTACACATTTGTATCTCTCTCCCTTGCGGTCATGGAGTGGAACTGCTCGAATCCCTTCTCTTAGCTCCCATACAGGAAGGCATGTTTGACCTCCAAAGTCATCCTTCTCTGACATGTCATATTCATGAACTTCAATCCGAAGCAGAGCTAGTTCTGGAACAGTTAATGGAAACTCAAACTCCTCATTCCAAAAAGGTATCCAACTGTCCTCCAGAGTCTTCGTTTTCTTCATTACAGTATCTGCAGGGACCCCGGCAATCCCAACCTGCACAAAATAAAGTTAAACTGCACTTGATCATCCATTATTTTTCATGATCTAGGCAGTAGCCACTGATTCAGATACCTATTGGGAACAAAGGGGAAGGAGGGCCCAAAAAGAAGAACTAAGCAATACAGAATCAAAAGTAAACTGCAAAAATCTAGCGAACAAATAACAGCGAAGATAAAAACTGTTACGGTAAAGTCTTGCATTACTACAGATCTCAACAATGCCTTAGCCATGACAAGAACATGAGAATTTTGATGGAAAGCCGAACTAGGATTAGACTATAGTTGTGTAGCAGGAAAATTGTGCAGTGGCTTGAACGTAATCACTTAAGAAGAGGAGACAACGAGGCCATAAGATTGTATCTACTTACCCTCGCATAGAAATCTGGTGGGGAATATGCATCAAAATGTGTGTGCTGGAAATCATAAAACCATCCTTCACCCATGTATATTTTCACCTATTCAGCAACAAGAAAATTGCAATTATTCATCTACGCAAAATTAACTGCACAAGAAAACATTACATGGACATTTTAAATGGATCCTGAAAAAAGTCCATTCCAGCCAAAGGCATTGACAATAAAGCACTCACCTTCAAAGTTTTTTGCTTAGGTAACTTAGCTTTGGTATCAAATACCTCGCCATGTGGACCAGACTTCAGTAGAAAACTTGGTTTCTTCACAAAGCCACACCCACCATTGGCTCTGAACATTCCTTGCATCAACCAGAGTGATCTTCCATATCCCTTCAATGAAAGACCTACTTTTAGTATTTGGCTGAGACACGTACTTGTATAAATTTAAAAGAACAATGATAAATGTAATGCATTGCTCAGCCAGTATCATATAAGATAACAAAATTAAAAACAGACTTCATCATGATTTTCTCTTCTATCGATCTAGTACTTTTTAAACACAAGTTTGAATAAAATTATTCAGTTAAGCAATCCATTTACAAACAAAAGGCCAAAACTCTTAAAAAACTAGAATGATTAACACCAAATCCTCCCACCCTTACTTTCTACCCTCAAAGTTTATGCTTGTGAACTCAATCATTAGATTTTGAAACACAAACCTGCATGTTAAAAGCAACCATTTGAGCACCATGCATCCATCCAATTAGTGGGTTGTAGTTGGATGAGTTCACACGAGTACCCTTTGGATACACCCTGAGTATATTCCGCTGGGTAAACCTGTACAGCAAGCCATTTATCAGACATACTGGAACTTGGTTTTCTAATGATCCAAGTACGAAGGGTATAATAATGGCATAGGATATGGTTATGAAGCACATAAGCTAATTACTAGTATATTAATGGAATGATAATGCCAGAAAAGGAGTCAAAATTTAGAAGCCAGGATTGGATAAACACCACCACATAGAATATTAAAAGCCAATGTTTCAAGTCATTCAAATCCTTCCAACTCCACCAATAAATACATTCTCAACCATGAGCATTGAACTATTAAATGCACAATCGAACAAATAGTACCTGTGACAGTAAGGTTTCAAGCAGCAAATAAAGGCACATGTACTACTGCAGATGAGTTCTTTCAACATGCTTTAGGGCTTGTTTATACCTGACAATTTCTTTTCCATGGGTTTCCGCAGCCTTTTCAAGCTGTTGCTCACTTAAGCTAAGACGCCTCACTTTATCAGGATCTACTTTCAGACATTCATCTAATCCACCTTTAGGCTTCCCAGCATGAATAGCAATCAAACGTTTGTATTCTGGTGCTATATCATGCTGCAACTTGTGATCTCCTTCATCAAGATCTTCCTCTGCATCATCATCATCTTTGTCCGATTCATTCTGCTCCAAGAAGGTTAGTCTGGAAAGAAATTAGAAAAACCTGGCAAACTAAATACTAGTAAGTGTCTTCAAATACCTTGTCATCAGCAAGAATATGGCCATTAAGAATTGGGATTTCTTTCCCCCAAGCTTCTTCATCGGAAGCAGCATTCCCCTTCTGGTAATGACTCTCTTTATCCTTAATTTCCTTAGCCTCAAGGTATTCCTTTGGTGGTTTTGTTGATATGATAATCCGTCTCTTCAGAGAATCAGGGGAAGGGAATTCCTTCAAGCGTTCTGAGCCAGGAGTAAACAGGATGTCTCCAAATGTTTGAGTGACCATCTAGAAACCATTTGAAAGAATATTAAATCATTAGCCCGTAAGTCCTTCCCATCCCTACAGAATAGCAAAGACTCACCTGAGCCACTTTAGCCTGAAGATCTGGAGTAAGGTGGTCTTCTAGAGTTATAACAACAGGGAATTCAGATGCAGTAAAAGCGTGCTCATTAATTGACCTCAAACATTTGATAAGTTGCACCGGAGTTGTCAAAGTCCTAAACAAAGTACAAAGTACCACAGGTTAAAAACCAGGGAAGGATGGTTCAAAAGTATTTTGAAGTTAACAGAAATGATTTCTCATAACTCACGATTGAAAGGTCACTCAAGGCAAAGTATTAAAGGATATAAGTTGTGCAAATTTTTTTTTTTACAGATTAGCACATATGGATCCCCCATTAAAAAAGAGGAAGCCACTAAGCTTCTTTATGATTCAAATCACCGAAGCAAGAACAAAATCAAAACTTAATGAAAAAAAAAGATCACCGTAGTACAATTATTGGTTCCTGCTTCGTTTCCTTTCGCAGTAACAATTGCACATCCTATAGTTATTTAGAGATACCATTATTAGCACAATAACAGCATACCTCCCATGAAGTACCTCCACATCATCATTGTCAGAATTTGGCCATATATCCAATTCAATTACCCTCACACCTTTTTTCAGAGCATTTATGATGGGAACATCGCTGCATTCACTACTAAGCTGATTCCCAGTTAGATATGAATTGTGGCCAGTATATATGAAATAGTGTGAAAGGGGTGCTGTCATATCATGATGCACCTGAAACCAAAGAATAAAATATATAACCAAAAACAAAAAAGAAAAATGCAGATATCCGTACGAAATTGAAACAGAACAGTAATTCCAAAAAAAATCAATTAGAAAAATAAACCATGACAAAGAGACAATAGTTGAAAGCTTTTATTTTTACATTCCTGGTAGAAAATGAAAGGCATTCCACTTTTAAAGAAACGTAAATAACAAAAGTTAATTAGCGACATGGACAAGTTCAAGCATCCCATGAGACTCTCTACATCTAATCATACGTTTCAAAGATAATTAGCAATACACAATCCAATAGCATTAATTGACAAGTTATTATAATCATGAAATACTTAAATCAATGCAGCTTATTAGTAACCATTCAGTCAAAAGTCATAAGCTTGAGTTTTTCACTTTCTTTACAGACATGGAACACAAAAACCCGCCCACTTCCTATTTTAGCTACCAAAGCAATATATATATATTGAAACCAAAAAAAAATCCATCTAACTATGTGTATGATAAGTACCAAATTTAACCAGAAAGAAAGACCCGATTAGCAAAAGTCATTGAAGAATCAAAATTTAGCCACAACAAAGAAGGGTAAAAAAAAGAGAGGAAAATTACCCCAAGTTTAAGATCAAGAGGAGGGTTAGTATCGCCAAAAAGATACTTAAAGAAGGCCTCAAGATGGAGTCCTTTACGGTGAAAAAGAGACAAATGTTTGAGGCTTTCAACGATAGATTGTGCTTCCTCGAAAGTGGCCTCTTCTTGTTTTTGAACCTCGATCAAGAACCTGTGGATATGATCAGCGGTCATGATGCCATTCTCCGAGTACAAATCAAACAAGGCCTTGATCTCATCCGGTACCTCGGCCACTGCTAGCTTGAACCTCCTGAAAAAGCAGAAGCAAACTCTGTATTTCTGTTTGGACATTGGAGAATTTTAGAGAGAGATGCAGAAAGATGGCTGTTGTTTTTATTTGAGTCTTTGAGGATTACAAGATTGTTGTCATTTTGCATGTAAGAAGAGAGAGTGCTGTATTTTTGAGGATGGTGTGCGTCGGCAATAAAAGGTGATGGTTTCCAGAGAAATTTGGGTGACATTGCGTGCGGCCAGATTGACCTTTAGTTTCTCTTGGACGGTTGGCATGGGCGTGGTGGCAGTGACAGGAATCCAATACTCTACACACTGATCCATTTGCTAAATTATACGCATGGCTGGTGACAGGCTGACAGGTAGCTTTGACCATACGCTAAATCAAACAGTGATAATGCTTGCGTAGTGAGGGAAAGAATAAAGTTAATTTACTGCTCGCGATAAATTAATGGAGTGCTAGGGAAGGAAATGAACAATTTGGTGAAGAGGTGTTTGGAATTTCAGATGTTTTTTCTTTTTTCCCCCTCTATTCGATATCAGTCTTTATGTGCTGACTAACACTAACAAATTCTTTATCCATTGAGTTTATGGTAAATTATTTTCACTTGAAACTCGTAAATTTGAGAGGATAAGCTTTTTTTATTATTCACACTTGATCGTTTGTGGCTATTACTGTAATTTTGTTTCTTGTTTCTTACATTAAACAACTAGAAGTACGAGGTTAAAGTGACACGCATGCCATGAAATCAGGAACTGTTAACACGTTAAATAAGTTGATGACTTCAATATCCTTCTTTTCGGTTACCAATTAGATGATAATTCTTAACTTAAGAAAAAAAAAATTAGTTACCTGGACCAAAAGAAAACGGAATATCTTTCTGCTAAAAAAAGATACTCCTTTGAAGCAGTATTGGACCACAGCATCAAGGTTTTCTCTCACAAGTTATCTGATGAAACACACAGATCG